>Ga0181520_10010038_pt1 | contig 12842 bp, 17 predicted proteins | sample PEATcosm2014_Bin_29_FD_132451 | JGI IMG/M metagenome (GOLD analysis project Ga0181520, IMG submission 132451) | Peatland microbial communities from MTU Mesocosm Facility, Houghton, MI, USA - PEATcosm2014_Bin02_30_metaG | ecosystem: Environmental > Terrestrial > Soil > Wetlands > Peat | place...
CTCGGATCGATTCCATCTGACACCCACGCAAAACGGCACCATCGCCTTCTCGCAGGCTCTCGGCCTGATCATCGCCTCGGTGGGCGTGGGGCCGCTGCTCGATACTCAGGGCGACAAGGTTGGCCTGATTCTGGGTCTTGCACTGATTGCCATCGCGCTGTTCCTGCTTCCGCGCTCCAAGGGCTATGTGAGCATTGTTGTTCTGCTGTTTCTGCTCGGCGTGGGCGGCGGCATCGTGGTCACCGGCGCCAACGCCCTGGTGAGCGGCGTGAGCGAGGCGCATCGCGGCACGGCCTTGAACCTTCTCAATCTCTTCTTCGGGCTCGGCGGCCTGGCCACCCCGTTTATCAGCGCCAACCTCTTCAAGCGCAACTGGGTCCGGCTCTGCTACACCGTCGCCTCGGTCACCGTGGTGGCCCTGGCCATTCAGGCGGCAACGCAGATGCCCGCGTCCACCGGTGCGGGGGGCTTTGTGCTGGCTGAGGCCGGCCCTGTGCTCGGGCGTCCGCTTCTGTTCCTGCTCGGGTTCCTGCTGTTCTTGTATGTGTCGTGTGAAGTGGGCGTGTGGAACTGGCTGCCCCGCCACCTTATCGCGCAGGGTATTCCGGAGTCGAAGGCGCTCAACATTCTCTCGCTGGGATTCGCTCTGGGCTTGCTGATTGGGCGCGTTGCTGTCTCGCGCATTCTGCTGGGTGTGCCGGAGGTCGAGGTTACGCTGGCAAGTTCGGTGGCCATGGCGGTTACGACCTATCTGATGCTCAAGACCAGCAAGCCTACGGTAGCCTTTGTGTTGGTGTTCATCGCCGGGGTGTCCATGGCTCCGGTATTTCCGACAACGCTGGCTATGGTGGGCAACGCCTTCCCGCGCATGAGCGGCACGGCCATCGGCTTTGCCATTACCTGCGGGTGGGCGGGGCTGGCGGTGAGTTCGCGGCTGATCGGCGCAATCGCCGGGGACGATCCGGCGCGGCTCAAGAAAGCTCTACTGCTCATTCCAGGCGCGGCGGTGCTGATGATTGGGGTGAACCTGGTGATCTGGGCGGGAATTGTTTAATGAAAGTCCTGTTCATTGGCGGCACAGGGAACATCAGCCTGGCGGTTACGCAACTCGCGGCTGCGCGTGGGATCGAGCTGACGCTGCTGCGGCGCGGGCAGCGACCGGCCGATCTGCCGGAGGGCGTGGGCACTCTTGTTGGTGACGTTTCGGACGAAGCGGCAATAGCAAAGGCGCTCGACGATCGACACTTCGACGCGGTGGTCGACTGGATCGCTTTTACTCCGGACCAGATCGAGAGGGACATAAGGCTGTTTCGCGGACGCTGCGATCAGTTTGTTTTCATCAGCTCGGCCAGCGCGTATCAGCGGCCAGTGGGCGACTACCTGATTACGGAGTCGACGCCGCTGGCCAACCCCTTCTGGCAGTACTCGCGCGACAAGATCGCCTGCGAAGAGCGGTTGATGGTGGCCTACCGCGACGAAAGTTTTCCGATTACCATCGTGCGGCCTTCGCTGACCTACGGCAACACGCAGATTGTGCTCGCGGTGAACAGTTGGCAGAGGTCCTTCACCGCCATCGACCGGATGCGCAAGGGGAAAAAGGTGATTGTGCCCGGCGACGGATCGTCGCTGTGGTGCATCACTCACAACAGCGATTTCGCCAAGGGGTTTGTCGGGCTGCTCGGGCATCGACAGGCCATCGGCCACGCCTTCCACATCACCAGCGACGAGGTGATGACCTGGGACCAGTTCTACCGCATCACGGCCGAGGCCGCGGGCGTGGAGGCCCGGATCGTCCACATCGCGTCTGATTTTCTGGGCGCATGCGATCCCGGCGAGATCGGCAGCCTCACCGGCGACAAAGCCTCGAGCGTCGTCTTCGACAACACCAAGATCAAGCGCTTCGTTCCCGGCTATTGCGCGACGGTTCCGTTCGCTGAAGGGATTCGGCGGACCATCGACTGGTTCGATGCCGACTCGGCGCGGAGGGTGATCGATCGCGAGGCCAGTGCAAAATGGGACACGATCATCGAGGCGTATGAGGCGGGGCTGAGCGAGGCGCAGCGAAGGCTGCGGCCGTGAGCCTTGCATCAGGCCGTCTGTTCATCGTTTCCGTTTCGATATCTTCTTTTCGCCGCTCTGTTTCTTCTCAATCGCGAAGGCCCGGCAGAATGCCTCCGCTGCGGCAGGGCCGATGTCGTCTTTGGTCAGGCGCGCCTCTCCGGGGAAAATGTGCACGTAGAGCACCGGGCCGAGCAAGAGCGCCATCGAGTGCTCGAGGTTGAGCGAGCGCGGCAGCAGGCCGCGGTCGATTGCGCGGCGCAGAAGGTTGCGAATCGCCTTGCGCGGAGGCTCCATTACGCGGTTGCGCCATGCCTTGCCAAACTCCTTGTGGGTCGCGGAGTAAGCAATCAGCGCCGGCACAATCCGCTGGTGGTGCTCGTCAAACTCCTCCGGATGGCGCCGCGTGAGCACCGTCGAAAGATCGCGGCAGAGGTCACCCGTGTCGACGTCCTCGCGCTCGCGATCAAGCCCATGGATGAAGCACATCACCTCGAGCAGCAGGGCTTCCTTATCTTCCCAGTGGTTGTAGATGGTGGCCTTGCTCACCCCCGACTGCTGGGCGATCGCATCCATGCTGGCCGCCTCGACGCCGCGCTTGGCAAACAGGTCGAGCGCGGCTCGAAGCACTTTCTCGTGAGCTTCAATACTGCGCGAACGCACCATCGCTAAATCTCAATTTTCGAGAACCGGTAAGCGCCGAAGACAAGAAGCACCACACCGGCGCAGGCCAGCACCACAATATCCGTGATCGGGCTGAAGGTTGACGTGCCCAGCAGCATCGATCGCATGCCGTCAATGCCGTACGAGAGCGGGTCGATGCGCGTGGCGATCATCAGCGGCCATCCCTGTCCAGCGAGTGGAAACATCGCGCCGGAAAGGAAGTAGATTGGCATCACCATAAAGTTCATGATGAGCTGGAATCCCTGCATATCCTGCAGGCTTGAGCCCACAGCCACGCCCAGCGCCGCGAAGACGAGCGAAATGGCCAGCATGAAGACGATAGCCAAGGGGATGTGCCACCAGTTCACCGGGCGAAATCCGACGATAAGCGCAATGATCAACACCAGCAGGCCCTGGATGACGCTTACCGTCATGCCGCCCAGCGTGCGGCCGATCATGATCTCGATGCGCGGCACCGGCGCGACGAGCATCTCTTTCAGGAACCCGAACTGGCGGTCCCACAGCAGGCCGAGACCGGAGAAGATCGACGAGAACAGCACGCTCATGCCGATTACGCCCGGCGCGATGAACTGCAGGTAGCTGCCGAAGCCCGCGCGCTTGAAGACCGAGCCAAGCCCGAAGCCCAGCACAAGAAGGTAGAGCATCGGCTGGCCCAACGAAGCAATGACCTGCGCTCGCGAGCGCGTATACCGCTTCAACTCACGCAGCCATAAAATGTAAATCGCTGTCATCGTCTCCCTCCCTGCTGCCACATCTTTGCAAACTGCCGCATCGTGTCTGTCGCGCTTGCGCTTTCGTCGCGAATCGTCGTCCCGGTCAGCTTCAGGAACGCATCCTCAAGCGTCGCCGTTCCGGTCTGCTCCTTGATCTGGGCGGGCGTCCCCTGCGTCACCAGCTTGCCGTGGTCGATGACGCCGATGCGGTGCGCAACGCGGTCGGCTTCGTCCATGTAGTGCGTGGTGAGGAAGACGGTGACTTTCTCGGCCTCGTTCACCTTCTTCACGTGGGTCCACAGCTGGTTGCGGCTCTGCGGATCGAGCCCCAGCGTTGGCTCGTCGAGAAACAGAATGCGCGGTGTGTGCAGAAATCCGCGGGCGATCTCCAGCCGCCGCTTCATTCCGCCGGAGAACTTCTTCACCTGCTCGCCGCGCCGGTCCCACAGTTCAAAGAGCTTCAGCAGTTCCTCGGTGCGGTGCTTCCTGAGCTTGTGCGGCACATGGTAGAGCACGCCGTGGAAGTCCATGTTCTCCTGCGCCGTCAGTTCGCCGTCCAGGCTGGGGTCCTGAAAGACGATGCCGAAGCGCTTGCGGACTTCGTTCTTGTCCGTCAGCGGATTGAGTCCATCGAGCTCCATCGTTCCGCTGGTTGGCTTCAGCAGCGTGGTCAGCATTTTGATGGTTGTGGTTTTTCCCGCTCCATTGGGACCGAGAAAGGCAAAGATCTCTCCTGCCGCGACGTCGAACGAAACATCGTTCACGGCCGTGAACGTGTCGAACGTCTTCACCAGGTTGCGGACGCTGATCATGAATGGACCTCCGGGCGCTTGACCCTCCGGCAGATCGACCTCTGGACGCATGGCATCGCGTCGGCCGACTTTCCGACCGTAACCATACTGAACGGTTCAGTTCAGTTGTGTCAAGTGAGCAGAGGAAGGGGCGCCGGCCTTTTTTGATCGGCGCTCAGAATGTGAACGAAGTGCGGGCCTGGAGACTGGCGCTACCGCTTGGGTGTTTTCCTTGCCAGTCCCTTTTTCGCGACAGCTTTCTTCGCGGGTGGGTTCGCACTCTTCCTCGGCGCGGGCTTGGCGGGCTTCTTTGACGGTGGATTGCTTTTTCCGGCCTTCTTAACGGGGGCCGACTTCTTGCCTGCGCCCTTCACGGGCTTGGTTGGCGCTGTTGGTTTGGCTGGCGGGGTTGGCTTTGCGGGCGGCGTTGGTTTCACGGGCGCCGTCGGCTTTGTCGGCGGCGCTGCGCTGTTGCCTATGCCGTTCACGGTGAGCTGCCCGGTCTTCAGGTTTACCGAAACTGTGTCCTTGACGGTTGCGGCGCTGCCCCTCGGCGCCAGCTTGAAACTCGCGGTCAGCGTCTTGCCGTCGCACTGGAGCGTAAGGTAGCCGAACTCGGCGATCGGCGCGACTTCGAGCTTGTGGTCGCCCACCACAGTGCCTGCCGCCGGCGATCCATCCATCGGGGCCGTTGCCGCGAAGCCGCCGGATCCCGAAACAATGTACGGAACCTGCCGACCGTTCACCGTGCGCGTGAAACGCTGGTAGAGGTGCGCGTGCCCGTTCAACAGCATATCGGGCCACACTCCGGCGCTTTTGCAGCAACTGTCGATATCCTGCATCAGCCCTCCGCTGCCCCCGGTTTTGGCATCGCAGGAGAGCGGCGGATGGTGCACCGCGACAATAATCGCCCGCTTGCCTGCCGCCTGGTCAGGCGCGAGGCGCTTCAGTTCCGAGGTCAGAAAGGCAAGCTGGACGTCCGAAATGGGATAGTGCCCGCCCTGCGACGAGATCACTCCGCCGCCTGTGTCGAGCACGTTGGAGTAGAGCCCGACGATTGAGACAAACGGCGCATCGAGAGTGAAGTAGACGCTGGGCTGGGTCATGGTGCTGCGGGTGATGGTGGGCGCGTCGGGCGAGGGGGCTGCCGTGGCAGCGCAGAAGTTTGCCAGAAACGCAGTCAGGGTGGGATTTTGAGGCGCGCTCGAAGTCGTTCCAAAGCACATGCCGTCGTGATTGCCGGGAATGGCGAAGATGGGACGGTCGTATTCGCGATAGGGCTCGTAGAACTGGTCGTAATAGTACTGCGCCTCGCCAAAGTTGTAGACAACATCGCCCAGGTGGAAGAAGAACGCCGGGGCATTCGCTCCTCCGGCAGCTACATCCGCGACCAATGCATCGGCCACCGCCCCCTGCTGCGCGATCGACGTCGCGGCAGACTCCTGCGCGCCTGTTTTTGCTGCGCCCGTGTCGCCCACCGAGTGGAAGGTGATGGTTCCGGCCACCTGGATCGCCGCCATCGTCGCTGCCGGAAGGTAGTCAGCCAGGTTGATATTGAGCGGCACGCCTGGGCGCGGCGGCGGAATGGGCTGGATCAGGTTCTTGTTCTTCAGGTAATAAGGCGAGTTGTAGTAAGCCTCGCTGGTGTTGTTTACCTGGAACGCGTCTTCATCCGGCGTGGGCTTCGGGTCGGCGTAGAGTTGGCCCTGCGGGCCGGTCATGCTTGGCTTGAAACCCATGGTCGCTTCTCCTCATTGTGGGGATTGTCGGTGGGAAATGCTCCGGGCGAGCTCGCTCGGGCAATGACAACCCTCCCACGCGTCCCCGCCCGTGTCAAGACAGTTGGCAATTTGCTATTGGCAAAGAATGAAGTGGGGCGGTTACTGCGGCGAGCGGAGCCATCAATCTAGCCCTTGAACTCGCGCAGCCGCCTGCAGGCTTCGTCAAGCTCGTCGTCCTTCTTGGCGAAGCAGAACCGCAGCAGGTTCTCGCCTTTGCCATGCCGAAAGAATGCCGAACCTGCCACCGCGGCCACGCCCGTCTTCCTGAGCAGATGCCGCGCCTTTTCGGCCGCCGTTGCTCCCTCGACCGCGGAGACATCGGCCAGCACGTAGTAGGCCCCGGCCGGTACCGTCGGTTTCATCCCCGCCGCTCGCAAAGCGCCCAGCATCCTCTCGCGCTTTTCCTGGTAGTCGGTTGCGATCTGCGTGTAAAAGCTCGGCGGCAATTGCTCGAGGCCCGCGGCCGCGCCGTGCTGCAGCGCCGAGGGCGCGCAGACGTAGGTCAGGTCGTGGAAGTAGGACATTGCGCCCATCCAGCGCGCATCGGCCGTGGCATAGCCCAGCCGCCAGCCGGTGATGCTGAAGGTCTTGGAGAATCCGCTCATGGCGATGGTGCGTTCGCGCATGCCGGGAAGAGTGGCCGGGGCAATGTGCTTTGCGCCGTCGTAGACGAAGTACTCGTAGATCTCGTCGGTGATCAGGAACAGGTCGTTTGCGCGGCAGGCTTCGGCAATGGCCTCGATTTCTGACTGGGTGAAGACTTTGCCGCTGGGGTTGGCCGGCGTATTGAGAAGGATGGCTCGGGTGCGTGGACTGATGGCTGTGGCCAGAGCCTCCGGATCGAGGGCGAAACCCTCGTCGGCCAGAGCGACCAGAACGGGGGTCACGCGCATCGATTTGAACGTAGCCACGTGGTAGCCGTAGAACGGCTCAAACAGAATGACCTCGTCGCCCGGGTTGAGGAGCGCCATCGCCGCCGCGTGCAATCCGCCCGTCGCGCCTGAGGCAACCAGAACTTCAGTCTCCGGGTTGTAGCTGAGGCCGTATTCGCGCTCCTGCTTGGCGGCAATCGCCACCCGCAGCCGCTCAATCCCGTCGAGCCGCGTGTAGATGTTGTGGCCTTCGCGCATAGCCTCGATGGCGCCGTCCATCACCGCCCCGGGCACTGGCGTATCGCACACGCCCTGCGACAGGTTGATGCCGCCCATCTGGTCGCAAAGGGTGGTCATGGCGCGGATCTCCGACTGGAGAACGCCGGGGGCGAGCTGGCTGAGGGCCAGACGGGATGCTTGTGTTGTCAGAGACATGGAGAACCCTATGCAGCCATCTTATTGGATGGTCGCGGGGCGGGGAAGCAGCGGGGTTGGTCCCTCTCGCGCTCAACTCCTGTGATCTGGATCACCTGAGAGATTCCCTGCGGCGTAGAATCTGGAGTTTATGCACGAGCTTTCTATCGTCGCGAGCGTCGTGGATTCGGTGACCGAGTCGGCGGCCGCTTTCCCAGGCGCACGCGTCCTTGAGGTCCGGCTCCGCGTGGGGGCGCTGGCCAGCGTCGTGGTCGACTCGCTGGAGTTCTGCTGGGGAATCGCGACTGAGGGTACGGATATTGAGGGCGCCAAGCTCATTGTGCACACGCTTCCGGTCATCCTATGGTGCGAGCCGTGCGGGAAGGCTTCAGAACTGGACGGTGTGCAAAGTTTCCGCTGTCCCCACTGCGGCGAAGCGACCATGGACCTGCGGCAGGGGCGCGAACTGGAGATTGAGTCGATTGAGATTGACGAGGCTGGTGCGATTGAAGAGGCCGGCGAAGCCAAAGAGACTGAGGTACCGCGATGACCACCCGCATTGTTGAACTGCGCCAGGGAATCCTGAAGAAGAACGACGAGCTGGCGCGCTCTCTGCGCCAGAACTTCACGGCGGCCGGGGTACTGGTGCTGAACCTTGTTTCCAGCCCCGGCACCGGCAAGACTGCCTTCCTCGAGCGGACACTTCGCGATCTCAGGGCTCGCGGATCCCGCGTCGCTGCTCTCGTGGGCGATCTCGAGACCGACAACGATGCCCGCCGCCTGGCCGCCAGTGGCGCGCCCGTTCGCCAGATCAATACGCATGGAATCTGCCATCTCGATGCCGAGATGATCGAGAAACACCTAACCGGGTGGGAGGGCGTTGAGCTCGCCGGTCTGGACTACCTGTTTATTGAGAACGTTGGCAACCTGGTCTGCCCGTCGAGCTATGACCTCGGCGAAAAGATCCGCGTAGCGCTGCTCTCCGTGACCGAGGGCGAAGACAAGCCGCTGAAGTATCCGACTCTGTTCAACTCGGCCGATGCGGCGGTGATTACGAAGATGGATATCGCTGAGGCGTGCCGCTTCGACCGGGAGCTCGCCCTGAGGAACATCAACGAGATACGCCCCGGCATCCGCATCTTCGAGACCAGCTCAAAGACCGGCGCTGGGATGGAGGACTGGCTGGCGTACCTGGAGGAGCAGCGAGCCAAGCGCTCATCCTAACCTAGGTAAGCTGAGGAGATAGCAGCAAGGATGGTGACCTGTGCCCACGAGGAAAACTACTCCCGAGATCGGCAAGGCTGAGGTGGAAGCCTACCTGGCCGTGGTGCCCGAGCCGGCCCGCACCACACTAGAGAAGCTGCGCGCGATCATACGCTCTGCCGCGCCCAAGGCGGCCACCGAGGAGCTTGCCTATCGCATTCCTTCGTTCAACTACAAGGGCTCGCTTGTCTCCTACGCGGCGTTCAAGAAACACTGCAGCTTCTTCCCCATGGGCGCCCGCGCCATTGAGGAGTTTGCCGAAGAGCTCAAGGGCCTCCGCGTCACCAGGGGGACGGTCCACTTTCCTCTGGACGAGCCTCTGCCCAAAGCGTTGATTACAAAGATGGTGAAGGCCTGCGTGGCGCGGAACGAAGCGAAGGTACGGAAGACGGCAGAGAAAAGTGTGCTAAAGTAGTCTTGGGTAACACCTTGGAGTACTTAGTATGCCAACTACAGCGACGACCAGCCTGAAGCTTGATTTGGAACTTAAAGAGCGAGTGCAGCGGCTTGCCTCGGCGCGGCGGAGGACGGCGCACTGGATCATGCGCGAGGCTGTGGAGCAGTACGTGGGGCGGGAAGAGAAGCGGGAGGAATTTCGGGCGGCGGCGCTGAGGGCGTGGGATGAATATCAGACGAATGGCCTGCACGCGACTGCCGAGGAGGCCGACTCCTGGCTGGCAATGCTCGAAGCGGGCGAGGACGCCCAGGCCCCAGAATGCCACGTCTGAAGTGGTCGCCGAATGGGCTGCGGGATTTGGCCCGGCTGCACGATTTTCTTGCCTCCAAAAGCCGGGATGCGGCCAAGCGGGCGATCAAGGCGATCCGGCAGGGCGTGAAGCTGCTAGGCAAATTCCTGGAGATGGGCCGTCCTGTGGAGGAGATGCCGGAAGAGTTTCGCGAGTGGATCGTTGAATTCGGCAGCGGGGCGTACGTGGCGCTGTATCGGTATGACGGCAAAGAAGTGGTGATTCTTGCGGTGCGGCATGGGCGCGAGGCGGGGTACTGAGCATTCGAACCGGCCAGAGTCAAATAGGTATACAATGTATACACGAGGTTGGTTTGATGGCGAACAGCATGGTTCATATCCGTGTCAATGGAGAAGTGAAGGAGCAGGCTGCGAAGGCGCTGGCCGGAATGGGCCTCACCGTCTCCGACGCGGTGCGGATTCTGCTCACGCGCATAGCCGCCGAGAAGGCGATGCCTTTTGAGGTGCGAGTTCCCAATCGCGGGACCCTGGAGGCGATGGAAGCCGGAGAGCGCGGCGAAGTGAACCGTGCTGCCAGCATCGCGGGGATGATGGCGGAATTGAATGCGGACGATTGAGTGGACCTCGGCCTTCAAACGCGACTTCAGACGCGTAAAGGCGACGCCCAGGCACGGGGATTTCGAAACGCTTCTGTCCGGAGTAGGCGACCTGCTTGCCGACGACAAACCGCTCGCGGAAAGGCACCGCGATCATGGACTGAGCGGCAATTGGAAGGGCCATCGCGAATGCCACTTGAAGCCTGACCTGCTGCCGATATACAAACTCCCGGATGAAAAGACTCTGCGCTTTGTGCGTATGGGGTCGCACAGCGACCTTTTTGCTCGATGAGGGAGTGAAGTGGGCTACTGATGATCGCAAATAGATTTGGCACCATTCGCGAGGCCAAGGAGTATCTCGCCGGCAGGATCACCGAGGAGGCCTCGCACGAGGGCACGCGGCTGACGGAAGTCGAGCGCAAGATGCTCTATTTTTCAGAGACCGGCTGGACGCTGCCCGACATGATGAAGGTCAGCGAAGAGTTCGACCGCGACTACGACCAGGGTGAGTACGAGGCGAAGATTGGCAGCCTGGTAATCCGGCTCTTGGCGGCGCAGGACGAACAGGGAGTGGAGGCCTGGGATGAGGCCGTGGCGAAGATCAGCGATGAGGACCACTACATCCTCGTTCCGATCGATGCGGCGAAGCCTGCTGAGCCCGCGAGCAAATGGCTGCCTGTCTTGTCGGGGCCGGTCAGGAAATCGCACGGTGACACGGTCCGGCTCATTCTGGTCGCGCTGGCGGCGTCAGCGTTGATGTTCCTGTTGCTTTGGTGCCGGGGCTACTTCATGGGCCGCGCACACTTTTGACCAGGCCAAGGTCCTTCAACGTGATCTAAATCACATTCCCGGACCTTTCCGAGCGGTATAAGCGGTATAAAGGATTGCCATGTGTTTAGCCATACCAGGTCGGGTCGACGAGGTCTTTGAAGAAAACGGCCTCAAAATGGGCAAGGTGAACTTCGGCGGCATCGTCAAGCGCGTCTGCCTGGACTTTGTCCCCGAGATTCAAGTCAGCGACTACGCGATCGTCCACGTCGGGTTCGCCATCGAACGGGTCGACCAGGAGACAGCGGAGAAGACCCTCGAAGTCTTCCGCAAGATGGGCGTGCTTGAAGAGGAGCTGGCCGACGGAGAAGAAGCTGTGCTCATGGCCGCCAGACGGACGCCGTCAAATTGCCCGGATGGCAGCTGTGCGGTGGAATCCGTGAAAGATGCGGTTGGTTGAGGTTTGTAGTTTCCCACCTGGCCGCAAAAAACAAAGGCGCGGCTAGGATGGGGCACCCGCACCAGGCACGGCGCGGGAACAATTCAGATTTCCGGGGTGTCTAAGTAGGCAGCACGTTCCACTTAAGCTGACCGAATTCCCCAGGAGGCTCGATCCATGAAAAAGTTCTTGTTGGTATGCGCGGGACTGGCGATTGCCCTCACCTCAGCAACTGCATTCGGGGCCGATCTGACCGGCACATGGTCCGGCGAGATGGCCGGCCAGGACGGCGGCACATTTCGCCTCTCTTACACATTCAAGCAAGATGGCGCCAAGCTGACCGGCTCCGTCAAATCGCCGCAGGGCGACCTGATCCCGATCGCTGACGGCAAGGTCGACGGGGACAAAGTCTCTTTCAACCTTAACGTCAACGGCACGAAAATCTGGCATGAGGGGACCATCAGCGGAGACACCATCAAGCTGACCACAAAAACGGATGCGTCGGATTATCCTGGCGGCGACCTGACGCTTACGCGAGACAAACCGCAATGAAGTACCTCACCGAGTTCCGGGACGGCGAAGTTGCCCAGCGCATGGCGCGCGAGATCCACGCCGTCACCACGCGCCCGTGGAAGATCATGGAGGTCTGCGGCGGGCAAACTCACTCCATCATCAAGAACGGCATCGACCAGATGCTGCCGTCGGGCGTCGAGATGATTCACGGCCCCGGCTGCCCGGTCTGCGTCACGCCCCTCGAGCTCATCGACAAAGCGCTCGCCATCGCCGCGCAACCCGGCGTGATTTTCTGCTCCTTCGGCGACATGCTGCGCGTGCCCGGCACCGACAAAGACCTCTTCCAGATCAAAGGCCAGGGCGGCGACGTGCGCATCGTCTACTCGCCGCTGGACGCGGTGGAGCTGGCGGCCAGGAATCCGGACAAACAGGTCGTCTTCTTCGGGGTGGGTTTTGAAACCACAGCTCCCGCCAACGCCATGAGCGTTCACGTGGCCAGGCGGCGCGGCCTCAAGAACTTCTCCGTGCTCGTGTCGCACGTGCTGGTGCCTCCGGCCATCGCCGCCATCCTTAGCGCGCCGGAGAATCAGGTGCAGGCCTTTCTGCTTGCGGGCCATGTCTGCAGCGTGATGGGCTACTGGGAGTATCCGCCGCTTGCCGAGCTGTTCCGCGTGCCGATGGTCGTGACGGGCTTTGAGCCGCTCGACCTGCTCGACGGCATTCGCCGGACCGTTTTGCAACTGGAGCAAGGCCACTACGAAGTGGAAAACGCCTACGAGCGCATCGTCAGCTTCGAGGGCAATCAGCCCGCGCAAAAGCTGCTCGCAGAAGTCTTCGAGGTTACCGACCGCGCCTGGCGCGGCATCGGCGTCATCCCCAAGAGCGGTTGGCGGCTCAGCCCGGCTTATCGCGAGTTCGACGCCGAGGAACGCTTCCAGATTTCCGGCATTCGCACCGTCGAGTCGCCCCTCTGTCGCGCGGGCGACGTGCTGCGCGGAGTGATCAAACCCGCCGAGTGCGGTGCATTCGGAAAACAATGCACGCCGCGCCATCCGCTGGGCGCGACCATGGTCTCGAGCGAAGGGGCCTGTGCGGCCTACTTTAACTACGGGCGGTTTATGTCGGCGGAAGAACTGGCCTGCGCCGGATCGGGGCTGACTCATGCCTGAAAGCAAAACTTCGCTCGCTGAAAAGGTTGCGGTCGATTTCGCCAACTGGTCCTGCCCGTTGCCTCTGGCCGACTA
>Ga0181520_10010039_pt1 | contig 12841 bp, 7 predicted proteins | sample PEATcosm2014_Bin_29_FD_132451 | JGI IMG/M metagenome (GOLD analysis project Ga0181520, IMG submission 132451) | Peatland microbial communities from MTU Mesocosm Facility, Houghton, MI, USA - PEATcosm2014_Bin02_30_metaG | ecosystem: Environmental > Terrestrial > Soil > Wetlands > Peat | place...
ACCGCCGATCCAACAAGTAAACAACTGGCTTTGCCAATCGATGGGCTTACGGCCGGTTTCCAATTCGTTCCGCTGGTGATTCAGGGAGCGCGGATAACGACCCCTGCGAACTATGACGCCCACCAGCAGGTACTTTGGGTAAATGAGTTTGCCTTACCCGTGGCTCAACTGGAAGCGGAGGGAATACTTTGTCCAGAACTTGAGCGCCGGGGCCTGGACGGTTCTGCCCTGGTTAGTTACGGGCGAGTCTGTCGGAACGTCTGCGAAAAAATCAAAGGACTAGGACCACAGAAGAGCCGCTGGCCGAGGGTGGCGGCTGCGTGGCTAGACACGCTGCACCAAACGGAACTCGACGCGGTTCTACAGGCAGAGCAAAACCTGATACGGTTGCGAACACAATTGACCCTGGATCGGCCAACGACGCACAAGCTGAAACAGCGACTGACGCCCCCCACCGTTGTGGTCCCGAGCGGCCGGATATTCTCCGGTTAAATGGAGGCTAACTCTTCCGCACCGTGTTGTAAAATACCATCGCCGGCGAACCGCCGAAACCGATCGCCAACCAGGCGGCCTCGTCGATCTCGTCCTGCGAGAAGCCCTGATCGCGAGCCTTCTTCAGGTGACTTTTCACGCACGGCTCGCAGCGCGCCAAGACGGAAAGGGCAATGGCGATCGCCTGCTTCGTCTTGCGGTCCAACGCCCCCGGCTCGGCGGCGGCCTTCAGAAACTCCTGAAACTTCTGCTGGACGGCGGCCGCATTGCCCGCCTCACACGCCGTCTGATGATCGCTCGCCGGACTACTTTCGCAGCAACCCATTTCGCCGGTCTCCTGTTTCTGGGGATGTGTTTTCGCCACGGCCGCCGGGCCTGAGGGCCGGCCGGCGGGAATTGGCCGCCGCCCCTCGGTACGAAGCCGCACGCGGCCCGTGCCTTGGTCGAGCACTTTGCCGATGATCGCCGCGTCGAGCATGCCGGCCGCGTGCAGCCGGTCGAGCAGGTCGGGCCCTATGCCCTGCGGCACCGCGATCAGCAGTCCGCCGGAAGTCTGCGGGTCGAAGCAGAGGTCCAACATGGCCGGCTCGATCTGCTCATCGGCCGCGAGCCGGTCGCCGGACGATTCGCGGTTCCGCTCTACCGCGCCGCCGGCAATGTCTTGGGCCAGACATTCGAGCACGCCGGGCAGCAGCGGCAGGTCGTCCCAAACGATTTCCACGTCCACACCGCTGGCCGCGGCCATGGCCGCCACGTGCCCGATCAGGCCGAAGCCGGTCACGTCGGTACAGGCGTGGGCGCCGCAGTCGAGCATCAGTTCGGCGGCCGAGCGATTGAGCTGGGCCATCGACCGGGCGGCCGCTTCCGGTCCGCCGCTGGGCGCGCGGCCGATCTGGGCGGCGAAGGTCATGATGCCCGTCCCCAGCGGCTTGCTGAGGACGAGGCAATCGCCCGGCCGCGCCCCGGCGTTGGTCACGATTCGCTCGGGATGCACCAATCCGGTGACGGCGAAGCCGGCCTTGATTTCCGGGTCGTTGATGCTGTGTCCGCCGAGCACGGCCACGCCCGCCTCGGCCATCTTGTCGACGCCGCCGCGGAGGATCTGCCGCAGGGCCTCGTCGGGCGCGGAACGGATGGGAAAGCCGACGATCGAGAGCGCCGTGATGGGCCGCCCGCCCATGGCATACACGTCGCTCAGCGAATTGGCCGCGGCGATCTGCCCGAACACGTACGGATCGTCGGCCGACGGCGAGAAGACATCGACGGTTTGCACCAGCGCCAGGTCGTCGGCCAGGCGGTAGACGCCGGCATCATCACCGGCCGGCGCGCCGATCAACACCCGGGGATCATCGATGAACGGCAGCCCCTGAAGCACGCGCCGGAGCGTCGCCTGATCGATTTTCGAAGCGCAGCCGGCGTTTTGCACCAGCTCCATGAGCTTGAGCGGCCCGGCGTGGCCGTCGAGCGACTCGCCGGCGCAGGGACAAACGTCCTTTTCGCGCAAGACATCGCAGGGGCAGATCTTTTTGGCATCGCAGATGCAGTGTCCCAGACACATCGAGCGTGCCATGACCCGTTTGCGTTTCTCGATGTCTTTCATGAGGGCGCAGGGTTCAGGGGTCGGGGGTCAGGGGAGAGAGTCAACGAAGAAACCCGGCCCCCGCATCCCGAACTCTCATTCTAGGAACGTTGGAGGATGCGTGCAAGGAAGCGAGGGCGTCGGGCGGGCAACAAGATTTTCTGGCGATGTCATAACCGCGGAAAACAGGCCGTAAAGAGTCCGCCCGCCTTTCGCGGATTTTGGAGTGCGGCGATTCATCGCCGCTTTTGCCGTGCCGCTGGGGCGTGTGGCTCATCGTTGGTAAGTTTTTTGAGCAAAACACATCGAGTTTACACTGGAACCCAAAGAGCGGCGATAAATCGCCGCACTCCAAAGGCGGGCGGACTCCAAACGGGCCTGAATCGATCTGCCAGGAAGTCTTGCCGCACCCACCGCCCGAAAATCGTTGACAGGCGGGCATGAAGGAGTAGAATGCGGCGCGGGGGCGGCTGGATCGGAGGGTCAGGCTGATGAGACTGCCGACAGGTCAACTGAGCCGCGGAAAGCTCAAAAGCGCCGTCGTCTTCTGCGTTCTGTGCGGGGGCGTGCCCTCGGTCTTTCTCGCTCTCACAACGGCGGCCGCGGTCCCCGAAAAAGCAGCCGCTCCGGGGCCGGCCGTGTTCGAAATGCGGGAAGTCTCGGCTTTCGATAAGAACGCTATCCAATCGGATCTGACGCGGGGACAATATGCCGAATGTACGAGCGAGCCGGACAAAGCGGTAAAAGCCTATCCCAAGCTGAAGTCGAAGCGCCCGCTGTACGGCAAGTTCCTGTTCGATCGCGATTTTGCTCGCGGGAAATCGATCGAGTTTCACTTCGTACTGGACGAATCGGGCGAGCCCCCGCCGGGCGAGGAAAACAGCGCGGAAAGCACCGTTGAGGCAACGCCCGAGAAAACACTTTGGCAGAGCCTGGTCGAAACGCTGACGGGAACCGCGGAAAAAGGCAAGCCGGCCAAGAGGGCGCCGAAACCGGAGCCCAAGCTGTCGCGGTACGATCGGCTATACATCGACCTGAACCGCGATCTGGACCTGACCAACGACCCGGTCCACAAGCCGATGAAGGCCCCGCCATGGAAAGCGCTTCCTTCCTGGACGCCTCAAGAAAGAATGGCCTTCGACTGTATCGACGTCCCGGTTGACTATGGGCCGGGGATTGGCATACGGCCGTTTCGTATCTTGCCCTGGCTGACCATCAGCAGAGAGGAGGACCATACCTATTCCACGATGCATTTCGTGGCCACCGTGGCCCGCCAGGGGCGAATTCGCATTGGCGGTCACGCGTACCAGGCGCTCTTGGCGCAGCCGTACCTCCCCGCGGGCCGCTTTGACCGGCCGCTGACGTCGCTTTTTTTGAAGCCGGTGGACCCCAAGGAGAAACTGAACGAGGACGGCTTTTCGGGGGGCGCGCTCTCGACGGCGCGGTGGCGTGACGGCCAACTGTACACGACCAGCGCCACGCCCCTGGGCGACAAGTTGACCGTGACACCATACCGTGGGGAGTTCGGCATCTTCGCCGTCGGACAAGGCCGCAGAAGTATCAAGGATATCGTCTTGCATGGGTCGCTCGCCTCGGAGACCATGAACTTCGAGCTTCAATCCGACCCCTCTTTGCCGCGAGGAGAGCAGAAGGAAGTACGGCGGTACAAGGTCCCCGTTGGCGACTATTACCCGCTCTATCTGTCGATCACTTACGGCCGGCTACACATCAACGTGTCGGACAACTATCACTCGGATGGTCACCGGCGAGGGTGGGACCAGCCGCGGAACTTCTTCGTGAAGATTCGCAAGGACCAGCCTTTTACGCTCGATTTTTCCCACCGGTCCGCCGTCCTGTTCGCCAGCCCTGCCAAGGATCAACGATTCAAGCCGGGCGACGAAATCAGCGTGAAGGCTGTGCTGATCGACCCGGTGTTCGACATCATGGTTCGCCGCCTCAGCGACACCTCGCGGAAGACGAAGGAAACGATCAAGCTGGACGGGGGAAAAACAACCAGCTACGAACGGGAACTGTCGCTCGATCCGATCGTCACCATCACCAATGCGGCCGGCAAGAAGGTCGCCGAGGGCCCGATGCCCTTTGGCTGAGACGGCACCTGCGGATACTCGTGGCGAGTACCAAAAAGTCTGAAACTGGCCGGCAAGAGCGAGACGTTCACCGTCACGGTAAAATACGACACGCTGGAACTCTATGGCAAAGTGGAGGCGTCGCGGAAGATTGTTTTGACGTCGCCGTAGCCCGCCCGTCTTAGCAAGGGCAGGGGCAGCGGATTGACATTCCGCTTGATACCCGCGAAACCCCCGCGAAATCCGCCACTTCTCCACAAAGCGCAGCACAAGGCGCAGCACTTTCGCCAGACGCCCCTTCTGCGGACCCGCAACTGGCTAGGCGTCGGCGTGCGTCGCATTGCCTCGCACGCAGACGCGGCACCGGCGTCGGTATGACCGGTTACAACGCGGGTTTGGCAGACCTCTTGGAAATCCACCCATTCTCAACACCGAAGGCCAAGTGGAATTCTATGCAGCGATTAACTACCATGGAGGAAGTTGTCGCTGTCCCCTTGGAGGAGTTGCACCATGTTGAGATTGTCCCATTGTCTTGTCATGGCGGGTGTGGTCGTGGCGACGACATGGTCAACTTTGGCCGATGAGCCGAAGCCGGCGGTCGCGACCTTAAGAATCACCCGCGAGCGGGTTTGTCCGGGAACGATTAGCCCCTATCAGTACGGTCAGTTCATCGAATACTTGTGCGGACATACGCTGTCGATGTTCGCCGAAAAGGTGTTCGACGGCAGTTTTGAGGGAGTGCCGGAATACAAGAGGGCATTCCGTAAGGAGACCGACCGCATCGAACAGCCTTGGTATCCGGACGGGGCCGTGCATCGCGGCGGCTTCTCGCTGGATCCGGTGAATGCGTTCAACGGCAAGGTCTCGCAGCGCATCTTCCAACGAGGCGGCGAACCCTGCACCTTGGGGATCTCGCAGGGCGAGAAATACGTCAAAGCCGGCGAGGCGTTGCGGTGCGCGATGTACTTGCGAGCATACGGGGTGGTGAATCCCGTCAAGGTGGCGCTCTGGGGCTCTGGCAAGACCTATGCCATGGCCGAGTTCAAGCCGGATGCACAGTGGCGACGATTCGAGACGGTGCTTACGCCGACCGATACCGATGCGCACGCAACGCTGACCATCTCCTTCCTCGGCCCAGGCGCGATCTGGATCGATCAGGTATCGCTGATGCCTACCGACACGGTTTTCGGTTGGCGCAAGGACGTTGCCGAGGCACTGAAGGCTTTGAAGCCGGGCATGATTCGTTTCGGCGGCAGCACGGTGGAGGAATTCGAGTGGCTTTCTACGATCGGCGATCCGGACAAGCGGGTTCCCTTTACCACCTGCTGGGGCGGCCTGGAGCCCGGCAACGCCGGACTCGATGAGTTTCTCCAACTCTGCCAGTGGGTCGGCGCCGAACCGCTCATTTGCGTGCGCTTCACCGGCAAGAGCCCCAAGGACGCCGCGGACGAGGTGGAGTATGTGAATGGTCCCGCCGACTCGTCCCTGGGCATACTCAGAGCTGCCCACGGACACGTGGCACCTTATGGCGTCAAGTATTGGCAAGTCGGCAATGAAGTCAGCGATGACAGCTATCAAAAAGGTGTCGCCGAGTTCTGTAAGGCGATGAAGGTGGTGGACCCGAGCATCAAACTGCTGGGGGCGTTTCCCTCGCCGGGACTGGTCGCCAACGCCGGTCCGTATCTCGACTACATCTGCCCCCATCTGTACGGCTGTCACGATTTGCGCCGCATGGAGTCCCTGGTCGGCGAGTCGCGCAAGATGATCGCCGACAATGCCCGGGGACGCAACATCCGGCTGGGAATTACCGAATGGAACACCACGGCCGGCGACTGGGGACTCGGTCGGGCGATGCTCTGGACGTTGGACAATGCCCTGCAATGCGGCCGCTTCCACAATTTCATGCACCGCCATTGCGACATCATTGAGATCGCCAACCGCAGCAACCTTACCGATAGCTTCTGTTGCGGCGTTATCCAAACCGACAACCACGGCCTGTTCAAGACGCCCGCCTACTATACCCAACAACTTTACGCCACTCGTGCCGGCAAGCATCCTCTGCGTGTGAAGTTCGACGGCAGCGCAGCCGCAGATCCGGCGTTGGACGTTAGCGCGACGCTTTCGGAGGGCGAGGATCGTATCGCGATCTTCGTCGTCAACCCTTCGCTGGAGCCTCAGAAAAGACTGATCGACGTTGCGGCCTTTGCGCCGCTGGCCGGCGAGGCCGAGGTTTCGATTCTTGCGGACACGGCCAAGGCCCACGAACGCGACGCAGCCAATTCCTGGCGAGAGCCGCAGCGCATTCGCACCACGGCGACCAAGACCATCCTGACCAAAGACAGGCTCCCCTTTGAATTTCCCGCACTTTCGCTGACGGTGCTGGAAATATGCCCCAAGAAATGAACGGACGGCGAGCAGGCGGCGGCCCATTACGAATTGAACTACTAAGGAATGAGAAGCTGTTGATGCGAACGAACCTCCCGGGAAGCATACGGATCGTATGTGGCGCGCTTCCGTCGCTGGTTGCCGCTGGATTCATGCTCTGCGTTGGATCCGCCATGGCGGCAGAGGAGAAAGCCGCCGACGGGCCGAAACCAAAGCCGTCGTCGTGTATCCTCGAAGGGGCGAAATTACCCCAACCGATTGACCTGCGGGACATTCGCGCCAGCGGACCTCTCGATGAGCTGCTGAAGAAGTCCCACGCCCATCTGCTAAAGGGGCCGGTCGGCTTTGGCTCTGACTGGAGTGATCCCAACGAGCCGGGAGACGGTCGGGGGCGGTGGATGATTGCCTTGTGCAACTACGGCGCGTACCTTCACGAGAAACCTCAAAAGATGCTTGATGAGATGCAGCGGATGCGGCGGATGCGGAACGCCCACGGCTTCTTCGGTCTCGACAAGCCGGTGGAGGTGATACAAGCCCAGGCGTCATACGACAACTCCTGGCCTATCCAGTGGGGAATCGACTATACGAGATATTTTGGAGATCCATCCGGCCTCGCTTTCGCCCGCTCGATCGCCGACGCCTTCTATGTAGCGAAACTGCCGTTTTACGAACCGTACGCCGAACAACCCAAGGGCCATTGGATGGGGGAGTACGGCCACTCCGGCATTGGACTCGGCGGGATGGTCGGCGTGGCCCGCCTCGGCAAGGTTACCGGCGAAGAGCGCTATTTGAAGGCCGCCAGGGGACTCGCGGACCTGCTCCTCCACACCAACTACATTGGTTGGCACGGCCATGCCACGTCGACTGCCGTGCTGGGGCTGCTGTACACCTACGAGCTTACCGGCGACAGTCGCTACCTCGATGCGGCCGTTCAGGCGGTGGACAAGGTCTTCCTCGGCTACGAAATGCCTTACATGGGCCATGCCGGTGGATTATACAAGGGCGTCGATCACTCGGAAGGTTGCGGCGTGGCCGACTACTTCCGCTTGAACATGGAACTTGGTCGGCTGACCGGGAAGGCTCGCTATTTCGACAAGGCCGAGCGGATCTTGTGGGGGCCGTTCTTCCATCACATCAGGCCAAGCGGCGGAATGGGGGTCGATGGAATCGATTCCACGCGCACGCAACTAAAGCTGCACAACTGCGATTGGGCTTACGACGCCGACATGTGCTGCTCGATGTGGGCGGCCACCGGCCTTGCCGGTGCATTGACGCACGCCATTCTTGCCGAAGACGCCCAACTGACATTGTCGTTGTACTATCCGTTTGCCGCCTCCGTAAAGTTGAAGGACGGCAAGAAGGTCGAGTTGTCGATGGAGACGACCTATCCCGATGATGGAGCGGTGAAGCTGCGCATTCTCCATTGCGAGGCGAAGGATCCGTGGCGATTGCGTCTGCGCGTCCCAGCCTGGAGCAAGATCACGTCACTTGCGATCAACAGCCAACCGCGGCAAGTCGCAGCCGAAAATAGCTGGCTCACACTGGACAGGGCATGGAAGCCAGGCGACGAAATAGCCTTCACGATTCCGCTTCCCGTCTGGCTGTCAAAGCCCAACTCGGATGAAGTGCTCTCGCTGCCCGCCGCAAAAGATGACGTGGTGTTGAAGGACGTTCGGCTCTTCCGCGGCCCGCTTCTGCTGGCCATCGATAAGGCCCGGAATCCCACGCTCGCTTGGCCGAATGCGGGGCAATTCACGCTGCTCATTCCCGCCTCGGACTCCGTCCGCCTGCCCACCTTTCCCGCCGCCGGAGGATTCGATCGGGCATTCGAGTATCCAGCCGCTCATCTGAAAGTCTCTTGTGCCGAACAGGTCAAGACGGTGGTGCTTACTCCGATCGCAGAAGCGCCGGGCCGCACCGGCGCATCACCGGAGGATATCAAACAGAAAGCCCTTGCCGACCGAGAAGCGATCCTCTTCCGTGTAATTCTCCTCCGCACCTCCAAGGTATCCATCACGGTCTTGCGGCAGAGGTCCTTCACGAGTACGGGGACTACCTGTGGTTTGTCGGCCGTCGAGTTGGTGCAAGGGAACGGTGATTGACTGGCGGCAGGTAACCGTTCACGGGTCGGCGACCGTAGAAGCGGCGTCTCGCCGCTTTGTGCGGGCGAATGGGCTCGGATAACGCCGAAAAACGCGGCGAGACGCCGCGTCTACGGGGGTGTGAACGGTTACGGCGGCAGCCATCCGCTAAATTTCGGAGGCCACAACCTTGCGTTTGCCGGTAAAGGAAGATTGACGGGACACCAGGACTTGTCGCACTGTCCGCTACAAAGGGCATCCTTGCCTATGGAACCGTTACGCGACGGGGAGTGAGTTCTCATCGCCGGCGCGCTGGAACTGAAGATAGCGCCGGCGAACCGCCTGCCGAGCGCCCCGTATCGCGGCATACCCTACCGCGGCTCGTACGTCTTCGAGAAGCCGTTCCGCGTGTTGGTGACGGTGAAGGCGCCGTCGCGCCGGACGGTTAGCTTGATCAGCTTCGCCTCGCACGGCTCTTGCAGGTTGGCGATGAAGTCCGCCGGGGCGTTCTTCCGCCCGCCGGCCACGGAATAGTGCAACTGCCAGAGGTCCTCAAAGCCCGGAGAACTATGCAACACGTCCAGCGTTTCGGGCTCGCCGCCCTTGCGCGCCCCGTTGTTCATGATGGCGACCCTGGGGCGCACGGCATGCACCAGGAACTTCGCGTTCGACACTTTCAGCCCGTGATGGCTCACCATGAACAGGTCCACGGTGCCCACGAGGTTCCTGGGGCAGACGAGGTCGTACTCGACCCACGAGAGCAGGTCCGCCAGGTCGAGCATGCGGAAGCTGCCGAACTCGTAGAGCAGGCCGACCGAGCCCGAGTTGTCGTCGCGGTCCCGGTACGTCGGCCGGCTGGCGGGGGGCGATTCCTCCGGCCGGACGCCGGCAAGCGGATGGGCGATCGCCCGGCCGCCCGCGGTGACGACCGTGATCCGAAGCCCCTTCAACGGGATCGTGTCGCCCGGCTTGACCGACACGCGCTTCCGGTCGCCGATCGCCTTCACGTAGGGTGTGCAGTAGCTCCTTGCCGGGTCCATCGTGGGGACCGGATCGCCGTGGTCCACAAAGACCTTGCCCGGTATCAGGGCGTCCACTCGGGGCACGTTGCCGGCGTGGTCGGCGTCGTAGTGGGTGGCCACGATATAGTCGAAATGCTCGATCCCGGCGGCCCGGGCGACCTCGACGATCCGTTTCGTGTCCCTGTCGTCCTCGGTCGGGTAGCCGGCGTCGACGAGCATCGTCTCGCCTTTGGGCGTCAGCAGGATGACCGCCTTGCCTCCCTCGGTATCAACGACGTAGATGTCCAGCGTGTCGGCGGCCCAGGTTACGGAAGCCAGCAGCGACGTGACGACACATACGAGAAGCGTTTTCATGGCGACTCCTTCCGGGAGGGTGCGGACTGGGGCAGGGCAACGGCCGTTGTCGCCTCAGTGTGCTGGATCGACGGCCAGGAGTCAAGACGCATGCCTTTTTTCGGGAACGCTTCGCCACCGACCCGCTGTGGACGGCTGCCCAAACGGTCCCCTGAATCGACTTGGGGGGCCTCATCGCATTGAGCGAAAATATTCGCTAACCGGGCTTGACGAAGCGAATTCTTTCGCTATACTGAGGGTCGCAGCGAACGAATTCGCTACAAGGTCTCCTTTCGCGATTTCCCTGCTTTCGTGTCTTCACGGTAAAGAGCGACGACCACTCGTAAAGGTTGCCTAACCAGGAGGTTTTGCCCTCATGCCCCGACCAGCTTCTGCCCAGCCGACCGAAGTGGAGATGCAGATCCTGCGGATCCTGTGGGAGCTTGGCCCCAGCCCGGTCCGCGAGATTCACCGGCGGCTGGAGGCCGCCAAGGGGACGAACTACTCGACGACCGTCAAGATGCTGGCGGTCATGCTGCAAAAAGGGCTGGTCAAGCGGGACGAGAACGCCCAGCCTCACGTCTATCGGCCGGCGCTGACCCGGGCCAAGACCGGCAAGCGGATGCTCGACGACCTGATCGAGAAGGTCTACGACGGCTCCGCCATGAGCCTAGTGCTGCAAGCACTGTCTTCTGGAAAGGCCACCAAGGAAGAATTGGACGAAGTTCGCCGCCTGCTCGACCAAATGGAGGGCAAGTAACCATGTTGCAACTGCTCATGCAATCGACCTGGGCGGACCGCATCGGCTGGGTGCTGGTCCATTCGTTGTGGCAATTCGCGCTCGTGGCGTTATTGGCGGTTGTGCTGCAAGGGGCGCTCAAGCGATGCTCGGCCAGCACTCGGTATCGGGCATTGTTGGCCGCCATGGCTCTTGTAGTGGCCGTGCCGGTCGCGACCTGCTTTTCACCGTGGTGTGTCGATGCTCCCGTAGTGGTGGCCAAGGTGGTCCCGGTTGAACAACCCGAGAATGTTTCGCCGTCGCACAATATCTCTCCGTTGCAACGTGGGGACGGCGCGATGGCAACGGCGGCTCTGCCGGCGGAATCGCCCGCAGAACTGGCCCCCATGCCACAACCGGAGCCTCCGCGTTTGCAGCTCGCGCCGAGTGGCCTGGCGTCGTGGGGGTCGCTGGTAAGGAAGCATGTTCAACCGTGGCTGCCCCAGATCGTGTTGGTCTGGCTTGCCGGGGTATTGCTGGCTGCGCTGCGTCCGCTGCTGAGTTGGTACACCGTGCGCCGACTGCGGACGGCGGGCGTTTCGCCCGTTGGAGACACCGTGCACAAAGTGCTGGGGCGAACGGCCCAGCGGCTGGGGCTCGCCCGAGCCGTTGCGATGCTGCAATCGACGGTCGTCAAGACGCCCGTGGTCGTGGGCTATTTTCGGCCGGCGATCTTGCTGCCCGTGTGCGTGGTGACGGGGTTGTCCGAGGCACAACTGGAATTGATCCTGGCCCATGAATTGGCCCACATTCGCCGTCACGATTACCTGGTCAATTTGCTTCAGACATTGGTCGAAACGCTCTTTTTCTACCATCCGGCCGTGTGGTGGCTATCGAGTCAGATCCGCAACGAGCGAGAGAACTGCTGCGATGACGTGGCGATGGCCACCGTAGACAGTCGTGCCGACTACGGCCGCGCCCTGCTGGCCATCGAAGAATTGCGGGCCACGTCGACCGCGCTCTCCGTGGCGGCGTGCGGCGGATCGCTCCTGGCCCGCATCCGGCGGATCGCCGGCTGTGAACCGGCTCCGCGCATTGCAGGCGGCGGCAGCGTCTTGTGCGTGCTCCTGGTCTCGATCGTAATCTTCGCCGCCGTGACCTGGGCTGTGCCGGCGACCACGACAGATGCCGCGACCGATGCAAAGAACACGCTGCCCTCGAACGGCGCCGCTGTTTGGAAACCCGGGCAACAACTCGACTTTCGCGTGATCAACGCCAAGACAAAGGAACCGCTCTCTGGCGTGAAGCTGAGAATCGATTTTTCGTCGGGCGAAGGGCACGACTTCTGGGATAAGGAGAGCACCCAGACGACCGATGCCCAGGGGCGGGCCAAAATCAAAACGCCCAACAGAAGGATTGATGAGGTCCGCATTTATCCGAGCAAGCCGGGGTTTGTGCCGTTGCGTGTCTATTGGGGCAGCAAGCCTGCCCCTCTGGTCATCCCCCAAAGCGTCACCGTGCCGCTGGAACCGGGGAAGGTCTGGGGCGGCGTGGTCCGGAATGAACAAGGCAACCCCATTTCGGGCGCGACGGTGAAAGTGCGTTATTGGCAAGGTGTTTTCGGCGGCAATCCGCACCTCGGCCCGAGCATTGTGGAAACGACGACCACGGATAAGAACGGACGTTGGCGGGTCGACGTCATGCCGGCCGAGATTGTCAACTCGGACGGAGTGCGCATCTACCTATCGCATCCGGATTACGTCAGCGATGTTTTGAAGGGTGCCGTGATTCCCCTGCCCGTCACGGAACGACCGCCCCTTGGGGCGCTGCGATCGCAAACCGCCGTGATGGTCATGCGCAAAAGGGCAACGATCGAAGGTCGAGCGATCGACAGGACCGGCCGGCCGATTGCGGGCGTCTCGATCTACGATAGCGAGTACTACTGGTTCAACTCCGGCAAGCCTCTGGCCACCACCGACAAGGAAGGCCGCTTTAAGATTCCCAACGTCAAGTGCAACAAGACTTAGGCAGCCCGCGGGAAATAATCTACCAGGGCTTGGGATGGATCACGAGGCTCCATTTGGGGAGGAGTTTCGAGCGTTCGAGACGCGTTGCAATGGGACGGAACTCGCGGGATGAGAGAC
>Ga0181520_10010040_pt1 | contig 12841 bp, 9 predicted proteins | sample PEATcosm2014_Bin_29_FD_132451 | JGI IMG/M metagenome (GOLD analysis project Ga0181520, IMG submission 132451) | Peatland microbial communities from MTU Mesocosm Facility, Houghton, MI, USA - PEATcosm2014_Bin02_30_metaG | ecosystem: Environmental > Terrestrial > Soil > Wetlands > Peat | place...
AAGTTGAGAAATAAACTATCCCGCAGCAAGCGGACGGGGAATTCGACCCCGGAAAGATGAAAGCGTGGTTATACTAAATGCAACAAAATTCTTATATGTTTATTTTCAAGCATTTATTATTTCCTGCTTATTTTCATCAAAAGTAACTTTTCTTCCTCTGTGTAAAGATTCAGTAACCATTAGACTTGCAACTGAATGGTTATAGCCGGCTTCGATAGGCGCATGAGGTTGTTTTCTGCTTCTTATACATTCCATCCAGTTCCGCATGTGACCAGTGGTCATTAAATCAGAACCGGCATTTGCAGCCGTTATGCTTTTTGTTTTTACATCGGCAAGCTCAAATTCAGGAAGAAGATTTTCATGAAGCCCGAATTGCGGATACTTACCGGCATGCTCAGCAGTTAAACCGCCGTGCGGCGTGACTTTGTTTGTATCCAGATTTAATTCGCCGCCATTAGAGTAATAAATTTCTTTAACATCTCCAGCCGAATTTGAAAATCTTGAAGAATAGTTAACCTGAAATCTTTTTGTAGTATCTTTATCGTTAGCAGGCCCGTATTCCAAAATAGCAGTTAAAGTGTCGGCATTTTTTCTACCGTCATTCCACATATAAATTCCACCGCCGGCAATTACACTTAACGGATGTTTAAAGCCCGTAAACCAATGAACTGTATCTATTTGATGGCACATCCATTGTCCAGGGATACCTGAAGAATAAGGCCAGAAAAGACGGTATTCAACGTAGATGCGGGGATTAAACGGAATTCTTTCCCTATTAACTAAAAACCTTTTCCAATCAGTATCGCTTTCTTTTAACCTGGCTACTACATCAGGTAAACGCCAGCGATCCGGCTGATTAACATTCCACGTCATTTCTACAAATTTTATTGCACCAAACCTGCCTGATTTTATATATTCTGCCGCAGTTTGATAATTTGTTCCGCTTCTTCTCTGCGAGCCTATCTGGACAATTTTATTAGTATCCTTTACCGCATTAAGGACCATTTTATTATCCGACATCGATTCAGCTAACGGTTTTTCAACATAAGCATCACGACCAGCCCTTACAGCTTCAGTTGCATGATAAGCATGTTGAAAATCAGCAGTACTGATTATGACAGCATCAACTTTTGATTTTTCATACAACTCTTCATTGTTTCTATACCCAATAATTTTATTTCCTGTTAGTTTGGTTAAATAGGAAATACCTTCATCTCTCCTTTGGTTCCAAATATCCGAGACAGCGATAAATTCCATATTCATGTCTTTTGCATTTGCTTTGAATGCAAGACTCAATGTGTCCTCAAAACGATGAGAAAAACCGACAACACCAACATGAACACGGTCATTAGCGCCAATAATACGATCATAATGCATAGCATTTGTACCAATAACCTTCGACTTAGGTTTTGTACTCAATTGTTCCCCTTCAGTAAAAGCAGCGCCTACAGCCAATGCAGCAGTACTAAGTCCGATTTTTTTTATAAATTCTCTTCTACTAGTATTCATTTATTTATCCTTTATTTTATAAAAGAAATATCCGGAAGGACAGGTTTATAACTTAATGTATAATGCAAATTAAAAGCAATAACAAAGCTTTCATATTTTGAATCAGTAATTTTATATTCAATATTAGAATTATTAAATCTAAGATAATATACTATTAACATAACTTCCTGATTAAGAAATAAATAAATGGAACCAAGAATAATAGTTTTTTCCATTGCGCTACATTATTAGATTTAATAATAATAAAATTATTGCATCAAATATAATAATTCTTGTCTAATAGTTTAGATATCCGGTATTTGTGTATAATGGAATGAATTCATATACTAAAACCGGCACATTAAAAGATAATACATCAAAATATTATAGAATTAATATTTTTTCAATAAAATAATATTTCCTGCAAATAATTTCTCTGTGAAAAATCGGGGATTAGTAAATGAGCGCCGGCTTTAATTAATCTTGTCCGTTTCTCTTCATTTAACCCGTGCCTCTTAACCTCATCGCTTGCAATACCAATTGCAATGCCGCCAACTTTTCTGCATTCCCGCATTTCAACGGGGCCATCACCAAAAGTAATTAATTCTGTCCCCTGCAGATTATTATTTTTAATTATATTCTCCATAACCATTTTTTTTGAATACCTGCTTATATCCCCGATAGCTCCGTAAATACCTCCATTAAACAAATGGGCATAACCCATTACTTTAGCTTCTTTCACAACATCCTCTTTGTCAGTGCCACTTGCCAAATAAAGAATAATCCCTTTTTCAGAAAGAAAATTTAAAAATTCAATAACCCCTTTAACAGCAAAATCCTGGATATCTAATTCTTTTTTATTCAATTTATCCACACGTTTATTAACCATTTCCATTAAAGCTTCATTAAAAATTTCTTTATAGCCGAATTTATCTAAGATTTTCTCTTTGGGAACAACATTAAACTCCTGAATCAGATCAATTAATCCTTCCATTTGCTGCACAGTCTGAATTCCCGTTGATTTGTCAATATAATCCCGGACACGGTTTACAACCCTGTTATATAAACGTTCATCCACATTTTTATATTCCTGACCAAGAATAGCTTTTATCATCATCGGTTCCATGACTAATTCCCATCCCTGGCGGAGAACACTAATAGTTCCGTCATGGTCGAACACAGCATATTTAATTTTACCTCTATCAATAAAATTGATATTGTTGTAGCACAACTCAATTTCCGAATCCTTCCAATATTTTGCTGATCTGATGTCCGCAGCCAACTCCGGCTGGTATATATAGTTAGGATCAGAACAAAGTGACAAAATCTCTTCAGGGCTTGCTGTGCCGGTTTGAAACAATTTTTGAATTGTCACACCCGCAGCAAAGTTGGCAAACTCTATAGCGCCATCTATGTTTATTTTTGCAGCAAGCGCACAAGCAATTGCACTTAAAGCGGTATCACCGGCACCGACAGTATCAAGTTTTTTTAGGAATTGTAAACCCGGCACTTCATGAACCCCATAACCATCGCAAGCAAGAATACCATATTTACCACGGCTTATGAAGCAAGGTTTATTATGTTTTTCAAATAAACCAATTGCAAATTTCTTCACATCATTAACGCTAAAAACATCACCAATATCCGCTTTAATACCATTAAGAATAGCCGCTTCTATCTCATTTGTTTTTAAGCTTACATTTTTGAATTCCGCAGAATAATGCCTGGAATCTACAATAAATATTTTCGATGGATAATCCTGAACAATTTCATTTATTCCATCAATAAATTTTTCATTCGTTATGCTGCCAGGCACTTGTTGGTTAACAACTATTATATCGGCATTTTGAATATTACTTCTTATGCTCATTAAAATATCATTATCGGTGGCCTCTGTCCTTTTATTGTAAGTTCCGAAATCAATTCTCGGTTGTTCATTACCTTCCAATATTAATTTAGAAAATGTATACGTTTCAAAGAATTTTTCCTGGATAACCAAACCGCCGGTGTCAATACCAATACTTTGAAGCTGTTTAATCATTTCATGTCCGAATATATCGCTGCCTGCAACGCCGAAAATTTTTAACTGCTTAGGTTTAAGAGCTGCAATATTAGCCGCTACATTTGAAGCTCCTCCGAGAGAATATTTTTGATTTCCGGCAGCTAATGCTTTCAGTCCTGTTTCAACCGATACTTCCGAACCACGCGGGTCTAAAACCCAATAAGCATCAAGACAAAAATCTCCGTACAATATAATATTAACGTCTTTAATTTTTTCAATGATTTGTTCTATATTCTTGCGAGCAATATTCATAATCATGACCTCCCGTTTTTATTTTATAAATTAATTATCGCTTTTATCCGCGTACCGCTTTCAAGTTAAGAATTTTAATGCAATAAAACCAATGATGGATGATTTTACTAAAACATTTATTTTACATAAGCGCTGTCAGATGAAAATTAACTACTCAAAGCATAATATAATGCCAATAAAAAATCCCTGTTATCAGCAGAAAGGTATTTCATAACTCCGCCCATACGACTAAATGTCTTTAAATATCTCAAATAATATCCCGGGTCAGTTTGGGGCGGTTCACCGTTTTTCTGCCAGTTCCATGTACTTTTTGCAAGATCAACAATGAGCATATAATGATTATCAATATGTTTACCATTTTGAATTTGCAAATTTTGCGACATTGAGAGAGATTTTTCGAAAATCATCGGAGACATAACTGCCGAGCCAACCGACATATAAACCCCATCTTCCAACCGGTTAACGGATTCGGCAAATGTGAGAAAATCCCGGAGGGCTGTCCTTCCCAAAGCGGCGCCATGATTAGCGGGATGAGTATAAATAATATCATGCCCAATCATCGGATGCCCGGTAAAAGGAATGCCCAGGCGATAAGCTGCGGCTTGTACGCAATATTTTTTAAACGGGAAAGAAATTTTTAACCAACCCGGTTTCAGTTCGAATTTCCTAATTGTGTCAAGTAAATCGATTGATGCTGCAACTGTATCCAAATCAGTATTTTTATAGGATTTTAATATTTCATCTATTTCTTCTACAGAAGGTATTCTCAACCCATCGTTTTGAATCATACAGCCGACTGCTTCTCCATATCCCTTACCTTCATAGGCGCCGACGACCAGAGCAAGATTAATGTACCACCCGGTTTCTTCCCAGATACCAAATTCGCCATTGGCAACATTTGCACGCACGTCTTCGCTGCTTTCACCTAAATAAGAAAATTCCCAGTCGTGAATTATTGCAGCGCCATTAGTAGCAAGATGAGTTACCCATCCATCTTCCATTAATTTAATCAGCGTAGGACCCATTCCGTTTTTAATTGTGTGAGCTCCGAAAGCTAACATCACCGGCGCTTTTTTTAACCGCGCTTTTTTAATCCTTTCGCTTACTTCTTCGACTAACCTTTTAAAGCGCTCACTATTATTTTGGGACTTTTTTGTAAATGGGATATTATCTTTTTCAATAACTACTTTATTCTTTCTACACGACAACGGTTTAATTGATAATTTATTTCTATCAAATTTTGGATAAGGCAAATTTAGCTCCTTTTATTTTTTCAGTACAAATTCATTTACAACAATCAATTAGACTTTGTTTAAACAATTAATGTTTTGTTTAAAACTCATTATCGATTGCCTGGCATATTATATGACCGATTAGAATATGCATTTCCTGAACTCTTGCAGTATTGTCCGATGGGACAATTATATTAAGATCACAATTACCATTCATCCTGCCGCCGCCTTTACCGCTTAGACCAAGAGTTCTGCAATTAAGGCTTTTGCCTTTTGCAAAGGCGCGCAAAACGTTTAAGCTGTTTCCTGTGGAAGAAATACCAATAAGCAAGTCATCCGGATTGGCAATGGCTTCAACCTGTCTTTCAAATATATAATCAAATTCATAATCATTACCTATAGCAGTTAAAACAGAGGTATCTGTGGTTAAGGCAATACCGGGAAGACCTTTTCTTTCTTTTTTATATCTGCCGGAAAGTTCAGCGGCGAGATGCTGCGCATCAGCAGCGCTTCCGCCGTTACCAAAAAACAAAATTTTATTCCCTTTTTTTAATGTATTTATACACAGCCTGCACGCTTTTTCAATATCGGGTTGTAGTAAATCAATTACCTTCCCAATTGTATCTTTATGCGAGTTTAATTCCGTTTCAATTACTTTAATCATAAATTTATTCCGTTATATTTTGTATTTATTATTTAAGAGTAAATCTTTTATCAATAGTTAAGTTCAAATAACAGCTGCTCATACAATTTTTTTAATGATAAGTTTTCTCTTTTAGCTATTTCCTTACACTCTTCAAATTCATGAACAAATCTTTTATATCCCCTTGCGGTATTAATTTCCTTTAACGCAATTTGTCCACGAGATGTATTTGCTCCAATTTTTCTGCATTTTAGTGGTGATAAACCTCAATTTCCACATCTCTAAGATTTAATTTGCGCGGAAGTGAAGATATAACTTCTTTATTGAGACCGGCATCTACAAACGCCCCAAGATTCTTGTTTCCGCTGATTCCACAAAAACAATCAAAATGAGCAATTTTCATTTAAGTGATTCCTCCGGCATGATATCGATTGGAGGAAACAATCAAATAAGACATGATCTGCACACACTATATCTGTAAAGATTTTTAATAAACAATAAAGGATTCATAAACCTGCCGTACAATAAACATTTTCCATTTTTCATCTTCATTTTTTAATAATAATATTCACAAAAATGGAGATTAATAATAATATTTCATTATAGTAAAGACCGGTCTATATGTTTAAAACTTTGGTATATACAATCAATAGTATGAATTTAAAGGGTTTTGACAGGATACATATGAAGGGAACCGCAGCAGGTTTTCTAGTCAGAATATAGGGTATCAATTATTATGATCTTATATGATAAAAGTCAGTAAACCTTTTTATGCACAATAAAACAAAATATTAGCGATTATTTCTATTTTACCGCTTTCAATGTTGATATATAATCAGCGGGTCGTTTGTTCGAATCCGACCGCCAGCTCTTATTAACGCCTTATAGATTATATATTTACGAGGCTTTATTATTTTTAGCTTATTCAGCGGAAGTTCAAACGGAAGTACAAAACTCATAAATTCTAGCTCAATTTGTCAAAGACATTAAACAAGCCGAGGAATAATCTTTTCTTGGCTTTAATTCTATTACAAATCGCAGAATTACTGGGGAATCATTTGAACTTTTTATTTTTTACGGGGGAATAGGCTGTTCGACGACACCTGGTTAAAATTATCTGTTTCTCATTTCAATTCTATCTTGTATGGTTCGTGTTAAAATATTGTATAGCAAAGGAAGAATAGCAATATCATAGCCAAATTCACGCAAAACAGTTTCATCAAAATGGCTCCTATCTGTTTGTTGATATTCAGAGTCATAATTTTGCACTGGCCTACCAGTCAATAAACTGAAAGCTGAAATAATTCTTTCTTTTGCTTCTTCAGATAGCAAAGAAGGATCTAAAATTTGCATTTTTGACTGAAAAAAATCTGCATTCAAATCCAAAGCTCCTAAATTTCTTGAAACTCCGTTAAACTCAACAAATAATAAACATACGATAGAGTTAAGTATTGCTGAAATAATTTGAACATCCTCTTGAGGAACTCGAATAGCTACCAATCTTTGATTTAAGTAAATTCTTTTATCGCAATATGCGAAAAACAATTTTTTATTCGGATTCATAGAAATGAAAATATTTGCAGGTTCTTCCGCACACAAAGTATACCAATAAGGGCGACGGTTTTCAAAAACGCTTGGCAAAAGAACGCCAGTTCTATTTCTTTCATTAGACCATCGCTGAATCCAGTTAAATGCATTTGGATAATTTAGATTTAATTCTTCAAGAGATCTATTACAAATAAAAAGGAAGTAATTATTATCAGGATTATAATGAATACTTATTAATACCGAATTTGTTCTCAATACTGGGAGGAGAAATTCATTTTCAATACGGTAATTCTCAACATCTTCTTGCTTCAATATATACATCTGATCCCAACCAGTTCTTGTTCCCCTACCAGCATCCATAAATGTCCCAAAAGGATTTATTAGTTTTGTTCTAAATTGTTGAAGCGGATCTTGCGCAATAAAGTTTACAGCCCAATTTTCTTGACTAATTATTTGATGTTCGAGATATGTCCTTTCAACAATTGAAACTGAAATTGTCTCATCATTTTTATGAAATACATTAGTGAATTGTGATTCTCTTGTCCAATTATTATTTGTAAGTTGTTCACAATGATTGATTTCATTATATAATTCTTCCATCATAGAAATATGATTGTCTTTAGTTTCATCTGTAAAATAATCATCCAATTTGAAGTTGAGTGTAACGAAGCGAGTTGGAGCATCATCAATTGTTTTTTGAACTGTTGTAAAAATGGTGCTAACCTTTGAATCTCTAAACCAATGTTCTGCGTTGCTACGAAACACATAACGAACAGAAAAATTGTCAATCAAAAATCTCTTGAACTGTATTCCGTAATCTTTTCCGAGCCAAGCGTTAGATGTAATAGCTGCAATAAAACCATCAGGACTAAGAAATTTTAAAGAATTATAAAAACAATATATAAAGTAATCCGATCGCTTGTTAATCCTAAATTGATTTCCCCGCATAAATGCTAATTGAGTTCTTTGAAATTCTTCTCTGAACTTTTCAGATAATGAACTGTTTGGAATGTCTTCTTGCTGTATAAAAGGGAAGTTACTAACTATACAATCAAATTGTGGCAGGAGTACATTTATAAAATCGCCTTCGTGTATAGGGCCAGGGTATTTCATTTCCTGACCAGGCGAAAATTGGAAGTAATCGCATCGTGTTACTCTAGGAAAATTATTCTGATTCACCAAATCTTGCTTATAGAGATTTATAACGGATAGCACGGCAGGAAGATGCGCAATATCATTTCCCCAAATTTGATTCAATAATTGTTGATGTTCTGTAATTCCACGATACTTTAGAATGTTATAAAATGCTGTAAGAAATGTGCCAGAACCGCAGGTTGGGTCAAACACGATTGCATTACGATTTCTTAATGCGGAGATTGAAACTAAGTTGGCAAGAGTAATAGGAGTAAAGTATTGACCAAATTTTTGCTTTTCACTTTCAGGTATAAGATTCTCAAGAATGTAATTAATTACTCTAGTGGGTAGATATTGAAAATCAATATCTGAAAAATCCATAATTAAGGAATAAAGAAGTTGATCCATAGTTCCATTAAATTCTAATTCATCTGTAAAGTCCCTATCAAACACTGCCTGATAATCTATTTGTTGTGCCTGGTTAAAAAACCTCTCTAATTGAGGTTTAATGGGATTATCAGGGATTAAAGTCAATTCAGATATTCTGCCAGGAATATTTTCCGACAAGGTTTTGTAGAATATAATTTTACTTACAAGTTTATAGTATGTTAACTTTGCTAACACGGTTTGGGGATCAATTCTTTCAACCCTTCGTGATGAATTAGAGAGACTATCTAGTGTTGAGCGCTCTAGAATTTTCCAGTCATTATATCTTGCTTGGAAATTCATATCGATATTGATTTTAACAGAAAGTATATCCCGGAGTAATGGAATTATATGATTAGCAGTATCAACAATAGCACCTACAATATTGGAGGAAATGTTAATTGCCTCACGAATTATGCCACCCCGATAAAATTGTTCCAAGTCGTGTAATATTTCACCTAGCCTTAACTTTAATCTTGGCTCATTTTGAAGATAATTTTCCCTATTAGCTAAGTCGTTCCTGGTATTTATTGCAACATCATTCGGATAAATTCTGAGTTTTGATAAAGATTCAAGATTATAATTATCATCTTTAATTAACCATATTATTGCTGAGCGTCCGTTCCAGGTTACAATTGAATGTGTTCTCAAACGTTCTGCTTTTTCTAGAGCATTTAGTAACATTTCATTATCATCTACTGGAGTATCTGGAAATTTTAATTCCCATCCATTAAATATAAGATTCGCATTTCGATCTATGTAAAGTAAGATGTCCGGAAATATAGTCCTGCCCGTTGAGACTCTAATTCCTTCATCATTTGTAGCATCCTGAAAAATAGTAGTGCCGTTTCTGATTGATTCCTGTATCCAACTTATTATTTGACCGGACCAAACTCTCTCGTTTATTGGCATAATTTAGTTCGTTTTTTTTTGATAATTTAATGTGTGAAATTTAACTACAGGCTCTTTGAAAAGAGATAAAGTAGATTCTTCTAAATCTTTTTTCTTCAGAATACTTGAAATTCTATTTGTACATATTTTAATGTAATCAATAGGTTTAACTTTATGAAGTAATGTATCCTCATTCTTTTCAATACCGATAAATTTTCTGTTTTCCAAAATAGCCGAAAGTAAAAAACTACCACTACCACAAGCGTTGTCCAGTACTATATCGCCTGGATTGGTAAACGTTCTAATAAGATAACAGCCTAACTCAATTGGTTTCTGAGTGGGATGGAACACTTTGCCTTCGGATTCAGCAGTTTTAACATAAACAAAATCATCGGCACTTTGTTCATCATAAGCTAATACATCCAAAGGGTATCTTTCGCCATTACTTTGAATATGTCGAGGCTTAAAATCACCATAACTACCAGTATACTGATCTTTTCTAAATCCTTTATCATAAGGTTCGCTCATTGTCATTTGAGGATTATATGTAGGCTGCTTTTTATAAAACACACAGATGTCTTCATGCTTACGTAGAGGTTGAATCTTGGCATTTAGAAAATTAGTCGGTTTAGATTTTATCCAAACTATCTTGTACTTAAATAATTTTTCATTACTTAGAATTAACCTAGCAGTAAAGACCCCTTGTGAAGTCAAAACTATAGCACCTTTGTCTTTAATAATTCTTTCATATTGCTCCCAAAGTTGCTTAAGGTTAATAACAGAATCCCATTTATTTTGTGTCGTGCCATAAGGTAAATCACAAAGTATCAAATCAATACTTTTATCTGGGATCTTTGGCATTACTTCTAAACAGTCACCTTGAATAATCTTGTTTTCGAATTTCTCAATTTCATTAAAAGAGTTCGCTTTACCATTATTTTTCAATTTTAATTCCTATTATTCTTACTGATCCAAACTATTCAGATTCTAAAGACAGAGATTATATTATATTGCTAATTATTATTTGTTATTTCAATAATACATTAAAAATAAACAAAAGTTTTAGATAATTTCACCGAAAACTTTACATTATATTAAAAAACTATTTAACAAAGAAATATACTTTAATCTTTTTATATAATATTCAAAATTGTCATTCAAATACACTCATTCCAAAAATAATTCTTTTTTTCGGGTTGGCAAATAAATTTTTGTTCCGGATTACTAGTAATGTTGTCAAAAAATTAAGCGCCTTGAGTAAAATAAAAATGTTAAGATAAACAAAAAATCAATAAGGGCGAGTCTGGCGGTGGTTGCGGGTGTTCAGATACACACTGTCTTTAACATCCCATATAAATGGAATTGAATACCGGGGAATTATTCTATCTGCGTAGTTAAAATAAAGGAATTCATAATAATCGGGATAAATATCATTATTAACATTTGCCAACGTTCTCTGGAAATCAATACCTTTATAGGTTATTAATAGGTGAGGCAACTGGATAATACCTTTTATAAGGAAATAATTATAATCAATATGCCCAATCCCGTGTTCATAATGAAAATCGATCTTGACATAAGGAGTTCTGTTATAAGACCAGGTTTCCATAGTCATATTATTAAAGCCGCCGTCATCAGGGGCGGGAAATTCCCAAATTCTTGTATGTCGAGGGCCAAAAGTATCTATAGAAAAGAAAGTCAAGTAAATAATTCAATCCCACCCCGGTTTTTTTTCGGGTATTACCAGTTACTATGTCTTTCACTTTCACTACCGGTTGCGAGCAATCCACTTTGAATACTTACTAAAACACCCACTATTGCATATAAGGGTCTTGCAAAAATGTCTTTCAATTTGCATTACGCTTCTTCAAAATAGTCTATGTCAATTTTTTTAATTTCATAATTGTTTTTTATCGCAATACCAACTTGATATTCAATCATTAGTCCAGCCATTTCTTTTCCGTCAATTAGAATAATTTTGGGCTCAATGCTTGAAACAAAATCATAAGCTCCTTTTGGATAGTTTGATGTAGAAATAAAGATTCCCTTTTTGGCTTTTTTAGATAGTAATGAACCAGCAAAATCTCTAATTTGTCCAATAGGAACTGTGTTGTCCCATTTTTTTGCTTGAACATAAATTGTATCAAGTCCTAATTTATCTTCTTTAATAATTCCGTCAATTCCGCCATCCCCAGATTTGCCAATTATTTGCCCAGCTTCTTTTCTTGAACCGCCATAACCCATTTTAATTAAAAGATCAATTACAAGTTTTTCAAAAAAAGCTGGTGAACAACTTTTTATTTTATCTATAAGTTCTGCTGCAAGTTCGTCTTTGAGTTTTACAAATGAGTCTTCTAAAAGTTCTTCAGGTGTTTTTCCGCTTTCTATATCAGTATTGACTTGTGATTGTTGGTCGTCATCTTTTCGGTTTTGGTAATTAGTTTGATAAGAAGTTTGCCATTCTTTAAAGTCCGGTAAACTTTGTAAAAACTTTATATCAATTTTTGGTGGTTTGTTTTGTAATACTTTTTTGCCATGTTCGGTAATAATAATTATAGCCCGTTTTGGAGATGAAAGAAGATTAGCTTTCTTTAAATATGTTTTTGCCCAAACAACCCGATTGTAAATTACCACTTGGGTTCCGCTAGGCAAAAGTTCTTTCCGTTCCTCGTCTGTTAGTTCAAACTTATCTGCAATTTGTTTAATCAATGTTTGTAGTTCGTGTTCTTTTCCGTCACTTAAAAGCTCAAGGAACGGTAACATTATTGTCTGGAAATCTGGTATCATTTATATGCCTCTTTAGTTTTATTGTGCCATTGAAATTACCGATCATCAATTTACTTATATTTCATACAAGATGAGACTTAAACGCAAAAATATGCTTGTCTATGAATAATTAAGATAAGACTGATTATAACAAAATTCATTTGTTGATACAGTATAGAAATCTTAATTATTATGGTATAAGTAAGTTGAAGAGAAGTTCACTTCTTTTCATGTTTTAGCAATTCAAATCTAACCCACTAACATTTCTCGCCGAACAACCGCGTGTCATAATTATGTTTCATTAGCGAATGGAGTAACCCATGACTTGGGACGAATTATTTCCAATCGTAAAAGTTCAAGCAAATTTTGCAGTTTTCAGATACGAAGTACCTGACCGCC
>Ga0181520_10010041_pt1 | contig 12840 bp, 11 predicted proteins | sample PEATcosm2014_Bin_29_FD_132451 | JGI IMG/M metagenome (GOLD analysis project Ga0181520, IMG submission 132451) | Peatland microbial communities from MTU Mesocosm Facility, Houghton, MI, USA - PEATcosm2014_Bin02_30_metaG | ecosystem: Environmental > Terrestrial > Soil > Wetlands > Peat | place...
CTCGGACGCTATCCCAACGATCCGCAGATTCTCGGGTTAGCGGCCCGCTTTGAACAGGCACGTGGCAATAGTCAGCGCGCGACCGATTTCTGGCGCGCCTCGTTAGCGGCGATGCCTCCGGGAGCCTCAGTGGAAAGACTGGATAGCGGCCTACTCTATCCACCGGGGACCTACAAAGCGCCGGGGCCCGGCGATCTGAAGCGCATGCTCGACCCCCGCTCCGAACCGCCTCAACGGGTCACAAAGACGGGGGCATTGCCTTCGTATGGCGCGGAGCCCTCCAGCCGTTACCTTCCTTCTGTGCCCGCGCCGCCGGCGTCGGTGCCGCAGCGGAACCAATGGATTCAGGCGCCCTCGGGCAATCCTCTGCCGCTCCCAGCACCGCAGATGAACAACCCCGGAACGACGCCCGGTCCCCAAAGCAGCGTGCCCAACCAACAGGGAGAAACGCTCAGGAATGCGCCGCTTTATGTTCCTCAGAGATACCAGTCCAGTGGACCGGTTCTGATCGAGCAGAGCGCGACCCAGGAGGCGGATTTTCGTCCCGCGATCGCTACTTCGCAGGCCGGGAAGGCCGTTCATCCCCAAGCCAAGCCCAATGGGACGCAAAACTCCGGCGGCTACGCGGGCAAGATGCAGCTCCCTCCAGGGGAAGAGAACATCGACTCCACCGACCCCGCAGGAACAGGCACCGCGCAAGGCCGACAGACTCCAGCGTGGATTCCCCCCGCAGGTGGCGTGACGCGCGGTTCGACTGCGTCCCAAGGGTTGCGCATCAGCTCTCAGCCCATGGGGCCGCTGGCCGCCCGGGTGCAGGCCCTCTTCGCGGAGCAGACCGATAGTCAGCTCACGCAAGGCTCGGCCACCGCCATTCGCGCCCAGCGCTACGTGCCGGCGCCCGGGGCCCCCAGCGTGGCCCCCTCGGCGTCTAGCCAGTACAAGGTGGCACAATACACGCCTTCCGCCCAGGAAGCGGCTACGGGGGCGTATTCGGCCAAGCAAACACAGCAGCCACAGCCTGCTCCACAGCAGCAAATTACAGCGCAGCAACCGGCGCAGCAGCCGGTCAAGCCGTCGCCGGCAAAGCAAACCAAGAAGAGCAAGAGCAAGAAGGCGAGAAGGGCTGCTGCAGCTACCCAGCCTTCAGTTGCAGTCGTGACGCCCGTGGCTCCCCCGGCGCAGAACCTGCCCACGGCGCAGTACCCCGAGCTTCCGGCGGCCACGTCAACCGCTACGGGCGGCACCGGCCTCACCGACGAAGAACTGCAACAGCGCAACCTGCCTCCGCTGCGTGGGCCGTGGGTGCGCGTCCAGCGTGAGTCGCGCGCGCTCAGCCCGCGCGATGAGGCGGAGATGCAATTGCGCTCCATCGAGAGCAGCTACAGTGCTTGGCTGGGTGGCTCAGGTATTGTCAATCATCGTAGCGGGAGTCCTGGCTTTGACCAATTGACGGCTCTTGAGGCTCCGTTTGAGATCTCCCTGGCTGCCGGGTACCATATGCGCCTTACCTTCGTGCCCAAACCTGTCTTTCTCGACTCGGGACAAGCCGACGGTACCAGCATCGTGACGGTGACGACGGTCGGCCAGACCAAGACGACTACGATCCCGCAACCCCTCGGTACCTTGCTAACTACCGACACCACCCCGCCCCCGCAGCAGAACGCGGCCGGGATGGGCGGGGAGTTGCAACTGGTCTTCCAGCATTTCGCGGTTTCCGCGGGCTACACCCCCTACGGCTTTCTCGTCTCCAACATCATGGGACGGGTGCAGTGGAAGCCGGGCAACGGTCCGCTGACCTTCAATTTTGTTCGCGATTCGGTAAAGGATACACAACTCTCCTACAGCGGCTTGCGCGATCCCGGTTCGGCCTCTCTTAGTTTTCCCGGCAATATCTGGGGCGGCGTCATGGCCAACCAGGGCGGCGTTCAGTTCGCAAAAGGGAACGCGGAGTCCGGCTTCTACATGGGAGCAAACGGACAGTACATCACCGGCTATAACGTCGAACTCAATACCCGCTTCGACGGCACCGGCGGCGCGTATTGGCGCCTGGTGACCTCGCCTGAGAACGGCAACTTGAGCATCGGCGCCAACTTCTTCGGGATGCACTACGCCCACAACGAGGATGCGTTTACCTTCGGCATGGGAGGCTACTTCAGCCCGCAAGCCTATTTCCTGGGCAATGTCCCCCTCACGTGGGTAGGCCACTCCGGTACGCAATGGCACTACACCGTCATGGGCAGCCTGGGTGTGCAGGCATTCCAGGAGGACTTGGCGGCGCTGTTCCCGCTGGCGAATCAGAAGTCGATTGAGGTGAGCTCGGGAAATCTGGCGCTGCCGGCAAAGACCAGCGTGGCGGCAAACTACGATCTGCGCGGCCAGGTGGCCTACGCCATCGGCCCGCACTGGTTTGTCGGTGGGTTCCTGGGAGCAAACAACTCCCGCAACTACTCCGCCGTCTCCGCGGGGTTCTCTGTGCGCTATCTCTTCCGCTCGCAGCCGTCCACGGTGGCTGGTCCTACAGGGCTGTTCCCCTACGATGGGGTGCGCCCGTTCACGGTGCCATAACGCTGACAGCACGCCAATTCTGGGGGAGGGGATGCTTGCATCTCCTCCCCCTCTTACGTTGGCAGTGAGATTATCGACCACCTTCGATCTGCATGGCGGGATGGAGCCGGTAAAAGGTTTAATTAGAAAGTTCCGCATATGGATAAATAAACTTAATAAATAATGTTGCAAAAATTCAGTTTATGAAGTATTGTTCTTCTTGTACTCAAGAAACGAGGCAAGAAGCCAATGCCCGAGAATTCAAAGCCACCTTCCGACTGGCAGGAACTACTACGCATTGCGCAGGGCTCTCCCCTGGTCATTGAGCGCGTCCGGCTTCCGGAAATGCAAATGGCCATTGAGGGCGAATTTGCTCTTCCGCAACTGGCCCGCCTCAGCTTGGAAGATCAGGTGTTTATCACAGCGTTCCTGCGCTCTCACGGCTCGATCAAGGAGATGGAACAGGTCTTTGGGGTGAGTTACCCCACCATCAAGGCGCGCCTCAACCGAATTGCAGGTCAATTGGATTTTGTCGAAACCAACCCCTCTCCATCCCGCGCGGAGGTGCTGGAGCGGCTCAAGAATGGCGAAATCGACGCTCAGGAAGCCATCCGTGCGCTGGAGGCTCTCAAGTGACGCCCAACTTCGCTGTCATTGGCATTCAGACCCCGGACTTTCGCATGCCCAAGCTCTGGCTGCCCATTTTCCTCTTGTGGATTCCGGCGATTCTTCTTTCGCCCATCATTTTCCTAGTACTGGTAGCCATCGCGATCGCTGCCCGAACTACGATCTGGCGGCTGATCGCACTCTTCTGGGGCGTTCTTTGCGGGTTGACCGGAACCCATGTTCACGTCACTGCCAAGGACACTCAGATCCTGGTTCGCATTCTGTAGGGGCTGGGAAGAATCGTAATTCAGCACCTCGTAATCATCTTGAGCGAAGCAAATTGCTCACAACGAAATAGCCTGGAGGAGTTCCATGAACGAGAATCGCCGTCAAATCCTTGAGATGCTGGCCGCTGGAAAGATCACGGCGGACGAAGCCGAGCGGCTGATTGCCGCGCTTGAAGATGCACCGTCGCCCTCAAGCGGCGCAAATGCCGACGAGGCCAAGCCGAAGGTCAAGGTCAAGTATCTGCGTGTGCTGGTGGAGGCGCAGGACAAGAGTGGGCCGACGACGGTAAACGTGCGTGTGCCCATGCAACTGCTGCGCGCCGGTGTACGGCTGGCCAGCCTGATCCCTGCCCAGGCGCACGAGCATCTGGACGAGGCTCTAAGCCGGCATGGAGTGCCGCTGACCTTGTCGCAGATCAAGCCGGAGAACCTGGAAGAGCTGATCGACCACCTGGAAGACCTGACGGTGGACGTGGACGCCAAGGAAGACAACACCAAGGTGCGGGTCTTCTGCGAATAGGCCAGTTCAGTTCTTGCGTAGCGGCTTTTGCATCGGGACCACCTGCACGGTGACGTCGCGAATCTCGGAAAGAAACCGGTTGAGCACCGAACCGCGGAACAGAACATCGAAGCGCGAGCGGGCCGATTGCCCGAAGACTACGTGGGAGATGCTTTCTTGCTGGGCGAAGCGGATGAGCGCGTCGGAGACGTTGCGGTCAGTGAGCGAGACTACTTGCGCACCCAGGTCCCTGGCCATGCGCTGGTATTCTTCAAGGCGATGAAATGCTTCCGGGTCGCCGTGCCCCTTGTCGTCGTCGGGACGGGTGACATAGACGGCATACCAATTACTGGCTAGGCGGCCGGCCACGCGGGCGCCCACGCGCAACAGCCGTTCGGTGCCAGGCCGGGTACTGAGGCAGACCATTACCTTCTCGGGGATTGGCGCCTGTTCCAGTCCCTGGGTTCGCCGATACTCGGCGGCGCGGGTGCTGACTTTGTCGGCGGTGGTGCGCAGGGCCAGCTCGCGCAACATGTTCAGATTGCCCTTGCGGAAGAAGTTGGCCAGCGACTGCTCGACCTTTTCCGGTGCGTAGATCTTGCCTTGGCGCAAGCGGGAACGCAGCTCCTCGACAGTGATGTCGATATTGACCACCTCATCCGCGCGCTTGAGGAAGTTGTCGGGAACAGTCTCGCGAATGACGGTGTTGGCGGAGCGGTTGACGGCGTCGTTCAGGGTTTCAAGGTGCTGGATGTTGACGGCAGTCATCACGTTGATTCCGCCGTCGAGCAACTCCAGTACATCTTCGTAGCGTTTGTGATTCTTGCTGCCGGGAACGTTGGTATGGGCCAGCTCATCGACGACAACCGTGTGTGGGTGGCGGGCGAGGATGGCGTCCACGTCCATCTCTTTGAGGGTGACGCCGCGATAGGGAATTAAGCGCTGTGGAACGATCTCCAGATCGCGAACGCGCGCCTCGGTGTCTTTGCGCCCATGTGATTCCACCAGGCCAATGACCACATCCACCGCCTGTTGGTGTTTCATCAAATAGGCGTCGTTGAGCATGTGGTAAGTCTTGCCCACACCGGGGGCAGCTCCAATGTAGATCCGCAGCTTTGCCTGTTCCGGCTTCTTTTCCAGGATGATTTCTGCCATGCCTCAGCCCACCTCGACAGGATGACGAACGGCTTCGACGGCCGCTACGGGAAGAGTGAATCGAAACGTAGTTCCGTTGCCCAAACGGCTCTCGACAGCAATCTGGCCGCCCAGCGATTCCACCAGGCGCCGGACCAGCGCCAGTCCCAACCCCGTGCCGCGGTCGGACAGAGTATTGAACCGGTCGAAGATGTTGCTCAACCGCTCGGCCTCAATGCCCCGCCCAGTGTCGCGTACGGTGAACTGGACAAAGTCCTTAATCTCTTCGGCCGCCAGCAAAATCTCTCCCTCGGGGGGAGTGCAGCGAATGGCATTGGAGAGCAAATTATCGAGAATTGAGCGCAATGCCCGGCGATCAGCCTCCACCACCGACAGGTCGGCGAAAGCCCTCACCTCCACGCGGATGTGTTTTTGCGCAGCTTCGTCGCAGAAGCGGTCTCGGGCTTCACCCAATGCCTGAAGCGGGCGGAGCCTTTCTAGCTTCAGCTCCCGTTTGCCTGAATCCAATTCGGCCACTTCGATGAGGTCGCCCATCAGGTCGTCCAATTGTTCTGAATCCTGGCTGACACCGGCCACCAGCTCCGCTTGCAGCGAGGTCAACTCCCCGCCGAAGCCCCGGCCCAGGGCATAGAGGCCACGGCGCAATTGCAGCAGCGGGCCGCGCAGCTTGCGGCTGGCCACGGAGATGAATTGCGTCTTGAAGCGGTCGGTGTCTTGCAGACTTGTCACGTCTTCCAGAGTGGTCACAGTGCCCAGAAGGCGTCCTTCTGAGTCGCGCATGGGCGTGGTACGCAACCGGTAGCTTCGCTCTTTCTTGCCAATGCGCATGGGAAGCATGGCCGCCTCGTCTTCCGCGGCCACGGCCTTCTGCATGGAGACCGCGTCGCGGATGGCGCTGAGAATCTTGTCACCGCCCGGCGTATTGGTCAGCGCCATGCGGTCGCTGGCGGCGTCGCCAAGCAATTCGGCCGCTGCCTGGTTCACCTTGAGCACATGGCCTTTTCCGTCTGTCACGATGATGGGCTCAAAGATGGATTGCAGCACGGCGTCGGAGAGCTGGAACTCCATCTGGCGGCGTCCGGCTTCCGAGTCGCGCAAATCCCTCAGCCGCACCGCGATCCGGTTCAACTCGACGGCGATGATGCCAAAGGCATCGCGGCTGCTCCATTCGACGCGGTGTTCGAGGTTGCCGCCGGCAATCAGGCGGGCGTCGCGCGAGAGCATGTGGATGGGGCGCAGCACAAGGAAAACGGTTCCCACGGCAATCAGCGCGCCGGCAAGAATAAAAAGATACGCCAAGCTGACCAATCCTGCAGCAGCCAGGGTGCGATGCGTCGCAATTACCAGTCCTATCGGGACGCTGGCGAGCAGGATGCTGCCAAGGATCAGACGTTGAGAGAGATTGAGCATGGTCCGGTCTCCGTGCCGGCAGGATGAATCGAGTGTGTCTTTCCCATTGTCTCGGAAAGATGTCAAACAAGCAAAGACAGTTATGGAATTCGGCAGACGGACAGTTTGCCATTGTGCCAAAGACAAACCAGACCGGCCGGCGCAGGATCGGAAACCACCGCCCAACTCACGCCGAAGGTGCGGTTCAGCCTCTGAAAATCTGCCAGGGCAAAGTCCGCCCAGCCATCCATGGCCTGCTGTTGCTGGTCCCATTCAGAAGCGAGGCTGGGCACCTGTGTGACCACCGACGTGTCCTTGATGGCGTCGGCCAATTGGCTGCGCTCTGCGAGTGCGCGGAAACTGCGGAAGCCTTCTCCCGGAGCAGCCAGGTAACGGGGATCGAGGGCAAAGTACGCATCGGCGGGGGTGTTCGTCCTGATCCAATCGAAGGTCTGCAGCCAGGGGTTGGCGTTCACGGTCCAGGGCATTTCCAAGTGCGTGCCCTCATCGAAGTTCGCCCATTGAACCAGGAACATGCCGCCATTAAGCATCAGCAGGTAAATTGCCCATCGCCAGGCATTGGATTTGAGCAGGAACTGGCCCAGCAATCCGCCCGCCGTCAGAGCCATGAAGAGATAGACCAGTTGCAGGTAGCGCATGGGCTGAAGGGAAGTGAACCGTATCAGAGACTCGGGTGTGAGGAGGAATACGGCCACAATCTGTTGGAATACGCCATAAGCAAGAACCGCCAAGGCAAACTGAGCCAGTTGGGTTGCAGCATGTCTGCGCGCCACGCGCCATAACAGCCAGAAGAGAAGGAGGGGGGCAAGCGCGCCCAGCCACTCGTACCAGGCCCATCGGCCAAGATGGAGATAATCCTTGGCATCCAGCGCCTTGCGCCAGGATGGGGATGGGGGATCGAAGATCCACCACAACGGCGGTGCGGCCATCGCGGCGTTCTGCCAAGCAGGTACCCGCGAAGGAACCGCGTTTTTCATCGACAATGCGAAAAATACGCAAAAAGAGGCGCCCAGCACGGCCATGATCGGATGCAGCAGAAATGCCAGAACCAGCAGCGGAATCGCATGTCGCAGCTTCCCCTCGAAGATACGCGAGACGGCAAGAAGAATCAGCGCGGTAGTCATATTGCGAGGATGAAGATGTTGATCGGCGATGGTGAGGGCTGTCCCAGCTACCGGGAGAGTCAACATGGCGGCTACCATCGCCACGGCTGCCCACTGGGCGTGCTTCTCGGCAAAAATCCGCGCGGCGATTCTTTTTGAAGCCCAGAGAATGAAGTAGAGGGAAGCAAATTGCCAAAGAAGCTCGGCCCAGGCCAAGGGGATTCCGGTCCATTGCACGAAATGCGCCATCCAATCGGCAAAGCATGTGGCTTGCATCTGGACCCGGAAGAACTCCGAATCGTGGGGAAAGAGCGCCGGGTTGAGATTGGCCTTTACGGCGGACAGGTACACGCCGTCGTCCTCAAGGCCTGGGTGGTATCCCATAACCAGAAAACCCAGCGTGGTAAACAGCAGAACGGTTAGCGATTCAAGAACTGAATGTTTCAACCTCAAAGAGGGGATCCCCATGCCTTGGACGGTCTCATTGCTGCACGATCAATTTGCGGTCTTTGGCGTCTTTCTGCGGCCGATTGAGCAGAATCTCAATTCAACAAGATTTAGACGGGAGTCCTGAGGTCCAGTTGAGGTCGAGCGAGGCGCGTTCAGCCAATGACAAAGGCCGAAGCCAGTCCTCACAACACAGGAGCCAATGCGGCGCAATCCCATTTACACTAGTTAAACATGCCGCAGACAATCCATGAACCGTCCCTCGCGCCGTTTTCAATGGCGGAGACCCTACCCGCCACCGAGACCTTGGCGTCGAAACAGGAAAAACTGGCGCTGGTGATCCCGACGCTGCGTGAGGCAGAGAATCTTTGCGGTCTGCTCGCCCATGTCCGTTCAGTGCTGGATCCTCTCGGGACGCTGTACGAGATTCTGGTTGTGGACGACGACAGCCGCGATGGAACCGAGGAAATTGTCTCCGCAATCTCTCAGGAGGACCCGCGTGTGCGCCTGCTGGTGCGCAAAGGAGAGAGGGGATTGTCAGGAGCCGTTCTCTATGGCTGGCATCGGACGGATGCGGAGATTCTGGGCGTGATGGACGCCGACCTGCAACACCCGCCCGAGCTGCTGCCACAACTGATTTCAGCCATTGAAAGCGGCCGCGACATGGCCATCGGTAGCCGCTATACGCCAGGCGGCGAACTGGGCAAATGGAATCCGGCAAGAAAGCTGGTTTCCGCTGCTGCCGGATGGGCAACGTGGCCGCTGCAAAGGCCGGGAATTCGTGTCAAGGACCCCATGTCTGGATTCTTCATGGTGCGCAGGCACTGCGTGGAGCAAATCCAGTTTCAACGGTCGGGCTTCAAACTGCTGCTTGAGGTGCTGGTGCGCGGCCGCATTTCATCGATCCAAGAGGTCCCATTTGCCTTTGGCCTGCGCTATCGCGGCGCCAGTAAGGCTACCTTCAAGGTTGCCTGGGACTATGGGTTGCTCTTGGCGCGGCTCTACGCGCGCAGACTGGCATTTTGGCGGCACGATTGAAGTTCTTGGGCGCGATGCATAAATAAGTGCCCCGTTGTCAAAGCGCTCATTGTTGCGCAATGCCTTAGTTTTTTGCTTACAGCGCCGGCAGGACGGAACGCAGGAGCAGAAAACCTGCCACGCCGGCGAAAAACACCAGCGCCATGCGAATTCCTGGCTCGCGGTTGACCTCGGGGACCAGGTCAGTGGCGGCCACGTAGAGTGCGACTCCCGCCGAGACGGGTAGCCCGTAAGGCAGCCAACTCGGAACCAATTCAATGACCAGCACACCGGCCAATGTGGCTACGGCCAAGACCACTGCGGAGTTGAATGCCGCGGAGCGGGTGCGCCCGCTGGCCAGCATGACCGAGGCCATTGTGAAGCCTTCCGGGGCCTTGTGCAGAACAATGGCCAGGAAAATCAGCCAGCCAAGCCAATTGGACACCAGGAAACCGGAACCGATGGCCACGCCGTCAAAGAGCGCATGAAGGCTCAGACCGGCCATGACCGAGTTGCCGGTATGCCGGGAAACGAACTCGCCCTGGTGGGTTTCTTCGCCGAAATGGAAGTGCGCGTTGATCGTATGTTCCAACAGGTGGACGAAGCAGTAACCGGCCATGATGAGAACCGGCCCCATTCGAGGGCTCAGGCGCAGGCTTTCGGGGGCCATCTCCACCAACGCCGTGGCCATCAGGAAGCCGGCGCCCAAAGCGACAAAATAGCGCAGGTAGCGCTCGACGCCACGAGCGCGCACCAGCACCAGCCCGCCGGCCACGTCGGCCAGCGCGGCAATCGCGCCGAGAAGAAGAGAGAGCTTGAGCATCCTCGTTACCCGCTGTGCCGGATGTGCATAACGTCCCCATCCTGCACCACGTATTCCTTTCCTTCCAGGCGGAGCGTGCCCTTGGAACGCGCTACGGCCTCGGAGCCGGCCTCGAGCAGGGCATCCCAGCGGATAGTTTCCGCGCGGATGAAATGATGCTCCAGGTCGGAATGAATGGCGCCGGCGCCCTGAGGCGCTTTTGAGCCCGCCGGGATGGTCCAGGCGCGGCACTCGTCCTCACCGGCAGTGAAGAAGCTGATCAGCCCGAGCAATTCGTAGCTTTTGCGGATCAGCCGCACCAGGCCGCTCTCGTGCAGCCCGTAGCTGCCCAGGAACTCCGTGGCCTCGTTATCGTCCATCTCGGCCAGTTCGGCTTCGACTTTGCCGCAGATAGCTGTGGCCCCGGCGTTGGGCCGCGCGGCCACTTCATCCAGCTTAAAACGGCTCACCGCTGCTTCAAGATCGTCGCCCAGAGCGGTGCTCTCGCCGATGTTAAGTGCATAGAGGATAGGCTTTTGCGACAAGAACATGAAGCCGCGGATGAGCTTTTTCTCTTCAGCCGTCATCTCCAGCTCGCGCAGTGGCTTCTCCTGTTCAAGCGCCTCCTTGGAGCGGAGCAGCAGAGCCTGTTCGCGTTCCAGTTCGCCGGTGCGGCCCTTTTTCAGGTCCTTTTCCAGGCGCTCGAGCCGCTTCTCAACCTGGGTCAGATCGCTGATCATCAGGTCGAATTCGACATTCTTGATGTCGCGCAGAGGATCGACGGGGCCGACGTGGGGAATCGATTCGTCCTCGAAGGCGCGCAGCACATGGATAAGCGCGTCCACATTGCGCAGGCTGGTAAGAAACGCGGTTTCTTTCAGCGCCTCCTGCCCGATGGCGGCCACGTCCACGTACTCAACCGTGGCGTAGGTGGTCTTTTTCGGCGAGTAGAGCGCCGACAGCTTGTCCAGCCGGTCGTCGGGCACACGCGCCACGCCGATGTGCTCCTGGCGTGAGTGGCCCCGCTCTTCGAGCTTGGCCTTGGTCAGAATCTTGAACAGCGATGTCTTGCCTACCTGAGGCAGGCCGATGATGCCAGTTTTCATGCGCTTCCTGTGGGGCTCCTGCACGATGTGTTGCGCGCTTCAGGGCCTCTTCGATTTTACAGGAGCGAACAGTGGTCAGTGATCAGGAGTCAGTTTCCGCAGCGACTGTTCAGTGCCTGCGAAGAAGAGAGAGCCGAACGGCGTGCAATTGGGTCGAGAGAACTGGTCTCTGACCGCTGATCCGTGTTTCTCAATGGATTCCGGTGAGGATCGCACCCGCAATATCCATGGGCCAGTGGGCCAGAATGATCGGGCTCAGCCGCCGGATCCGCAGATATGTCAACATCATCAGAACCAGCACTGGAAGCATCATGAAAAAGCGATACACGAGGTACCGCCAATCGGGGATGAAAGGGATGATGCAGTGTTGTGCGGCCCACCAGAATCCGACGATGCAGACCGCTACCCAGGTGCGGCCGGTGAGCCGCTCTAGCCGGGGCAGCACGTAGCCTTGGTAGGTCATCTCTTCGGTGGCCGAATTGACCAGCCACCAAACTGTCAGGCTATACACCGTGGCCCAAAGCGGCAGCGTATGTCTTTGCCAAACGAGTTCCATGGGCACCTTGGCCATGGAGCCGTAGGACACCCAGCCTGCCAAATTACCGCCGGCGATAAACAGCGGAAAAGAGAGGGCCAGCAGCCCGAGCCCGAGGAAAACGTCACGTCCCCAGCGCATGCGGATCGGGCCGATCAGGTCGCGAAGCCGTATGCCTTCCTTACGAGTGAAGTACTTCATTCCTGCAAGACACCCAAGGTCGCCGAGTGTGCAGTAGACACTCCACCACTGACCCGCCGCCCGCCACGGTTCGGGCCGATGCAGCGCGAGAAAGAACAGCGCCAGCAGGGTTTGCAACATCAGCCACATCAGGGATCGCCCGCAGACCAGGAACAGCGGGCCGATCCAGGCGATGCGCCCGGCGGCGACCCGGTTTTGGATCGCGATACTGCCATTCACTTCAAGCGCGGCAGAGGAGGCAATTTCGTTCACGGACGGCATAGGCTTCTGTCTCCGCCAAGCATCCTACCATTGGCTGGGCGCACGCCGATGTGACAAATTGGGGGTCATGCCTGTCAACATGGGGTTTTCAGAGCGAGTTCCTATTCGACAACGGCTCGAACCTGTCCACTGCCAACTGTTCACTGACCACTGCTTTTCCCCGACTCCGCCGAGGCCACCAGAACGACCGTCGCCAGGCCCAGCAGCAGGATGGCTTCCTCCACGTGTTCGCTGCGGTCGTGCAGCTTGTTGAAGTGCACCGTGGTGGGGTTCAATGCATCGGCGGTTTGGATCGCTCCGCCCACGGCAATGCGGTCGCGTTCCATGGCTGGGATGATGCCGAACTGCGAGTAGAAGGTGAGGCAGACCATGATGAGAAGCAGAGCCATCGGCGCAAGCACGGCGCGCGGCTTGTAGATGCCCCAGGCCGGGGCCAGCGCCAGAAGAGCCGTCGCCACCATGCCGGAGACCAGTCCCATGCCATGCAGGATGGTCAGCAACTGGCGCACAATCATGCCGGCGGCATGGGTGTCGGGCCGCAGGGTCATGAAGGCGATGGCCGCGACGATAGGAAAGAAGACCTCCGCGCCCAGCCAGACCATGAGCGCGAGGTAGAGGAGGGAGCGGAAAAGAGTCTTCATTGGGGGTAGGATACTACGAACGCGATGAGGAGCCCGCCGGTTCCGTCCAGTCTCCCTCAGGTGAAGCAACAGCTTCCCGACCTGTTCGCACTCAACCCAGCTTCGGGCATTCAGAGGCTGCTATATATTCGCCCATTCTTCGCCATTTAGCGTATAATCCCGCCATGGACTTTCAGCTCGTGACCAACTACAAGCCGAGGGGAGACCAGCCCCGGGCTATCGAGGA
>Ga0181520_10010042_pt1 | contig 12837 bp, 9 predicted proteins | sample PEATcosm2014_Bin_29_FD_132451 | JGI IMG/M metagenome (GOLD analysis project Ga0181520, IMG submission 132451) | Peatland microbial communities from MTU Mesocosm Facility, Houghton, MI, USA - PEATcosm2014_Bin02_30_metaG | ecosystem: Environmental > Terrestrial > Soil > Wetlands > Peat | place...
CTTTTTTGAGGCAAAGCAGTTTATCCTGGCAAATGAGCATCAACACTCGTTTGTAGTTAGCATTGTATCCTCGATTCCCGAGTTCAACCGCAATCCTGCGATATCCATAGCCCGAGAACTGGGGCGCTATATCCTGGACCTAGTTCCTCAAATCCATGATTTCGCTAGCATCACATGGACTGTTTGATATTGATTCAACCATTTGCAGTAACTGCTGCGGCTTGCCTCAAGAGCCAAAAAGGATCTGGATATCGGCAATTGAAGGCCGAGGGATTGAGCTGCATGGATTATAGACGTCCCATGATAGCCAATTAATTAGTTTCTCTTTTAATATTCTTTTTATTTTTATCACATTTGCAGATAAAAATGACTGCGTTTATATAAATAATCCCATGTATTTTATAATTAGTTTATAAATAACCTAACTTATTGTTGACATTGCTGAGGCCTTAAAGGGCACAAGAAATGGTTGCAGATAGGATTGGATTTCTGTCGCGACTTATTTTGCTAGGAAAGGAAGTTAGAGTCCCATAGGGCGCTCATTACCTAAAATCATAGAAGAGAGTTGCCAATCCGGTTCCTGCTTTCCGATCACCACAGGAGCATCGAACTGATGGGAGGATCGTACTGTGGTCATTCCTTCCGAGTTTAAACAGCCCAAGTTAACGCCTCGCGTCGTGTTATTCTGCGTAGGGGAAATCGCTAGGGTATAAGCGGATGACTTATCTCCTAATGCTATTTTTTACGAGGCCATTCCAGGCCAGGGCGGCCGTATTATAGGCGGCATCGTCCCTCTGCAATAGGGCATGGATGATGGCGTAGCCTGCCTCCAGCCCTGCTTGCAAGCCGGAGTTATAGTCCCCCCTGGGCTCGGACCAAAGGAGTCAGTGAAAGTGGTAATATGAATAAAATCAGTTTTTTATTCCATATCCTGATCTACTGTATTGCCAGATAGTTTCCCTTAAGCGTCCTATTAATGATATGGCTGTGGATGCATATAGTATCGTATCGCGCATAGCTCTATTATCCATAGAGGGTTTCGTTTGGAAACCTAACGTACATGGCTTCATACCCAAGACTCAATTGCACGCCACCTTATAGAAAGCAACATACCTTCCTGAGCCCCTGACCCCCATAAGTACTATAAGCAAAAGCTTTCTCTCATGATCAGATGATGAAAGGCGTGAAAACAACGGTAATTACGGTACAATGGCCATGATTTGCCAAGAGTGCTCTATGATGCAAAAAAAAGAAGAACTCATGGGGAGGGAAGCCTGGTCTATCTTTCAGACTTACACCAGGCAGCCCGTGGTGCTGGCCCGGGGCTCTGGGACCAGGGTCTGGGACGTGGAGGGTAAAGAGTATCTGGACTTCGTGGCAGGCATCGCCGTCAACAACGTAGGCCACTGCCACCCTAAGGTTATAGAGGCCATAAAGAAGCAGTCCGAGATCCTCATCCACACCTCCAACCTGTACTACACCGAGAACCAGATCCTTTTGGCTGAGAAGCTCAAGGCCCTCACGGGCATGGACAGGACATTCTTCTGCAACTCGGGCGCAGAGAGCGTGGAAGCCGCTTTGAAGCTGATCAGGAGGACCAATGGCAAGGCCGGTATCATAGCATCCGAACACTGCTTCCACGGCAGAACCCTGGGAGCTCTTGGAGCTACCTATAAGGCCTTTTACAGGGAGCCCTTCAGGCCGCTCAATGAGGCGACCTTCGTGCCATACAACGATGTTGAAGCCCTGAAGGCCGCAGTGAACGAGAAGACTGGCGGCGTGATCCTAGAGCCCATCCAAGGAGAAGCCGGTGTATACGTCCCCGATGACTCCTACCTGCGCGCAGCCAGGGAGATATGCGATGACGCCAAAGCCCTCCTGGTCTTCGACGAGGTCCAGACGGGCTTTGGAAGGACCGGGCGCTGGTTTGGCAAGGAGCACTCCGGAGTCCAGCCAGATATCATGACCCTGGCCAAGGCCCTGGCCGGAGGCCTGCCCATGGGAGCCATGCTTGCCCGTGAGGATTTCGCCAAATCCTTCCAGAGGGGTGATCATGCCTCCACCTTCGGCGGCGGCGCCCTGGTATCGGCCGCTGCCTTGGCATCTATTCAGGCCATGGAAGAGGAGAAGCTGGTTAAGAGGTCCGAGGAGCTTGGAGCCTATGCCAGGTCCCAGATCCAAAAGAACCTTGATCCAAGAGAGGTACGCGGCAGGGGCCTCATGATTGGCGTAGACCTGGATGCCGACTGCAAGATGGTGGTAGAGAAGGCCTTGAAAAAGGGGCTCCTCCTCAACAACACCGGAGATCACACCTTGAGGCTTGTCCCACCACTGGTAGTAACCAAGGACCAGATAGATCGGGGGGTGAAGGTGCTTGGAGAGATACTCGAAGAATCTTCGGCCGTGTTTAAGCCAGCTTAAGCCCTACGTAGCAGGCAAAGGCTACACCGAGATCACCAGGAAGTACGGTATACCTCTGGAGCGTATAGCCAAGCTCGGGTCCAATGAGAACCCCTATGGACCCAGCCCCAATGTTATCAAGGCCCTTAGAAGCATATCCTCGGAGAGGTATCCGGAGACTGAGGAGCTCATGGAGGGCTTATCCAGGTACACGGGCTACCATGAAGAATCGATAGTGTTAGGGACTGGCATGGACGGGGTCATGGATACCCTCACCAGGATCTTCCTGGACAGGGGAGACCGGACTTTCATACCCACGCCCACCTTCAGCTACTACGAGATACTGACGGTGATGAGCGGAGGCCAGCCCATCTTCGCTGAAAGGCTCGGCGGCTACGACGTGCCCGCCGATGTTCCCAGGGGCATCAAGATGGTCTTCATCTGCTCGCCCAACAACCCCACGGGAAATCAGACCCCTGTGGAGGCGGTCAGAAAGATAGTTGAGAGCACTGATGGCATCGTCTTCCTGGATGAGGCCTACGTCGAATTCGCTGACAGAAGCCTCCTTGGCCTGGTCAGGAAGTACGATAACTTGGTAGTGGGTAGGACCACCTCCAAGGCCTTCGGCCTGGCTGGCCTTCGGCTTGGCTACGCCGTGGTCCCGGAGTGGATAGCGGAACAGTACAGGAGAGCTGCTCCCCCCTTCTTCGGCCTGAGCTGCGCCTCGGTAGCCGCAGGAGTTGCGGCCATGAAGGACCTGGATTTCATGCATGAATCGGTCTCCAAGATCCTCTCGGAAAGGGATAGGCTGACCAGGGAGCTCAAGGCCAGGCAGTCCCAGGGCAACTTCCTGTTCCTGGAGACAAAGAAGCCATCAGGCGCCGTGGTTGAGGGTATGATGAGCAAGGGCGTGATAATTAGGGACTGCAGGCCCTTTAGAGGTGCCGGCGATCATCACGTCAGGGTGACGGTAGGAACGCCCGAGCAGAACGATAAGTTCCTGGAGGCCTACGGGGAGATATGCGCGTAGCCCTTACAGGTACGCCGGGGACGGGAAAGACCACCGTCTCCAAGCTCCTTCCCTACAGGATCGTGGACATCAATGCCCTGGTAAAAGAGGGGCTCAACTTCGGCACAGACCCAGAGAGGGGATGCCTCGAAGCCGACATGGAAGGCCTCGAAAAGAAGCTAGATCAGATGGGCTTGGACTCCGATGAGATCGTGGCCCTGGAAGGCCACATGTCCCACTATTTTGCCGATGATGCCATAGTCCTAAGGCTCTCTCCGCTAGAGCTTAAGGTCCGGCTCAAGGCCAGGGACTACTCAGAGAAGAAGATCATGGAGAACATCGAGGCAGAGGCCTTGGATGTAATCCTGATAGAAGCCCTGGAGAACTGCAGCCGGGTCCATGAGATAGATACCACAGGCAGATCTCCACAGGAGGTCGCAGATCTGGTGGTAAAGATCATTCTCAGGGAGATCGATATGCTGCCGGGCGATATAGACTGGCTGGATCAGCTAAAGGACTTAATTTAAGGAAGGATACTCATCAATATCGTGATAGTCACCGATATTCTAATGTTATCGATCTATCGTCCTTTATCATCCCCTGCCTGAGAGAGCAGCTCCTCTTCCTCAGGGGATCTTACTACAGACCTTCTAAGGCTCGATCCCGGAAGCATGCGCACTATGTAGGGCACCGCCTTCTCCACAAATGCCAAGCTTCGCGCCCCGTCATCATCAGGCAACGATGCCATCACCAGGACGCCCCTGTTTTTTCCCTCGAGGATTATGGGGGCTGAGAGCCACATGTAATCCTCATGGCGCTCTGCGGGATGCAGCTTGGGCTCGGCCAAGAGCTTATCCGGGCCCTCCGTCTCCAGGAAAGTTATGAGATCCTCCACCGCCCCAAAGAGGGATTTGAGGACCAGGCTCCCGCTCTCCTGAAGGAAGATGCCTCCGACTTCGCCACCGATACCAGAGACGACATCCGCAAGGATCATCTCCAGGTCCTTCTCCACATCTCCTGAAGGCTCCAGCATCCGGGTCAATATGCTGCTGGTGGCTGCATGCTCGCGATTAGATCTCAGAAGCTCGATCTCTTGCTCCTTTCTCTGGGTTATGTCCAGGAGGTTTCCAAGAATGGCCCTCTTTCCATCGTACTCTATGGGTATCGTCCTGAACTCGATCCAGCGCGCAGTCCCGTCCTTGCGTTGTATCCTGGACTCGTAGGCGGGGGATGGAGATGTCCCAATCTCCAGCTTGTTGACGTGCTGCATATCGTCGGGCTGGACGAGCTGCCAGAAGGGTGTGCCAAGGAGCTTGTCGGGTGGAGAGCCGAAGATGTCGGCCAGCTTTGGGTTGACCAGCTTGAAGACGCCGTCCTGGTGGATGTAGATGCCGGCCAGGGCATTCTCCACCACGTTCCTGTGGATCCTCTCCGACCGCTCTATCCTATCTCTCATGGCCCGTTCCTGGGCCTTGAACCTGGCCACCTGAATGAGGTTCTCGAAGATATAAGGCAGGCTCTTGAAGCTCTCCATGCTCTTGACCACGTACTTGGTGGCCCTGTTCTCGAAGGCCACCACGGCCATCTCGGTGGTGCCGTGGCCAGAGACCATCACCACGGGAATGTCCGGATCGAACTTCCTGATCCGAATGAGAACATCCAGGCCGCCGATGCCCGGAAGGACCAGATCCACCGATATGAGGCTGTAAGAGCCATTGGCTGCCATCTCCAAGCCTTCCTCGCCCGTCTCCGCGAAGTCCAGGAAGAAATCATCATGCTTCCTGAAGGCCATCCGTATCAGCTCGGCATGTTCAGGATCATCCTCGATGATCAGAATTCGATAGGGCTCCACCATTCACATCCGTCCTATACGTAAGTAGACATGGGGAATTTGAATGTTTCTATCTTTCCAGGAATCTTTAAAAACCGTGCGGATTGTTACTAAACAACCAATGTTTTATTCGATCATTAATGAGTTATCTATATCTATTCTTTCGGGAAGGCCGAAGGCAGCCCTTGGGATAATGGTATTTACTTATTTAAATTGATCTCATATTAGGCTTTAAGACCCAAGGTTACCGTCACAGATAATACACCCTAAGACCATTCCTGGCAGGATGAAGCTGTCACTCTTCCTCCTCCTCGCGACCCTTCTTTTGGCATCTTCAGAGGGCAAGGTCCTGGTGGTAGATCCTTCAGGAAAAGGCGATGCCAAGACCATCCAAGGGGCCGTGAACGCCGCCAGTCCTGGAGATACCATTAAAGTGATGCCGGGGGAGTACTCAGGTGCTGTCATCGACCGTAAGCTGACCGTTCAAGGGTCTGATCAGGTAAGGATAGAAGGGACGGACCATGGTGCGATTATCGTTAATGCTCCGGGATGTACCCTCTCAAGCATCTCCTTGGATGTCACAGGTTCCGGCCCCGGGATCGTCCTGAACTCCTCAGGAAACGTCCTGAAGGCCTGCACGGTCCAGGGAGCCTCTCCAGGCATCTTGGCAGGGGGCGATGATAATCGTCTGACCGGGTGCAATGTGCAGGGGGCTTCGGCCGGCGTGGAGGTCACAGGGCGGAACAACACCATCCAGGATTGCCAGGTGGCCTCCAGGATGGGGCTGAGCATCAAAGGCCCTGAAGCTAAAGTTATCAGAGATACCATCAGCGGCGATGTAGGGGCTAGGATCGACAACACCACAGAAAGCCTAATCACCGGATGCCAGATAAGGTCCGTCACAGGGTTAGAGGTTAGCTGGTCCCATAACAACACCATCACCAATAACATCTTCTCAGGGCAGAGATTCGGCGTATCTCTAATCAAGGCCCACGGCAACCTCTTGGAGAAGAACGATATAGCAGGGTCCTATACCAGCGGGGTAGATCTTTTAGAGTCCAATAAGAATATCCTGAAGGACAACCGCATGGATGGGAGCAAGCTAGGCATAAGCCTGCGAAGCTCATGGGAGAACACACTGAAGAAGAACACCTGCACAAGAAATGAGAGGGCAGGGATATATGTCGATAGCTCTTACCGAAATGAGATTTACTTCAACTACCTCCAGGACAGTGGCAACGGCATACTGTTGTCTTCCTCCAGCAGCAACAATCTGACCTCCAACCTGGCGGAGGCTGGAACCTATGGCATATCCCTGAGGGGGGCGCCGAGCAACGTCATGACCAACAACACCATGAGGTCCAACAGCTACAACTTCAGGGTGGGTGCCGGCGAGGGCTCCAAGGCCCTGAAGAGCGGCATAGATCCCATAGACTTCGTCCAGGAGATAGACCAGTCCAATATCGTGGACGGAAGGCCCATCTGCTACCTGGTGGGTGTAAGCGACCAGAAGGTCCCCCAGGGCTGTGGATTCATCGCTTTGGTCAACTGCAAAAATGTCTCGGCCTCTGATCAGGCCCTGTATAACAACAGCGCCGGAATCATCATGGTTAACTCTTCACAGTGCAACCTTGACAACTGCACCCTTTCCAGAAACGAGATGGGGGCCTTCCTTCTGGAGGCCAAAGAGTGTTCTGTGGTGAGGTGCACCTCAGATAGATGCAAGCTTGGTATCTCCACCCTGAGGTCTTCGGACTGCCTCTTCCAGGATGATGCTGCCAAAAACTGCCATGAGAGCGGCTTTAGGTTGTACGAATCCCTGAGAATGAAGCTGGACGACCTGAAGGGGGAGTCCTGTCAGGAGGGCCTATCCCTCATCAACTCCAGGCTCTGTCAGGCCATCGGCTGCACCATGGAGAGAAACCAGAAATCGGGGATATCCCTGACCACCTCCCACATGGCATCCTTGACTGGAAACACCCTCTGCTATAACGATGTAGGCTTGAGCGTAATCGGCTCCAACGCCTGCATCCTGGAGGGAAACAACGCCACCTCTAATAAGCAGAGCGGCCTGGAACTGGAGCAGCTCTCGGGGGCGGAGATGACCAAAAACAAAGCTTACTACAACGGCCAGGGCCTCTTTCTCCAATCCTCCAAGAGGGTTGCCCTCAAGGGCAACGACCTCAGCTTCAACACCCACCACGGCCTGAGGATGAGCGCCTCCTCCGGCTGCAATGTAACGGAGAACATCTTCATGGGCAATGAAGTCTCGGGGATCAACATGGTGGACTGCCAGGAGAACTGGATATACCATAATATCCTAAGAGACAACAGCTACGATAATGCCCTGGACAATGGAAAGAACCACTGGGACGCAGGTCCCAAGGTCGGAGGCAACTACTGGAGCGATCACGACGTTTCAGGTAACCCAGGAAGGGATCCCAGGAAGATCATGACATCGGGCCAGGACAGGTATCCCTTCCAGGACCACGGAGGCTGGAACTGATGGATGATGTGAATCTGAAGCTTCTGAAGGCTGCCCAGGAGGGCATAGACTTAGTTGAGCGGCCCTATGCCGCCCTGGGAGCGAAGGTGGGAGTCCCGGAGGAGGAAGTGATCTCAAGGCTGAAAGCTCTGGAAAAGGAAGGGATGATAAGGAGGTTTTCCGCCACCATAGGTCACCGGGCCCTTGGAATTTTGGCCAATGCCATGATCGCCTGGAGGGTCCCTGAGGAGGATGTGGAGATCGTGGGAAAGATCCTTGCATCCAATGAATCGGTCACTCATTGCTACGAGAGGGCTTCCTGCCAGGAGTGGCCCTACAACCTCTACACGGTAGTCCATTTCAGGACCAAGGAGGAGGCCCTAAAGGTAGCCTTGGAGCTATCGAAGGCCTCAGGGATTAAAGATTACAAGGTCCTCTTCAGCGAGTATGAGTACAAGAAGACCAGCGCCATAATCTGATATGCCATGCCCGAATAGATGTGAAATAAATATGACTGAAAAGGAGCTTTTGCCCCTTTACCTCGACCTTAGCTCCAAAAGGGTGGTCATCTTCGGAGGGGGCAGGGTGGCAGAGCGCAAAGCCAGGCTTTTCTCGTACTACGCCCGTGTCTTCGTGATCAGCAAGGCCTTTACTCCTCAGCTGACGCAGATGGGAAAGGAGGGCGCCCTGAGCCTGGTGCAGACAGACCTCTCCGAGGGCTTTGAGCGCTTTTTTCAGGATGCCTTCATCGCCATCCCTGCCACCAATGACCCTGGCCTGAACGGCTCCATAGAGATGAGGGCAAAGGAGCTGGGGATTCTGGTGAACAAGGTAGATGGCGTAGGGGATGTGGTGGTGCCGTCTATAGTAAGGAAGGGGCCCTTATCCATAACCATCTCCACAAAGAGCCCTGCTCTCACCAAGTACATCAGGATCAAGCTGGATGAGGAGCTGACGGAGGAGTACGAGGGCATGGCAAGGCTCCTTGGCCAGATAAGAAAGGAGCTTAAGATTAAGGTGCCAGATCAGGAGGAGAGATCTAGGCGGTTGTGGAAGGTGCTCCAGGATTATGAGGTTTGGCGACTCCTAAGAAAGTCCTACCAGGAGGCTTATGCCAGGGCTTGCCTGGATGTCTTTTCCGATCTATAACCCTTTTAGTTCGATCTCCGATAGTTTATGGTTTGATTTAATTTGAAAGGTATTGGCAATGATTTTAGGGCTATTTTCCGGCCAGTGCTTTTAAGTCTCTAGGGTATCAGGGATGCCATTCATCTCGGGCCCTCCTACATCCGCCAAAGCGACATCATGGACCTGGCTTTCCGGGGCCTGCAATTTTATTAATGTCTTTAAACAAAAGCATCATCTCAAAGACCCCGGATTCGCTTTTTTTCTTGATATCGAATCCCATCTTATTGAAAATTTTGAAGACCGGCTGGTTTTCCCTAAGAACCTCTGCGGTGAATCCCAAGAGGCCTTTTCTCCGGGCTAGGTGAGTAAGATCTGAGAAAAGCTCTGATCCTATTCCATGTTTCGGGTACTGGTTCTTTACAACCAGGGCGATATCAGCTGTGTTCATATCTCTATTCAAGCTGTACTGCCCTATGCCGGCGATGGTTTCTTTGCTGGACTCGCCTGAAAACTGCCAGGAGGGCCATCTTCTGGGCATAATCTATTACCACAAAGTCTGTAGCATCTCGTGAGGTATATCCCATCGGACGGAAATAAACCTCTGATACATGCTCTCATCCAAGCGTGAGTAGAAGAAATCCTTGAGCAGCGGCTCATCGCTGATCTTGACCGTACGGAGCAGTATCCGAAGCCCAGAGGGTATAGTTGACCATCTGTAGAACCTTAGAATAGACCGTTCCTAGATCAGGATTCTCTGTCTTCCGGAGGGGTATAAGGTTTTGAGTATCGCTCTTACCGATGGTCTTCCCTTCCTCTCTGGCTCTGTTTAGAATCTCCAGGAGTCGATTATAGAGCCACCTACAAGTATCAAGGGATTGCAAGAGCTTTTGCTCTATATCCCTATTGGGATAGATTCGATACTTGTAAGCCTTGAGAACGCTGATATTCACGTTATTATTGAAATATGTAGATTGCTACATAAGGGGAGGGCTCCGCGTTCATCCTGTTACGACTACGTCGTAACTCCCGTTAACTCTGCGAGTTAACGAGACCGGCCTGAAGACCGGGGACTTCCCGCTCTGCCCTCCCCACTCCCGCAAGTTAAAATCCGCGACTTGGGTGCATATATTCCAATCCAACTTCAACCAGATCTTTAAATACCACGGAACTAAAAATCGTTATTAGAGAGTGCGGGAGGCGGGATTCGAACCCGCGAACACCTACGTGACAGGGCCCTCAACCCTGTGATCGCCTTCGGCGGTCACGAAGCGCCAGACAACCGCGATTTCAGTTAGGTATGCTCGGTAAGGTGGCTGGGTCAGTGCGGCGGTCTCGTGAGGTTACCTAAATGACCCCCAGGCACAAGATGTCCATCTCGTGGACTCGGGACGACATACCAGCGAAGCTTAAGCGATTTTGCAGGTATCTCAAGGATCAAGGTATTAGGCCCTCGACTCTGGAAAGTTATGTTGAGCGAGCGAAGAAGTACCTGGAGTTTTGTGAGCCAGATGACCCAACACCCGAGCTAGCCAACCAGTTCAGAAGCCAGTTAATCGAGCATGGTTTACTGACCCATCTATATTCACGTTTTGCCTGTAAATGCCTTCCTTCCGTCTGATAGTGCCGCCTGAATCGACGGTATTTATTGCATCTTCGATAGGGTCTTGAATCTCTAATTTGAAGGTCTCATAGGAATCATCAACTGCTTCTAACGCGTTACCTTTACCAACTCTTAAATACTTCCGGTTAGGGGCTAGAAATGCGTATCCTCCATCACTTTTATATATTTTTTGAAGATAGCCGCACCGCCCATCGAATCAACATAACATTCAGGGTAATTTGAATCGATAAAATACGTTTCTCCTGTATACACCCTGAAACCTACGTACTTTCCATTGGCACCTCTGAAAGTCACTTTATCATCCCCCAATCCGACGAGATGTAGTTTCTTAGAATCGCTAATACTACCGCGGTTCGCATAGAGATAATCGTTTCTCACATTAAGGCTGACGTACCTATTATTCTCTGCACGTAATGCGATGGTAGTCTCAGTTAAACCATCTCCTTTCAGGGATTCTTCAGGGCTATCTATGTTCAGAGCGCCCTCGATATGTACAGGTTGGTATGGTTGCTGCTTATCGTGGTTATCATATATATGGGCACCCATACTCATGTTAACCATTCCCGACTCTGTATTATTCAGCGCTGAGTTAACTTTTGCGATATTTCTGGTGATAACCGTGCCTTTACCCAGGTTTAGCTTTCCGGCAGACCCGATAGCACCGATATTACCATCTGCAATATTGTCTTCAATGGTCACGTCGTTCGTAGTGACATCAGAGCTTTTATCGAGGGATATACCCGCACCTTCGCCACCTATCTCCTCGCTAAAGAAGCGTGTCCTTATAGCGTGGTTCCCCTTTATAACGCAGCGGTTCATCTTTACTTTGGAACCGCTCACTATATCGATAGCAGCTATAAAAAACGCCTCATTCCTCTCGATTAGTGTATCATTCAACGTTACATCTGAACCAGCGATAAGCATACCAGCATCATTTCCTCCAAGGAACGTGGGTGTCTTTACCAGAGCTTTGTTACCTTTGATGGCGCAGTGGTCGATTAGCGTAGTACTATTTTCACATACTATGGCTCCACCAAAGCCAATATTCAGGTCGTTATAAGGTCCCGAGTTATTTGAGATGTTGCAGTCTCTAATCGATAGATTTGCCCGCCCTAGCTGAGCACCATTAAAGTAGATGACACGAGATTCAGGATTATGTGTGAACTTTGAGGATCCCACCTGCATATTTCCGCCCTCATCATAGATGGCAGCACCCATCATGGTTGCGTTATTCTGTTCGAAGGTTGAATCCATAATCTGTAGATTACCACCCTTCTGGTAGATAGCAGCGCCGTAATTAGCAAAGTTATCTGAGAATCTGCAGTCTTTGATGGTCAATGATCTGGCTTGGCTGGTAATAGCTCCGCCATTGCCTCCATTTCCACGAATGAACACGAACTTTTCCACGTTCACGCTCGCTCTAGGATTATCTATCTGGAGTGTCTGGCTAGTTCCCTGAGCATCGATAAGGGCGAACGGTGATCCAGCCAGAGTTATATTTTTATTAATATAGAGATGCTCACTCAAAATATAACTACCCGAAGGGGTATAGGTATGGACGAGTTGTCCGGGGAATCATCTATGAGATTTTGCAGATGTGTATCTAATCTCGGAAGGAAACTAAGCTCTGTGCTATTCAGGCTGGTACCAACATTCTGGCCAGAACCAATCCCAAAGTCGTTCAAGCCAGTATGGAGTCTATCGTAACCCTGGTTATCTTGTGCGCATGTGCTGCCTATTATAAGGCACGCGGCTAGCGCAAACATCTTTGGATTCATTTCCGTTCACCTCAAGTACAATCACAGTGCTTGCAGGTCTCTGAAGGTCCTCTAGAGCAACTTCCACCACAATAACAGCAGCGATGGTGGCCCCCACCACAGCAAGGATCGCTAGAAGTACTTAAGCAATGACGGCAGTGAATACAGTTGCCGGAATTCGTGGGACAATCACACTCGTAGCCATCGAGCCTTACTTCACAGGCATTCGTTGTGAGAGAACCACATGCTGCGCTTAAGTTCCCAGCAGGCTTAGGACAATGAGATAAGCGGTCTCATTGACCTGAGTTACGTTGATACCAGGGAACTTCCCCAGCTCATCTAGCAGCACTTCTGGAGTGGATGCTTGAGCCGACTACCAATCCCAGAAGCGCTAGAAATACCAGAAGCCCTGGGATTCTTCTCCTTAGAGCTAAGCTCCCTCTCATAAGTTAACGCTATCGATAGAGCATTCCTAAAAACCTACCCTATCCTTTTTACAGAAAGCACTAAACAGGGAGAATAATATGTATTATATGTATTACTATGGACTCCTTTACTACTTGGGTACTGCGAGGATTAAATGCAAATCAAGGGAAGTCCAGGCTA
>Ga0181520_10010043_pt1 | contig 12837 bp, 10 predicted proteins | sample PEATcosm2014_Bin_29_FD_132451 | JGI IMG/M metagenome (GOLD analysis project Ga0181520, IMG submission 132451) | Peatland microbial communities from MTU Mesocosm Facility, Houghton, MI, USA - PEATcosm2014_Bin02_30_metaG | ecosystem: Environmental > Terrestrial > Soil > Wetlands > Peat | place...
GCCTCGCTTTGACGAAAAATCGAAGGCGGCGTGGGGGTGCCCATTGATTAGCAAAGCGCATTTAAGACCATCGTCGGACCAGACAATTGAAAAGGCGGATGGTCGGCTCCGGTCCACAACGTTCGCTACGTTGTATATGTGAACTGCATCGAGAATCATATTGTCTAATTGGGTAAGATCGATGGCATAGAAGTAACCGGTTTCTCCGTCGTCTTCGAAGAGTGCGCTGTGCTGGCCGCAAGGAGAATCTCTCGCAGTGGAGAAGTTGGCCCCGACCTGGAACGTCTGCTCAGCCATAGAAGCCATTCTCTCCCGATTTCTGGCAGAAGCGCCAGTCCGACAATCTAATCAGGCAATTTTCTGATCAGGCATTTGAGGCGCGGCGAGCAGCGATGCCGGGGCGATTTCCGGCGGCGCGCAACTCGCGCAGCCGTTCGCGCTCCCAGGCTTCGGCGCGCCAATTGCGCGAGGCGTAGCGCGGGGGTTCTTCGACTGTGGGAGTGTAAGCAGAGTGCGGCCGCTGCGGCATGGTCAGCAGTTCGGGTTGAGGCCGATACGCAGGCTTGGGCAGAACTGGCGGGGGCGATGCGATCGCAGGCGGCGTGACGATGCGCGCCGATGATTCGGGGTCGAGATTGGGCGAATGGGGGTTGGCCGCAAGGGGGCGAGCTGCGCTGGAGGCGAGGCTGGCATCGCTCACGGCGGGCGGCTTATGGTCAATCTGTCCCACTGGCTCCTCTTGTTCCACTGGCTCCTCCTGTTCCACTGGCTCCTCTGGCGGGCGCTGTGCGCGCACGGCGAGCGCCTTGGCCATGAATTCATCCACCAGCTTGTGCAGGCAGGTTTGCCCGCAAAGATGCTTCGAGCCAGGACGCAACTTGTGGCGCGAGGTCCAGCCGCTGACACGCAGTTCTCCCGCTTGCTCGTAGGCGACAAACCAATGATTGGTCTGGCGTTTCTCCGTTGCACAGATGTCGCACGAAATTGCCTGACGGATCACCTCGAATCCCTCACTCCACGGCAAATCTCGAAGAGATGCCTGGAATCTCCTACGTCTAGTTCATCGTGCGACGGAGGGAATTGGATGAGAGGGCGAGTCGAGGTGTAGGGAAGTGAATCAAATCGGAACAGAAGAGCGCGAGGTCGGCCTGATTTGGGACATGGTGCGGGCGAAAGAGCGAATCGGCGGAATCAACAGAAAGAGCGCGGCGATGGCCACGCTCTTCCAAGGAAAATCTTTGTTTCGTCGCGGCTTGGCGGCTCGCTTCGATCAATTGCCGGTGGCGAAGTAGCCCTTTTTGGCGCGCACGGTGTAACGGCGGTCGTAACAGTACAGGTAAATGGTGCGGTAAGCGCCGTTGGTCGTGAAGTTGGCGGGCGTATAGACGAGCGCGTACTGGCTGCGCAGTTCTTCTTCGATATCCTTGAAGCTGGTGGCCATCTCTTCAACCGAAGGAGGGAAGAAGACCTCGCCGCCGGTCTCTTCGGCTAGTTCCTGCAGGATTTTGTCGCCGGAGCCGCGACTGGGCGTCCAGTTGGTGCTGATGGCGTAGATGATGGTCTCGGCGCGCTCGCATTCCTTGATGGCTTCGGAAAGGTAGACGCGGCTTTGGTTATCTTCACCGTCGGAGATGAGGATGATGGCCTTGCGAACAGGCTCGGGGCCGCGCTCGGTGCCGAGCTTGTCGCGGCAGGCGACATAGACGGCGTCGTAGAGCGCGGTGCCGCCACCGGGAGACAGTTTGTTGACGCCCGTCTCGAGGGCGTCCTGATCGTTGGTCCAGTCCGCAGTGACCGTCGGAGTCACATCGAATCCCATCACGAAGGCGCGGTCGCTCTTGGCCTTGAGCACTTCGAGCAAAAACTCTGTGGCCGATTGCTGCTCAAACTGGAAACGGGAACGGATGGAAGTGCTGGCGTCAATGACGATGCCGACGCGCAGCGGCAGGTTGATCTGCTGGTGAAACGAGTTCACGCGCTGCGGAGCCTTCTGGTCATCGAGCAGCGCGAAGTCGTTCTGGGTGAGGTTGGGGATGTAATGCCCGTGCTTGTCAGTGACGGTGAAGATGAGGCTGACCTCGTTGACGCCGACGTGGATGGTGGGGGCGCCCGTATCGGTATTTGAGCCCGGCCCTTGAAGTACTGGCGCCGCGGGTGGAGCGGCGGATTGAGCGGGAGCTTGAGCTGCAGGAGCGCCGGCGGCGGGCGCAGGCTGCTGAGCGGACGCAACGGAGCAGGCGATGGCAACCGCCAATGCAAGCGAGGAGAAACGCCGCAGCCGCGCGGGGGCGGTGGACTGAAGCGTGGGAAGCAGTGTGTTCATCGATTCTTATTCTAACAATCGCTGCGCTGGCCAATGCGCGATGGGGATTGACAGTTCAGGTACTTTTGTCAGTTCGACGCGCCGGCGGCTTCGATGGCTGCCCGCGCGGATTAGACGTTTTCGAGGCAGCTGAGGAAAGCAGTCAACTCCTCAGGCAGCGGCGCTTCAAGCTGGAGCGGCTTGCCGGTGAGCGGTTGCGCAAACTCGAGCTTTGCGGCGTGGAGAAAGTTGCGGCTGAGCTTGAGCCGCTCAGGCTCCGTCTTTTTGCGGGTCGAGCGCGTGCTCTGAGGAGCGGTTTGCTCGGTTAACTGCGCCACGCCGCCGTAGAGCGTGTCGCCCACCACGGGATGGCCGAGAGAGGCCATGTGCACGCGAATCTGGTGCGTACGGCCGGTTTCGATGCGAACGCGAAGCAGAGTGAATTTGCCGAAGCGGGTGGCCAGCCGTTTGACTACCTCGTAGTGCGAGACCGCGGAGCGGGCGTTCTCGCTGGGCCGCGTGGTCATGCGGGTGCGGCGCACCGGATCGCGGCTGACCGCGGCGGTGATGGTGCCTTTCTCGCGCGCCACGGCGCCATGAACCAGCGCAATGTAGGTTTTTTTCACATTGCGGCCCGAAAACATTGCGCCGAGAGCAGCGTGAGCGCGGTCGTTCTTGGCGACAATGATGAGGCCGCTGGTGCTTTTGTCGAGACGGTGGACGATGCCGGGGCGCAGATCGCCGCCTGTGGAAGAGAGCACATTGAAGCGGTGGAGCAATGCATTGACGAGCGTTCCGCTGTTTCGCGCGGTGTCATTCTGGCCAGAGCCAGCGTGCACCATCATGCCTGCCGGCTTGTTGACTACGGCAAGATCGGCGTCTTCGTAAACGATGTCGAGCGGGATTGCCTCGGGCACAGCTTTGAGCGGCGCGGGTTGCGGATCGCCGGTGATGGTGATCTGCTCGCCGCCGCGCAGCTTGAGCGAGGCCTTCACGCGGTTGCCGTCGACCAGCACGTCGCCCTGATCGAGGAGCAGTTGCACGCGGGAGCGGCTTACGCCTTCGAGCTGAGCGGCGATGAAGGTATCCAGCCGCTGACCATGCGCTTCAGCGGGTACAGCGATGGTGGGCCGAAGGCTCATGCGACGCCGCGGTTTTCTGACGCCGGCGGGGGTTGCTCGTCGGCGCGCGCGTCAGGGCCTTGCACGCCGTTGTGCCCGCGCAGGGCGTTTTTGCTCTCGCGGAGCGTTAGCGCGCTGGCGACGACGAGAAAGACGGAGGCGATCTGTGGCCCGTCGATAGCGCCATGAAAGAGCGAGCCACGGCCCTCCCAATCTCGCCAAATCTCTGTCAGGTAGATGGCCACGCCGGCTCCCATCAGCCAAAGGCCGGCCACGTCGCCGCGGCGGCGTTCAAGCGGCAGCCAGACCCAAAGCAGGATGGCCAGCGCAAGGAAAGCGAGCGCCGCATAAGCCTGCACGGGATGCAGCGGAACGCCAAGCGGAGTGCCGCTCCAGATGGCGGCCAGAGGGTTTGTGTAAGTGACGGCCCAGCCAACGCTGGGCGAGGCATCTACGCCGTAACCGGAGCCGGCCGCGAGCGCGCCCAGTTGCTCGAATGCCAGGCCGGCGGCCAGTGGCGGGGCGAGCGCATCGGCGGTGGCGCGGAAGGGAAGTTTGCTGTGGCGCGCGTACCATGCGGCGCAACCTGCGCCGGCGAGTGCGCCCTCCAAGGCCAGAAGGGGATGATGCACCATCGCCAAGCCGAACAACCACGCGGGGTGGCTGCGCAGCGCGCTCCAGTTGGCGGCGACCAGGAGCAACCGCGTGGCGGCCAGCGCAGCAAACAGGCTCAGGATAGAGAGATTCCAGACCTTGCCCGCGTCCACACCGACGATGCGCGCCGTGCGCAGCGCAAGCGCCAGCCCAATGAGCACACCGAATGCAGTGATCGCGCCATAAGACGGGATCAGAAGGGATCCGATGTGGAAGAGAACGGGATGCACCTGCAGACAGGATAAGGCAGCGGGGCTAGCGGAGTTAGATAGGGAGAAGAAAGGCAGGGACAGCGGTGCCAGCGGGGCTAACGGAGTTGGCGGAGTTAGTGTGGGAGTGGGTGAGGGGAGAAGTAGAAGCCGACCCGCTGGGCCGTGGGTAATGCGCCGGTGAACCCGTCCTAAGACGGTGGAGCTCTCCGCGGTTCATTAGGCATTCCGGACTGGCGGACACTGCACACAGAACCGATTGTCGAGTCGAGCCCCTGTTCGCTGAATGTTGGTTCAACCAGCGTTGACTACCCACCTGCTTTGCAGGCCGGTTTCTACTGCGGATAGTACGGGGCATTGTGGGGAATTGCAAGTCTTGTACTGGATGGGCAAGCTGTGGTACGTTCTTGCGCCGTACCATCGCGGCATGGGGCGCCCGAAATGGCGCAGGCGCTCCTAAAATCCATGCAGGCCGGAAACGAAAGCGCCGGGACTGCAGTCCCTACCGGCGCAACAAACCCTGGCGCGCGACATCTCCGCGTTTCCGGCGGTTTCCGTCTGGCTGTAACCTGCTGAGAATTCGAGGGAGCTGATCGCCCTGCACTGAAGGTAACCAAAATGCAGGGACCAAAGACTCGCCGCACGCAAAGAAATGTCACCGAAATGTAACAGAGTGACTAAAATCACACCGATACCTGAAATCCAGGCGTAGTATCGCCGGTGATTTGTGCGGCAGCAGAGGACTTTGGACCAGAGACATTCAAAATCGTTGAGATGGCGGAAGTATTTTGCCGGTCCGCGCTTGTACATCGGCGTGTCGGTCGCGGTCTTTTCGGCGGCGAGTTTCTGGCTGCTTGCCGGGCTGATCGGTTGCGGCGGTACGATCGTGCTTTCTCCGTCGCCGCCGATTCCCGACAGCAAAGTCACGCCGATTGGCGGTTCGCCGATTCAGCACATCGTCATCATCATGCAGGAGAACCGCAGCTTCGACAATTTGTTCAACGGATATCCCGGTGCCGACACCGCACAGAGCGGAATGAGCGGAAATACATTGGTCCCGCTCGCGCCCGTTTCGCTAGGCGATTCGCGCGACCTCAGCCACTCGCACATGCGTTGGGAGGAAGATTACGATCACGGAAACATGGATGGATTCGCTCAGAGCGGTTCCAACCTGGCTTACTCGTACGTGCCTGAGAAAGACGTGGAACAGTATTGGACGCTGGCCAAGCGGTATGTGATCGGCGACCGGATGTTCCAATCGAATACCGGCCCGAGCTTTGTGGCGCACCAGTACATGATTGCCGGACAATCGGGCAATGTGGCGGAGAATCCAACCGGTTCCGTGTGGGGTTGCGACGCAGCTCCGGGGACGACGGCAGCCCTGATGGGACCGAATGGCACGGAGCTTCCCGGCGTCTATCCCTGCTTCGATTATCAAACGACCGCCGATCTGCTGGATGAAAAGGGTGTGACGTGGCGCTATTATGCTCCCGGGGACGGCGATAATTTCTTCATTCTGTCGGCATACCAGGCCGTCCGGCACATCCGGTTCGGCAAGGATTGGGATGAAAACGTCATCTCTCCGTCGCGGCGCGTGCTGGTCGACATCAAGGCCGGCGAGCTGGCGCAAGTGACGTGGATCGTGCCGGATTTTTCGCACTCCGACCATCCGGGATCGGGGAGCGAGGGGCCGGACTGGGTGGCGTCGATCGTGAATGCCATCGGCACGAGCCAGTATTGGAATTCGACGGCGATCTTCATTTCATGGGACGACTGGGGCGGCTGGTACGACCATGTTGTTCCGCCCAAGGTGGACGAGATGGGCACGGGATTCCGTGTTCCGCTGCTCATCGTTTCTCCCTACCCGAAGAGTGGCTATATCACGCATCACTTCCATGAAGCGAGCGGGTTCATTGCGTTCATCGAGCACAACTTCGATTTGGGCACGCTGGGCGCACGCGACGCAGGAACCGACGCATTCGGCGATTGCTTCGACTACACGCAAACACCGTCTGCGTTTACGCCGATACCGACCAAGGTTACGGCGGAACACATCATCCGCGAAAAGGACAGCGGGCCGCCGGACGACGACTGATAGGCAGGGAATAGGGAGTAGGGAACAGAAAGAAAGGAGCGGCGCAAATCCGCGCGCCGCCCCTATTTTTATTTATTGCGGCGCGTGGCCGATGAATCCATCAGCCCACTGGATGAACCACTTCATATTGGGCGCGTCGGTGTGGCCGCCGTCATCCTGGCGCCAGGCAAGCTGGCCGTCGAGCAAGCCGTGGTTGAACGGGGGCATCGCCGCCGTTTTGTAGTCCCCCTCGACGGCAAGACCTTTTGCGCCGAGCAGCGCGAAGACGCGGCTGGCATCGACCGTGGCCATCCAGCTGCCCTCATGATCGAGCCAACGCGCGTCGCCCTTCTCCGGGAGGCCGTAACTGATGAAGGTGAGCCGCGGCGCGCAGAGAGCGATGAGCTCATTGGAATCGACGGGAAGATCGCCGGGGTTCATGCTGCCGAATGAAGCTTCGAAAGCATCGAACTTGATGAAGTTGCCGGCCATCCAGTAATACTCGCCGGTGGAAAGATTCTCGACGCCCTCGCCGAAGTTGCGGCGCAGCAGAGTGGCTCCGCCCTTGCCCGACGAGCCGACCAGCACCATGGCGAAGCGATCGTCGAAGGCCATCGTGACCAGTGCGGCCTTACCGTAGCGCGAGACGCCTTCGATGCCGACGTGTTTCGCGTCGACCGTGGGATCGGTCTCAAGATAATCGAGGCCCCGGGCCGCTCCCCACGCCCATGCGCGCAGCGCACCCCAATCGTCCGGCTTGCGCGGCTGGCCTTTGTTGACCAGGCCGATGATGCCGCGCGTCAATCCCGCGGCGTTATCGGCCTGCACGCTGGCAGGATCGAAGCGGACGAAGCCCCAACCGGCTGCCACAAGTTCCCATTCGTTGGGTGGATCACCGTCGGCGTTCAACTGCGGAGGCTGAAAGAAAGGGCTCTCCGTGAGCGGCCGCCACGCAGGATGCTTGGCAAAGATGTCCTTGAGGGATGGGTCCTGCTGGACGAGCACTGCCTTCCACGCCGCGTTGATGCGGTCAAGATCGTCGCCGCGCGGTTCGTTGGGATTGGGAAAGCCGGCGCGGGTGAATTGCATGAGGACGGGAACCGGCCCTTTGGCGTTCGCCGGCGTCACCAGAGTCATGTGAATCTTGACGCTGATTGCAGGGCAGCCTGAGTTGTCCACCTCGCCGATCAGCTCTTTGGCGATGACCGGAGTGAAGCCGATCATCTCGTGATCGACGGTGGTCACGGTCCATGTGACCCTGGGAACGTTGGTGGGCACGAAGCCATAGACGTCTTTGGAGAACGCATCGACGAGCTGCGGCCGCCGCTGCTTCCACCACATCTCGGGAGTGGTCACCTTGCTGCCGTCGTTCAGCGTGAGGGGATCGGGAATCGTTGGGAAGGGATTGGCCTTCGACTCGTCGTAGTTCGCCTGGTTCGGGGCATTCGCGCTCCCGTTGAAGCCGGGGCGAAGCGTTTTGATGCCGAGCTGGCCCATCATGTTCTGGAGATCCTGATCGGCCGTAAACGTGACGGGAGTGCAGGGAGTTTGTGCCTGAAGCGTGGCGGTAGCGGCGAAGAGGAGCGCGAGGACACAAACGAAAACGGAGGGCTTGAGGCGGGAATCCATGGTCAGGCTCCGGGGTGATTTGCTTGCAGCGCTTTTGCGGAAAGCGATTGAATCCGGAGAAGATGGTAAACCATCGACGACGAGACAGGCACGGAGCCTGGCAGCGATCCCGAGAATTGTTTCGATGGCGCGCTGCGCGTTGGCGCGGCGTGCTTATGGCGCTGGAATCTTCGCGGCGCGCGGGGCGCGGCGCTTTTTGGGCGCGCCAACAGAGGGTGCGACGGCAGCAGCGGTAACGGGCAGCGCCGCACGAGGAGTGCGGAAGCGCAGGCCGTTGAGCGCATTTTCGCCCATGGCGTGCAGGCGGAGGAAGTTGGTTGAGCCGGACTTGGTGCGCGTGCCTGCCACAATGGCGATGACCTCGCGCGGGCGAACGTAGCCGCCCTGCTCGAGCAGGGTCTCAGCGCAATCGACCAGCGCCTCTGTGGAGTTGACCTTGGGACATCGAATGGGCGTGGTGCCCCACAGCAGGTTGAGGCGGTTGACGGTGACGTCAAGCGGGCTAAGCGCAAAGATGGGCGCGGTCGGGTGGTATTTGGAGAGCTGGCGCGCCGTTGCGCCCGACTCAGTAAAGAGCGCGATGCCGCGCAGGTCCAGGTCGTCGGCGGCGTGGGCGGTAGCCTCGCAGATGGTTTCGGCGATGGTGAGGCCGCTGCGGCGCTCGCGCGGCGCGATCTCGATGTTCTCCCTCATGTGCCGCTCGGTCTCGGTGACGATGCGCGCCATCATTTCAACCGACTCGACCGGGTACTTGCCCACGGCGGATTCGCCGGAGAGCATGACGGCGTCAGTGCCGTCGTAGATGGCGTTGGCGACGTCGGAGACCTCGGCGCGCGTGGGGCGCGGGTTCTCGATCATCGACTCCAGCATCTGCGTGGCAGTGATCACAGGCTTGGAGTACTCGGAGGCGCGGCGGATGATGTACTTCTGAATGGCGGGGACTTTCTCCGGAGGAACTTCGACGCCCAGATCGCCGCGCGCGACCATGATGCCGTCGGCCACCTGAAGAATAGCGTCGAGATGCTCGACGGCCTGCGGCTTTTCCAGCTTGGCGATGATCCAGGTATCTGCGCCGTGCGCGGCCACGCGATTGCGCACCAGGCTCACGTCTTCGGCGGAGCGCACAAATGAAACGGCGATGGCGTCGCAGCCATGATTGAGGGCGAACTCGAGATCCTCGGAGTCTTTATCAGTGAGCGAAGGCGTGCGCACCAGAACGCCGGGAAGATTGATGCCCTTGCTTTCTCCGAGCATTCCGCCATTGACGATGTCGCAGACGACCTCTTCACCGGCGATCTCGTGCACGCGCAGCTCGATCAGGCCATCGGAGAGAAGGATGCGCGAGCCTTGTTCGAGGTTCTCAGCGAGAGTCTTGAAGGTGGTGCCGACCAGGGAAGCGGTGCCCAGCACGTCGCGCGGCGTAATCGTGATGCGATGACCGGCTTTGAGGAGTACAGCCTGATGATCCTTGAGCAGCGCGGTGCGGATCTTGGGCCCTTGCAGGTCAGCGAGGATGCAGAGTGGCTTGTTTTCCTCCCGGCTCACCTTTCGAATCTTCTGCATGACCGCGACCTTGCGCTCATGAGTGCTGTGGGAGAAGTTGAGGCGGACGACATCGACGCCGGCGCGAACCATGGCGCGAATCACAGGCTCAGTATTCGAAGCCGGCCCGAGCGTGGCGACAATTTTGGCGCGTCGCTGCGATGGTAATTCCGTCAGATTGAGGTCGGCAAAGGGCATGAAGGCGGCTCCAGACGCGAAGGTTTGATTGGCGAAGAGTCGTTTTCAGTGGGTAGAAGGGGGCAAGGGGATGCGACTGTTTTTATTGTAACTGGCCCGGGGGAGGAAGCAGGGACCAAGGGAACAAGGGACATCAGCGGGAAAGCTGTGCCGGTTGGTGTGCTGAGGATTCCGCCGCAAGTTGATTCTGGCGTTCCCAGTAGAGAACACCGTTCAGCTCCGCGCCCAGCAGGACGCTGAACGAAGTGATGTAAAGCCAAACGAGAGTGGCGATTCCGGCAGCGAACGATCCGTAGAGCCGGGTGTAGTTGGCGACGCTGGTCACGTACCAGCCGTAAGCGAGAGTGGCCGGAAACCAGATGATTGTGCCCGCGACGGCTCCCGGCACGACCCAGAACCAGCGCTCCGTCCGGCGGGTGCCGAAGTGGTAAAGGGCAGTGAGGACGGCGAGGATGGCCGCGAAGCTGACCACCCAGCGGACCATCCGCCAGAAGAGAATTACGACATGGCGCAGGTCATGGCCCGCGTTTCCGATCATCCAGTGCTCGATCTGGTGGCCGAAAACAATCACCAGCGATGCGAGCGACAACGGAATAAGGGCAATGAACACCAGCAGCAGCGCGCGGGCGCGGCGTCCCCAGAAACTCCAGCTCTCCTGCGGCAGCCGATAGGCGCGGCGAAACCCTTCCATCAACGAAAGCATTACTCCCATCCCTGCGAAAAGGCTGAGGCAGGCGGCGGAGAAAATCAACTGCCGGGAGTGAAGCTGATGATTGAGGATGGAAGACTGAACGAGATCGAGCGTGTCGTTGGGGAGAAACTGTTCGAGTACCCCGCGCGTTTCGCCAACCAGCGAAGGCCCCTCTTCAACCTGCGCCACCAGCGTGGTGATGACCAGCAGGGCAGGGAAGAACATGAGCATTCCGGAGTAGGCGGCGGCCTTTGACGTGTTGACCACGTCGTGGACAAATGCCTGGAACAGCGCTTCCCGGGTTTTGGCCAAATAGCTCGTCACAGACGTTACAAGCCAGAGTAGAGCATTTGCCGGGTTTACGGCGATAAAAACAGAGAACAGAGAACAGAGAACAGTGAACAGGGAACAGAGAACAGAGAACAGAGAACAGCGATCAGAGAACTGGGCAAATGGAACGGCGAGGCGGCCAATCAGTTGGCGAATCGGGAAGCCGGGAGGCGAAGCGGTGGAAGATCCAAATTCAAATCCAAGTCCGGATCTGAATTCGCGATGCGTCAGCGGTCGGTGCAGGAGTAGCACGGATCGATAGAGGCCTGAATGAGCGGCGTGTCGGCGAGACGCGCGCCGCGCACCATCCAGCGGACCGCCGGCATGTTGGCGTAGGTAGGCGTGCGCACGTGGACGCGCGCAGGATTGCGCGAGTTTTCCTTCCAGGTGACGCTGTAGAGGACCTCGCCGCGCGGCGCTTCCACGCGGCTGGTGGCCGTGCCGGTGGCGAAGACCAGCTTTTCGCCGGCAGATGAGATTTCGCCGGGAGCCATTTTGGCCAGCGCCTGGCGGAGAATGTTGCAGCTCTCGATAATTTCGAGAGCGCGGACGAAGAGGCGTGCGCGCACGTCGCCGGCCTGCTCCACGGGGACTTCGAACTTCATCTCAGCGTAGGCCGCGTAGGGGGCGTCGCGGCGCAGGTCCTGCGCAATGCCCGAGGCGCGAGCCGTGGGGCCGACCACGGCGCAGGAGACAGCTTTCTCGTGCGTGAGAACGCCGATTCCGGCGCAGCGCGAGCGCGCAGTAGAGCTGGTGGTGAAGATGGGAATCACGGTACGCATCATCTCGCGCTCGAGATCGTCGATCATGGGAACGAGCGCGATCGGGTCTTCAATGTCGCGATTCACGCCGCCGACGTGGTTCATGGAGTAGTTGACGCGGTTGCCGGAGATGGCTTGCAGGACGTCCATCACCTTTTCGCGCAGCGCGAAGCAGGTCATGAACATGGTTTTGAAACCCATGAGCTTGGCGGCTATGCCTGCCCAGAGAACGTGCGAGTGCAGGCGCTCCAGCTCGGCCATGATCACGCGGATGTATTGCGCGCGGGGCGGAGCTTCAAGGCCGGTCAGCTTCTCCATGGCCTGGCAGAGCGTGAGCGTGTGAATAAAGGAGCAGATGCCGCAGACGCGCTCCATGAGAGCGATGACCTGAACGTAGTTGCGGGTTTCGGCGAGGTGCTCGATGCCGCGGAAGTTGAAGCCGATGTTGAGCTCGGCATCCACCACCGTTTCGCCCTCGCAGATCATGTCGAGCTTGTAGGGTTCTTCAAGGCCGGGATGGTAGGGTCCCATGGGGATCTTGTAGCTCATTGTGCGACCTCCTTTTGCCCCGGCAGACTGGGAGCGGGATTATCCTGCGCCGGGGCTTCGCGCAGATTCACGCCAGGCTTGTCGCCGGGCTTGAGCATCAGCGGCTCGTATTCGCGGCCCGTGAACTCGATGGCAAAGCCTTCGTGCACTTCGCGCTCGATCCAGTCGGCGGCTTCGCTCAGGTCGTAAATGCTCTCGATCTTGGCGCTTTCGGGCGATTTGCCGGCGATTTGAAATGGGACACCGAGCAAGCAGCCTTGGAGGTCCCAGTGGTATTCGAGGCGGAAACCCGCGTCGCCGGGCAACTCGTAGGCGGTGATGGTGACGAAGCGCGCACCTGCAGAGTTCATGGCCTGGGCAAGCTCCCGGACGGTCGCCATGCCGGGGTTCAGCCAGTAGGTGCCGCGGCTCTCAACCCACGGTTCGGCAACTCCGAGCTTTTCGCGAAGGTTTTCAAGAGCGATCATTGTGCGCCTCCAATTGCGGTACTTGGCACGGCTTTGCCGGCAGTCGGTGCAGGAGTTGGCGGTGCGGCAGGTTTGGGCGCGGGCGGCCTGCGCGCCACGGTGTAGGACTTCTTCAGCTCGCCTTGCATGGTGTAAATGGGCGGGACGGCCTCTTGCTGCGAGAGCGCGTGCTCGGTGTGTCCTTCCTTCAGAGCGTGTTCCGTGCAACCTTCCACGCAGCGCCCGCAAAAGGTGCACTGGCCGGGGTTGTAGCTCCAGGTAAATTCGCCTTTGCCGGCCTTGAACTCGATGGCACGCGAGGTGCAGCGGA
>Ga0181520_10010044_pt1 | contig 12836 bp, 8 predicted proteins | sample PEATcosm2014_Bin_29_FD_132451 | JGI IMG/M metagenome (GOLD analysis project Ga0181520, IMG submission 132451) | Peatland microbial communities from MTU Mesocosm Facility, Houghton, MI, USA - PEATcosm2014_Bin02_30_metaG | ecosystem: Environmental > Terrestrial > Soil > Wetlands > Peat | place...
ATGCCGGCGGCGCGGATGGCCTTCATGGTGTGCGGCGTGATCTTGCGACCGGAGTGTGCGATTTCCTCGCCGTTGTGCAACACGGCATGAGCAGGCTTGGCGCCCACCAGATGCGTGGTCGCCTTCAGATCCGGCTGGATGGCCCAGTGCAGCTTGCCATCGGCAATGTGCACGCGGTCGACCGTGTAGAAGGTCTTGAGAATCTCCTCGTCGGAACGCAATCCCAAGGCGCGCAGAAAGATGGTGCCCAGGAACTTGCGCTTGCGATCGATGCGCACATAAAGCGTGTTCTTCTGGTCGTACTCGAATTCAACCCACGAGCCACGGTAGGGAATAATCTTGCCGAGGAAGTAGGTGCGGTTGTTGGCGGTCTCGAAGAACACGCCCGGGGAACGGTGCAACTGCGAAACGATGACGCGTTCGGTGCCGTTCACAATGAAGGTGCCGTTCGCCGTCATCAGGGGGATGTCTCCGAAGAAGACTTCCTGCTCCTTGATGTCGCGAATGGTCTTGTTGCCGGTCTCGGCGTCCTTCTCGTAAATGGTCAGGCGCACCGTAACCTTCAGCGGGGCACTGAAGGTCATGCCGCGCTCTTCGCACTCCTGCTGGTCGTACTTCAACTGCAGGCTGACAGGATCGCCGCACTTGTTACAGAAATCGGGGGTGTTCTTGTTGTACGTTCCGCACTTCTGGCAAAGCACTTCGCCGGGAAGGAACGGATCGGTGATCACCATGGCGCCGCAATGCACGCAGGCGGTACGCAGGTGATGCAGACCCTTCAGGTGACCGCACTTGCACTCCCAGTTGCCGATGGAGAAGTCCACGAAGTCCAACTGCGAGATGCCGCGGAAGTCTGTGATCGGGAAGACCGACACAAACACCGACTGCAACCCGGAATCGTCGCGCTCGTTGGGCAGTTTGTCCATCTGCAGAAAGCGCTCGTAGGAACGCCTCTGTACTTCAATCAGGTTGGGAATCTGGGTTGCGGTGGGAATCTTTGAAAAATCGAGCCGGCTGCGAATCGCGCGCTTCTCGTTGGGCATGCATCACTCCTGAGGCTCGTCAGTCCGGTTCCCGGGGGTCCCGGCCAGCGCCAGAGTCTCTGGGGCGCCGGCTGTTTACGGTAGAAAATCAATAGTCCAGACTGGTTTTTCTAAATTCCAGCCTTCACCCATGTGCCGAAGGAAAAACTCGTAGCCCTTCCCTCAGCATTCCTTGTCGCCGGTCGCAGTCGCGCCGGTAGAACCTTTGACGAGACGAAGTCCGTGAGCATTGCGTCAAAAACCTGTTCTGGGCATTGCCGCACATCCGGCAAGTGCGCTAGACTGCGCTCAATCGAGCAGAAAAGCGCATCCTATGAAGAACCAAGACAATTCGGGCACACTTCACGCCGCTCTCGCACCACGAAAGCACTTCACTGTGCGGTCGAGAGACACGAAAAGCCCGTAAGGACGCAATGCCTCACGAGCGCGGCCCACTGCCTGTGCTCCCATCCGGATTCTCTTGCAATGCTCTCGCCGATCCCAAAGCTCGCTTCTGCCGCGAATCGCCCAGCTACCCGCCACTCGTCACTGCTTGGCCAACCCGCGCGGCCAAACTACTGACACAAAGGCACTTAATGCATCCAACCTAGGCCCGCCGCCAGAGTGCTTTGGCTCTTCTCAGGCCGACGGACGCTTGCGTGCCACTTCATGGTACCCACAACCCGCCGCTCAAATCCGGTCAATTTCGTACAAAACCCGAAATGAGCCGGAAAGACGCGCAACGATTATCGTAGCGCGTCCCGGCCGTGCTTGCAAGTTTGTGACAATGACTACTTGATTTCGATGGTCGCAATGCCTTCGAACTTCTTGCGGATCGCCTCAGCCTCGTCCTTGGTCGCGCTTTCCTTGATCGCCTTGGGGGCGCCATCGACCAGGTCCTTGGCTTCCTTCAAACCGAGCGAGGTGACTTCGCGAACAGCCTTGATGGTGTTGATCTTGTTCGCGCCGAAATCCTTCAGGATGACTGCGAATTCCGTCTTCTCTTCAACCACGGGAGCTGCCGCGGCTGCTGCCGCCGGGGCCGCCGTCGCTGCCGCCGCCGAAACGCCAAGACGCTCTTCCAACTTCTTCACCAAAGCTGCTGCTTCAAGCAAGCTAAGGGCTACAATCTGCTCTTCCAACTGCGCCAAATCCGCCATGTTATTCTCCAATCGAAACTGTTTGAAATTGTTTTTTACCGGCAACGGAACCAAACCGGAAGTTTCCGATGCGCCAGACCCGCGCACTTCCTGCCTGCTTCCGAGGCCAAAATTCTTAAAGGCAGCTTTTAGCTATTAGCTCCGCCTTGGTGAAGCCATCAGCCTCGAGTTCCGCAAGAAAAGCTAAGAGCTAAAAGCTAATAGCTAAAAGCTAATAGCTAAAGGCCGAAGGCTAGCAGCTTCTACGCCGCCGCCTCTGCTGCAAACTTTTCTTTTTCCACGCCTTGGCCCAGAACCACCGCCAAGTCGCGTCCCGTGGCATTGATCACGGTCGCCAAGCGCTGCGCCGGTGCGTTGATAAGGAACAAGAGCTTCGAGAACAGCTCTTCCTTGCCAGGCATGGTCGCCAACGCCTTCACTTCGTTTACGTCCAGCAGTTTGCCGTCGATAATGCCCAGCTTGAACTGGAATTCCGCATTGGCGCCGGCCCACTTGGCAAACACCTTAGCCAAGGCCACAGGATCGCCCGAGGTAAACGCCACCGAATTGACGCCCTTGAGGCCCTGCAATGCGGCCTCGACCTTGCTGCCCTTGCTGGAAACAGCGGCCAGCTTGTTCTTCACCACGCGATACTTGCCACCCGCTTCGCGGATCACCTTGCGCAGCTCAAAATCTTTGGCCACGGTCAGCTTGCTGAACGTACCGATGATTGCCGTCGTCGAGGTCTCCAGTTCCTTGGTCAGCAACTGGACCTTCTCGGTCTTTTTCGCCCTTGAAATCGCCATGTCTTCGCTCCGCTCAACAGGGGTCAGGGATCAGAGATCGGGGATCGGCAAAACTCCGTGCCCCTCGAACTCTGCTGCCCACTCCCCGCTCCAAGCACTCTTCAGTGTGCTCTGTTCAAAATCTCTTTACAACCGGCACAATGCCGACTGGATCACGGGTGCAACTGATCCCTGACCCCTGATCTCTGATCTCTGCTTCTTAGTGCTTGCCGGCTGCGTCCGCAACTGCCGAATCCAGAGGCACCCCAGGGCCCATCGTCGAGCTCAACGTGACGCTCTTGATGTACTTGCCCTTGGCCGCGGAAGGCTTGCTGCGCACAATCGCGCCGATCACGGTCGTCGCGTTGTCGATCAGCTTTTGCGGGTCGAAGCTCAGCTTGCCTACCGGCACATGCACCAGGCTGGTCTTGTCGGCGCGGAACTCCACCTTGCCGGCCTTGATTTCCTTCACGGCCGCGGCCACATCCAGGGTCACCGTACCGGTCTTGGGGTTGGGCATCAAGCCCTTCGGTCCCAACACCTTACCCAGACGGCCAACCACCTTCATCATGTCCGGCGTGGCGATCAGGGCATCGAAAGCGGTCCAGTTTTCCTTCTGAATCTTCTCGACCATCTCTTCGCCGCCAACAAAGTCGGCGCCCGCTTCAACGGCGTCCTTTTGACGGTCACCGGAGGCGATCACAGCCACAATCTTGGTTTTGCCCAATCCATGCGGCAACACTACGGTGCCGCGCACCATCTGGTCGGCGTGACGGGTGTCCACTCCCAGGCGCATGGTCAAATCGACGGTCTCGTCGAACTTGGCATACTTGACCTGCTTGAGCAGCCCCACGGCCTCTGGCAGCGCATACGACGGCTTAACCACAGACGCGCGCGCCTTCACGATATTCTTGCTGTCTTTTTTTGCCATTCTTCCCCTCGTCTCCCACCGCTCCTGCCAAGTTCCGTATGACGGAAAACCCGGAGCCGGCAGCAGGAGCAACATTGTCTGTTGCCAGAGCCAGCGTTCGATCGGGTCCAAGAACCGTGGTGCTTGTGACAGTCCAGGGATTTCCCTGGACACATTTACAGATCATAAATAATCGGCGGAAGAAATGCAAGCCCGTCGACGTTTTTGTCGACCTCGTTTTCCCTGTGTTTGGCGCCATTGCTTTTTCTTCTTGACACGAGCTTTTTTCGAACCCTATAGTTTGCTGTCCTCTTACACTGCCTTTTCTTCCCCTGTACGCGAAAAACTCCATCGAGACGATCAAACCTGCAAGCGCAAGCCTGGCTCGCTCACATCCACAGGTCTACGCACATATGGCTCTGGAGGCATCTCCCATGCGCAGTGCATCGTTTAGTCGATTGCTCAAAGGCTACTCTCTGGCCTTTGCCGGCCTTTTCACCGCACTCATGTTATCCAGTTGCGGAGGCAGCAGTTCGGGCCCGGTAAGCGTGACGGTTACCGCAGCCGCCTCAAGCGTCGATCCCACCGACACCACCACGCTCACCGCCTCCGTCACAAACGATAAAAACAGCGCCGGAGTGACCTGGACCGTCACGGGCGGTGGAGCGCTGTCCGGGACAACCACCACCTCGGCCACCTACACGGCCCCCGGCGGTCCCAGTTCCCCTCTCACCGTCACCGTGAATGCTACCTCGGTTGCCGACAACACCAAATCCGCGAGCGCCACGCTGACGATCCCCGTCGCTCCGTCGATAGGGACCAGTTCGCTGGCCGGCGGCGCGGTGGGATCGTCCTATTCCGCACAACTGGCCGCTGCGGGCGGGATTTCCCCTTATACCTGGACCGTCACTAACGGGACCCTGGCCGCCGGACTGACGCTCGCGCCCAGCACCGGCCTGATCAGCGGCACGCCCACCGCAGCCGGCGCCGGCACCAGCAGCCTCACATTCAAGGTCACGGACTCCGGCACGCCCAATGCGCTAGCCGCCACGCAGGTCTTGAGCCTCAGCATCACCGCGGCCCCGGCCGTGAACATCACCACCACATCGCTGCCCAATGGCGTGCTCAATGCGGCCTATACCGGCGGGGTGGTCACAGCAACCGGAGGCGCCGGTCCGCTCACATTTACCCTCGCCAGCGGAACTTTGCCTGCAGGCCTCACGCTTTCCGCGCTGGGCGCCATTACCGGCACACCCTCCGCCGCGGGAAGCTTCAATTTCTCGGTCAAGGCCGCCGATGCATTCGGCGATTCGGCCACCGTCAACCTGTCCATCACGGTCAAGTTCCCGGTGCTGACGGTAACCCCCGCCACCTTGCCGGTCGGCTACAACGGCTCCGCCTACCCCTCCACGACATTGGCGGCAACCGGAGGTTCGGGGACCGGATACACCTGGACACTGGCCAGCGGTTCGTCGCTGCCTGCGGGGTTAAGCCTGTCCACCGCCGGTGTCGTCACCGGAACGCCAACCGCAACCGCAACCACCAGTTTCACGGCCATGGTGACCGATTCGGCTTCGAACACCGCCTCCGGCACTTTCTCCATCACGGTCAAGGCCGGAGTCAGCATCACCACAGGAGCAACCCTGCCCACAGCCTATGTGGGGTCGAACTACTCCATGACCTTCACGGCCACAGGAGGCACGGCGACTGGCTTCACCTGGACGGTTACCACCGGCTCCACTCTGCCGGCTGGATTGACCCTCTCCTCGGCCGGCGTACTGAGCGGGCAGCCCACCACCCAGGGCACCTTCGGCTTCAACCTCACTGTGACCGATTCGGCATCGAACACGGCCAGCGCCACCTTCTCAGTAACCGTCAACCCGGCCGTCACCATTACCAGTCCAACCACGTTGCCGGGAGGCTACCAGGGCGCGGTCTATCCAGGAGCAACCCTCACGGCAACGGGCGGCTCAGGCACAGGCTACAGTTGGACCTGGGCAGCAGCGAGCGGCTCTTCCCTGCCTGCCGGGCTCAGCCTTTCCACGGGGGGTGCGATCAGCGGAACGCCCACAGCCGGCGGCACCTTTAGCGTCGTCGTCACCGTGAAAGACTCGGCCAACAACACCGCCGCAGCAACCGATTCCTTGACCGTGGAATCGAAACTGGCCGTCACCACCGCAAGCCCGCTTCAAGGCGGTTCCGTCAACACCCTCTATTCGCAGCAACTGGCGGCCAGCGGAGGCTCCGGCACCGGTTATACCTGGACAACCACCGGGACCAACAACTTGGGAACCTTCAATTTGAGCCTGTCCGCGGCCGGCGTGGTTTCAGGCACACCCACCACGACAGGAACCGCGACCTTCACCGCTCAGGTCACCGACTCACAATCCCACACCGCGACCGCCAGCTTCTCCCTCACCATTTATGCCGCGCTGACTGTCACCAGCACCAGCCTGCCCGCGGCCAACGATGGAACGGCCTACTCGCAGACGCTCACCGCCGCCGGCGGCTCCGGTACCGGCTACACCTGGACCGCTTCCTCCAGCAACCTGTCGAATTTCAGCCTCGGCTTATCGAGCGCCGGGGTGGTTTCAGGGACGCCGACCATCTTTGGAACCGCCGGTTTTACGGCCAAGGTCACCGACTCGGTAGGCAATACCGCAATCGCTCCCTTGACGATTCAGGTGTACACCGCAGTCGTGTTGCCTGCCCCCAACCCCGCCACATTACCCGCCGGAACCACCGGGGCCGGCTATACCGGTTCGATTGACGCTTCCGGAGGCAGCGGCTCCTATTCCTGGACAGTTACCGGTCTGCCCGCCGACGGCTTGAGTTCCTCCACCAGCAACGGCACGCTGAACATCACCGGGACGCCAACCTCGGCACAAACTGTCTCGTTCGGCGTTTCCGTCAAAGATACGGGCACAGGAAACACCGTCGGGCCATTCACCTACTCGATTGTGGTCAGCAATCCCGCTGCGCTCACGCTTCCCACCCCCAACCCCGTCACGCTTCCCTCGGCGACAGTGAACCAGGTCTACACCGGCTCCATCAACGCATCCGGCGGCGTGGGTCCCAACTTCACCTGGACGGTAAACAGCACAGCCATCCCAGTGAATGGAACGGCCGTCGGTATCTCGGACGGCATCAGCGTATCCAATAACGGCAGCAATATCCTAACCGTTGCCGGAACGCCAACCTCGACCGGCTCGGTTCCGCTTGCCGTCACGGTGAAGGATAGCGCCACCCCCAGCAACTCCACCAGCAACTCCTACACCATCACGGTGAATAGTTCCGGCTCAACGGTCAGCGGCCAAATCTCCCTCGCCAACATCTGCGGCGGCGTGACCGTGCCTCCCATCACCGTTTCCATCAACACCTCGCCGACTCAAACCGCGACCACCGACTCCAATGGGAATTACTCGTTCTCCGGCATTCCCAACGGCAACTACACCTTGACACCGTCGATCGCCGGACCCAGTTCCGTGTTCTTGCCGGCAACGCAAAACATCGTGGTGAACAATGCTCCCGTGGGCAGCCGGAACTTCAGCGCCTCGCTCGGCTACACCGTTCAGGGCACCATTCAGTACGCCGGAACGAGCACGGGACAAATCTACATCACGCTGACCAATAGCACCTGCGGCGGCGGCAGCGGAGGGTTGGGAACCAGCATCGCCGCGCCAGGGCCGTTCACGGTCCGCGGCGTGCCTCCCGGCACCTACGGCGTACTGGCCTGGATGGACATCTCCACGCTCGCCAATGGGGCCGAGAACGCCTCCGACCCGTTCGGAACTTCCGGCGCAACCGTGACCGTCTCCAACGCCAACGTATCCGGGGCCTTCGACACGCTGATCGATCCCACCGTAGCCGTCCCTGCCTACAATCCAGGAATCAATGCCATCACGCCCAACGATCAAGGCGTCTCCATCTCCTATGAGCCCGTTGTCAACAGCAAGAGCATCGAAACGGCCACTGCGTACGATGTGGCATGGAGCACCTCTCCGTCCTTCTCCAGCACTTCAACCTACACCTTCAAGGCAATTGGAAGGAGCGACAATGTCTGGATCCTCAACAATGGGACCGCAGGCATCACCGGCACTCCATTCACCGCCGGCCAGGTACTGTACTTCGAGGCCCGTGCCCACAACGCGGCCGGTCATCCCTCGGGCTGGACGGTATACGGCGGCACGACGCCCACGCCGGTCACCATCGGAGCAGCCACCACGGGCAACACCGTAACCGGAACGGTCACCATTCCCGCCGCCATCACGCCAACCGGCCCGCTCTATGTGGGCTTCTATAACAACATCACCGGCAACGTGTACGGCATGCGCATCGCCAGCCCGACGGTGGGCGCAAATGCGTACTCCGTCACCGTGCCCAACGGCACCAATTACTTCAACTTCGCCGTCCTCGACCAGAACAACGACGGCCTGATCGATGCCGGGGATGTGACCAACACCAACAACACCAACAGCGCACCTCCAGTAGTGATCAGTGGAAACCTGACGAATCAAAACCTGACCCTGCCCACAGCCAACAGCACCGTCTTGGCAATGACCCAGTACTACCAGAGCGTGTCCGCTGCCGGCAGTGCATCCGGGTACAATCTCAACTTCGTACTGCAGCCGGGAATCAAGCTGCCCGTGGCCGTTACCTTGACCTCGGGTCCCAATATCATCGACCCCATCGACATCAGCAACTACTGCGTGGGTTGCGGAAACGTTCAGTTCAACTTCTATGCCAACCTCGGAGGAGTCGTGCCGAGTGTAGGCGACACCTACAAGTTCACGGTCACCTACAGCGACGGCAGCCAGGATACCGGCGCGACCAGCGTGACCGGAGCGCTCACCGCATTCGGCAGCACGGGCGCCATGGTGAACGCAAGCGATTTGGCCACTGCGCTTGCGCCCACCGGGAACGGTTCAAGCACCACTCCTACATTCACCTGGACCGACCCCGCAAACGCCGCCAACTACATCTACTCGTTCAGTCTGTACCAGAGCAACGGAAGCACGATCTGGCAGATACCCGGCAGCAACTCCAACTTGAGCGGATTCTCAAACACCATCACGTCCATCAGCTGGGGCACCGATCCAACCGGAGGCGGAAGTACACCCTCAGTACCCAGCCTGACCGTGGGGACACAATACAACTGGCAGATTCAAGTGGAAGACACGAACTACAACCAGGCCCAGACGCAGGTGTACTACATCCCGTAGCCTGCGGATCGCGCGAAAGACGGAAGGGCGGCGAACTATACGGTTTGCCGCCCTTTCTGCCCGAGAGGAATTCCCTCGCTTCTTCGTTTTGGCGGGGAAGATGGGGCCGGGTCTGCGGAGTGACGGGCTGGTCGAATCGCGGAAGCCGGTTTTGGCCTTTCCCCGCTGCCCCCTTTTGTGTCACACTTCTAGCCATGGGAAGCAAAGACAAAGGCAAGAAAGAAGTCAAGAAAGCCCCGAAGCCGAAGCCAAAACCGGAGCCCGGCCGCAAGCGCGAAGGGTTCACGCCCGCTCCGCCCAAATAGGCCGTAGCGCCGACCGCCCTGCGACTTGAATCCAAACGCAAGCAAGCCCTTCCGGTCGGAAGGGCTTGCTTGCGTTTGTTGCCTGCTTAGCTGAACCTACGCGACCACTTCAATGCCCATGGAGCGGGCCGTGCCGCGGATGCTCTTGATGGCCGTCTCAACCGATGCGGCGTTCAGATCGGGCATCTTCTGCGTGGCGATCTCGCGAACCTGCGCTTCGGTAACCTTGCCGATCTTTTCTTTGTTCGGCGTGCCGGAGCCCTTGGCAATGCCGGCGGCCTTCTTCAACAGGACAGCCGCAGGGGGAGTCTTGGTGACGAAGCTGAAGGTGCGATCGCCGTAAACGGTGATCACCACCGGGATGACCAGCCCTTCCATCTGTTTGTCCTGCGTGCGCGCGTTGAACTGCTTGCAGAACTCCATGATGTTGACCTGGGCCTGGCCCAGTGCGGGGCCGACCGGGGGAGCCGGTGTAGCCTTGGCTGCCACAATCTGCAGCTTGACGTAGCCCGTAATTTTCTTCGGAGGTGCCATTTTTGATTCCTTCGGAATCAGCCTTTAGCTCCTAGCTTCTAGCTCTTGGCTGACAATTCCTTATTTCAATTTTGACGTTGGCGCCGAAAGCGTTCACCTTTAACCGGCTCCCGCTAGGTGGGCATTCCGGCTAGAAGCTAAAAGCTAATAGCTAACAGCTGAGCCAACTACTCAATCTTTTCGACTTTGCCGAACTCCAGCTCGACCGGGGTGGAGCGTCCAAAGATCGTCACCATGACCTTGAGGGTCTCGCGATCTTCGTTGATCTCGTCCACCACGCCGTTGAAGTTGGCAAACGGGCCGTCCGTGATGCGGACCTGCTCGTTCTTTTCAAACTTGATTTTGAGCCGCGGCTTGTCTTTCGAAGTGTCGGACCGGAAGAGGATGGAGCTGACCTCTTCTTCGGACAGTGCCACCGGCTTGTCGCCCGTGCCCAGAAAGCCCGTCACCTTGGGGGTATCTTTCAAGACATGCCAGAGGTGGTTGTCGAGTTCCATCTCCACCAGCACATAGCCCGGCAGAAACACCCGTTCCACGGTGCGCTTCTTGCCGTTGACGATCTCCGTCACCGGTTCGGTGGGGATCATCACCCGGCCAACCCGGTCCTTCAGCCCGAAAGCCTGTACGCGGCTCTCAATGGACTCGCGAACCTTGCGCTCAAACCCGGAATAGGCATGAAGGATGTACCACTTGAAGCGCTCGTTGCGCTCCGGCGGGGCTTCAACAACTGGCTCTTGCAACTCGGCGGGTTGTTCCAACTCATCTGCCATTTAGGTTCTCGTTTCCGGAAGGCAGCTATGCCTACACCGGTTCCACAAATGCCGTTCCTGGAACCCACTGTTCTCAAGCAGCTTTTTCTTCAAGAATCTTCAAGAAGAAGCTGCCTTTCACGAAACCACAAAGGGCACGTGGTTTGTGGAACCGGTCTAAGCTCCAGACAGCCGCTTCAGCAACCGGTCCAGCCCGAAGGCAAAGACCGAGTCCACCAAAAAGAAGTACAACCCGAAGATAAAGACGGCAACGATGACCACCGTGGTGGTGGCCTCCACTTCCTTGCGCGAGGGCGTCACCACTTTGCGCATTTCGCCGCGCACATCGCTCAGGAACTGCGTGAATTCCTTCCACACGCCAACCGTTTTTTCGATCATGTTGGGCTCCGTGCTGGACGACCGCTTTGCCGGCGCGGTCTTGCCGGACCGATCGTCCCCGTTCACGAGTGCTGCCTTCGTTGCCATACTTCCATTCCTTCGCGACCGGCGTCTGGCCGGCCGCACCCATTGTCTGGGCTCAATCTGGCAGGGGCGGAGGGATTCGAACCCCCAAGTTCGGTTTTGGAGACCGACAGTTTAGCCGTTGAGCTTACGCCCCTAAAAACAGTTTTCAGTTGTCAGTTGTCAGCTTTGCGGTAGCCTGGTCCAGGCAATTTGCCTCCCCTGCAACGTCCGCAACTGACAACTGATCTCTGACAACTGTCGTATTACTTCGTTTCCTTGTGCGCCTGGTGCTTGCGGCAGCGGTTACAGAACTTCTTGAACTCCAGGCGGCCGGTGGTCGTCTTCTTGTTCTTGGTCGTGGTGTAGTTCCGCTCTTTGCACTCGGTGCACTGCAATGTGACGATTTCCCGCATTCCCAATTCCTTTCAACTTCAGTGAAAAAGTGAAGAAGTGAAAAGGTGAAAAAGTGAATCGCAACACCGCGTCTTCACTTTTTCACTCACTCACTATTTCACTGCTACTTCACAATCTCCGCAATCGTGCCGGCGCCCACCGTGCGGCCGCCTTCGCGAATCGCGAACCGAAGCCCCTTTTCCAGGGCCACCGGCGTGATCAGCTCAACCTGCAGCGAAACGTTGTCGCCCGGCATCACCATCTCAACGCCCTCTGGCAACTCCGCAACTCCCGTCACGTCGGTCGTGCGGAAGTAGAACTGCGGACGATAGCCCTTGAAGAACGGCGTGTGACGGCCGCCTTCTTCCTTGCTCAGAATGTACACTTCGCCCTTGAAAACCGTGTGCGGGGTGATCGAGCCGACCTTGGCCAGAACCATGCCGCGTTCCACGTCTTCCTTCGGGATGCCGCGCAGAAGAAGTCCGGCGTTGTCGCCCGCCATGCCCTCGTCCAGCTGCTTCTTGAACATTTCCACACCCGTGCAAACCGTCTGACGGGTCTCGCGGAAGCCCACAATCTCGCAGGGCTCGCCCACCTTGATCTTGCCGCGCTCGATACGGCCGGTTACCACCGTGCCGCGGCCGGAGATCGAGAAGATGTCTTCGATCGGCATCAGGAAGGGCAGGTCGACGGCGCGATCGGGGCGCGGAACAAACGTGTCCACGGCCTCCATCAGCGCGTCAATCTGGGCTTCCCACTTGGGATCGCCGTTCAGCGCCAGCAGCGCCGAGCCGCGAATGATCGGTGTGTCGTCGCCGGGGAACTGATACTTCGACAAGAGATCGCGAACTTCCATTTCGACCAGGTCGATCAGCTCTTCGTCGTCCACCGCATCGCACTTGTTCAGGAACACCAGCACGCAGGGAACGCCCACCTGGCGCGCCAACAACACGTGCTCCTTGGTCTGCGGCATGGGGCCGTCGGTCGCCGCAACCACCAGAATCGCACCGTCCATCTGGGCCGCGCCGGTGATCATGTTCTTGATGTAATCGGCGTGACCGGGGCAGTCGACGTGCGCATAGTGACGGTTGGCCGTCTCGTATTCCACGTGCGCCGTGGCGATGGTGATGCCGCGCTCGCGCTCTTCCGGGGCGTTATCGATGGAGTCGAAAGACCGGAAAGAGTTCTTCGGGTTGTGCTTCGACAATACCTTGGTGATCGCCGCCGTCAGCGTCGTCTTGCCGTGATCGATGTGACCAATCGTTCCAACATTCACGTGCGGCTTTGAACGGTCAAACTTTTCCTTGCCCAT
>Ga0181520_10010047_pt1 | contig 12828 bp, 13 predicted proteins | sample PEATcosm2014_Bin_29_FD_132451 | JGI IMG/M metagenome (GOLD analysis project Ga0181520, IMG submission 132451) | Peatland microbial communities from MTU Mesocosm Facility, Houghton, MI, USA - PEATcosm2014_Bin02_30_metaG | ecosystem: Environmental > Terrestrial > Soil > Wetlands > Peat | place...
ATCCGGGACTTGGTTGAACTGATCCGTGACCTGACCGGTTATACCGGCACGATCTACTGGGATACTTCAAAACCCGATGGCCAGCCCCGGCGGTGCCTTGATGTGAGCCGGGCCCGGGAAGAGTTCGGATTCGATGCGAAAATGCCGTTTTCTGAAGGACTGAAACGGACAATTGCCTGGTATGAGACACACTATGCGGATGCCGACAGATCTCACAATACAAATGACCATTGTTAGAATGAGACTTTCACTTTACTGGCGCTTTTCGTGCCTCCACTCACCAGACTATAAGTAATGCGACAACAAAATTCCTGATTACAATTCATGAATGGGACTACCTCGCCAATTCAGGAAGCCACCGTGCCGACACTTGTTATCCGCCCGCCCCGGAAATGGGTGCCGGTAGATTTGCATGAGCTCTGGGCGTATCGTGAACTGCTCGCGGCGTTCACTATGCGGGACGTGAAGCTCCGGTACAAACAGACTGGCCTTGGGATTGCCTGGGCAGTCCTCCAGCCACTCTTGACAATGGTCATTTTTACCATCTTTTTCGGAGGGCTTGCCCATATCCCTTCTGATGGAGTGCCCTATCCACTGTTTGTGCTTGCAGCCCTGCTTCCCTGGACTCTTTTTTCAGACGGACTTACACGTTCCACGACAAGCATGGTGACCAATTCCAATATTATGACCAAGGTCTATTTTCCAAGGTTAATTATGCCGTTAGCGAGTATTATTTCGCCTCTTGTCGATTTTTCAGTTTCCTTTATTATTCTGCTTGCGATGATGGTATACTACGGTGTGGCACCGACACTGCACATCCTGTTCCTGCCGCTCTTTATCCTCCTTGCACTTGCCACCTCGCTGGGAGTTGGTCTCTGGCTCTCGGCGCTCAATGTCAAATACCGCGATTTCCAGTACACCGTCCCTTTCCTGATTCAGATCTGGATGTTCGGATCGCCGGTCGTTTATTCGTCCAGTCTCGTGCCGGCGTCTCTGCGTATCTGGTACGGTCTCAACCCGATGGCTGGTGTAATCGAAGGGTTCCGCTGGGCCCTGCTTGGTACCGGAACGCCAAGCGCGATGGTGTTCGTCTCTGTAGGAATGGTTATCCTGCTCCTTGTGTCCGGCATGTTTTACTTCCGGAGAATGGAACAGTACTACGCGGATATCGTGTGAAAAATAAATGATCGGTGGTGCATAGTCCACGAACAAGATTTCGTTGGGGCAGGTCCTATGAAATATCTCGTTACCGGTGGTGCCGGATTTATTGGATCTCATATTGTAGAAACATTAGTGATGCAGAATCACGATGTGGTGATCCTTGATAATTTATTTTCCGGAACTATTGCTAATATCAAACCATTCCTGGAAGAAAAGAATGTTGCTTTCGTGCAGGGAAGTGTTACCGATCTTTCTTTGCTTCGACAAACAACCGAAGGTATAGACGGGATCTTTCACGAGGCCGGGATTGCATCGGTGCAGGAATCAATCAGGAATCCGGAAAAAACTCATGAAGTTAATGCTACGGGGACGTTGAACGTTCTGGTAGCGGCGCGAGACAGTGGCGTGAAAAAAGTCGTTTGTGCATCATCAGCATCAGTATACGGTGATAATCCTGTTCTTCCCAAACGGGAGGATATGATTCCGGAGCCGCTTTCGCCGTATGCAGTGGCAAAACTAACCGGTGAATATTACGCTTCGGTTTTTTCACATCTTTATGGGATAAAAATGGTTTCCCTTCGATATTTCAACGTGTTCGGTCCACGGCAGGATCCCAATTCAGAATATTCCGGGGTGATTTCAAAATTTATCGCACGGGTAAAACAGAACCAACCCATAATTATCTTTGGTGACGGAACCCAGACCCGTGATTTTGTATTTGTCAGTGATGTCGTATCTGCGAATCTTCTTGCGATGAAAAGCAAAGCCCAAGGTACCTTCAACGTGGGGTGCGGGGGACAGACATCATTGAATGAACTTGCAGATGCCGTGAAAAGTATCATCGGAACTGATGTCCCGGTCCGATACGAACCATCCCGTGAAGGCGATATCATGCATTCGTGGGCGGATATCTCAAAGGCCCGGGAGATATTGGGGTATTCTCCGGTATTCTCTATAAAGGATGGACTTAAACGGACGGTACCCGAATTCAGGTGAGATGTTTACGGCACCACTCTGCAGTCCTTGGGCTAAGAGGTTATTTTTAACGGCCTCTTTTAATTCTCGCCTACTATCTGACCGTTTGATTCAATTAAACTCTAAACAGATATTGTATAGATATCATACTTTCCAAAAGGAACCCTACCATTATGTATCCCGATAACATCTTCATTCGAGTCAGCCATATCGACAAGACCAAGAAACTCGGTGAATCAGGGGTATCGTATCATATATTCCGGGATGTGATTGTCAATTCTCTTAAGGTACCGGTGAACGTATTTCGCAAGATGCTACCTGTGGAAGGTTTCTGGTCATTGAAGGATATGTCATTTGACGTTGAACAAAGCGAGATTGACGGCATCATTAGGCAAAAGGGGGCCATGGAAAGTGAATTAGTGAAGGTTTTTTACCAGATCGTAATGCCTGCTGCAGGAATCTTTTTACGTCACCGGATGGAAAGATTGCATCCGGAAAAACCGGAGATTGACCTCCCATGAAAATTTCCGTGGTTGGCGGAGGATATGTCGGTCTCGTAACCGGGACGTGTTTTGCACATCTCGGATATGATGTAACTATCATCGAAATTGACTCTGATAAGGTCATAGCAATAAACAATGGCAAACCTCCGATATTTGAAAATGGGCTAGAAGAGCTGCTCATACAGAATGTGAATAAAAAATTTCGCGCAACTAGTGGTTATGAATCTGTTACAACCGCGGAGATTGTTTTCATCTGCGTGGGAACTCCTCCAAAAAAGGATGGTAGTGCGAACCTTTCGTATATAGCATCCGCAAGTACCTCGATAGGAAAAGCGTTGAAAAACAACCCGCATTATTGCGTTGTTGTTGTCAAGAGTACGGTTCCTCCCGAAACAACGGAAAAGATCGTGCGGCCAGCAGTTCTTGATGCATCTGGTAAAACCGAAGAAGAGATTGGATTTTCAATGAACCCTGAGTTTCTTCGGGAGGGCCGAGCCGTTGAGGACTTTCTGCATCCGGATAGGATCGTGATCGGGAGCAGCGATATGCGGGCAGGTAACCGGGTCGCTGAAGTGTACCATGATATCCGATCTCCGGTCCTCCGAACGGGTCTTACTGCAGCCGAGATGATCAAGTATACTTCGAATGCATTTCTTGCCATGAAGATATCCTTTTCAAACGAGATCGGCAATATCTGCAAAACTCTGGGTATCGATGTCTACGAAGTGATGAAAGGGGTAGGTCTTGATCCCCGTATCGGGCCATTATTTCTGAATGCTGGTGCGGGGTTTGGAGGGAGCTGTTTTCCCAAAGATGTATCCGCCCTTGTATCTTTGGCAAAAGAAGCAGGCGAAAATCCGGTCCTGCTGGAATCTGTTCTTGCGGTTAACAAACAACAACCTTACCGGATGATCGCACTTCTGGAAAAAAAGATTGGCACGCTTTCCGGCAGACGCATTGCGATCTTGGGTCTTGCGTTCAAGGATAATACCGATGATATCCGTGACTCGCGGGCTATCCCGGTAATCCAGGATCTCATACAGAAGGGAGCCAATGTCGCAGCATTTGATCCTATGGCAGTTCCGAATATGCGACAAATCTTCCCTAAAATTGAATACCACTCGTCAGCAGCTGGCGCGCTTCAGGGAGCTGATGCATGTCTGGTGATGACAGAGTGGCCGGAATTCTCAGCACTTGACCGGGAATTTGACCTGATGGCGCACAAGGTGATCATAGAAGGCCGGCGGATCCTGTCCCGCACAGGGGTTGAGGGGATATGCTGGTAATAATACACGCAGTATCAATATGTACTTTAAGGGGCATAGGATGAAAGGCGGGCAACAGGTGCGTAAGGCAGTAATTCCCGCAGCAGGGCTGGGAACCCGGTTTTTACCGATCACGAAAGCCCAACCTAAGGAAATGCTGCCTGTTGTCGATAAACCGGTGATCCAGTATGTAGTGGAGGAGGCGATCCAGTCTGGGATCGATGATATCCTGATCATCACCGGCAGGAACAAACGCGCCATCGAGGATCACTTCGATCGGTGCTTTGAGTTGGAGGCAAAGTTTTCCACTAGGAAAAAGGATCCCTTTCCTGAGTCTTTACAGGCCCTTGCGGACTTTCCGGACATTCATTTCATACGGCAAAGGGAACAAAAGGGCTTGGGGGATGCGGTGCTCCTTGCCAGCCGGCACTGCGACAACGAACCCTTTGCTATCCTGCTGGGTGATACCATCTGCGTCTCTCCAAAACAGGAAAAACCCTGTACCCTCCAGATGATGGATGTGTTTGATCACCACAAACGATCGATCATTGCTGTCGAACCAGTTGCCAGGAGCAAAATAAAGGATTATGGTATTATCGATGGACAGGAAATCGCACATGGTCTCTATGAGATAAACGATATCGTGGAAAAACCAGCACCGGAGAATGCACCGTCAAATCTCGGAGCAATCGGGAGATATATCCTGACGCCGGAAATTTTTCCTCTTCTTAAGGAAGCATCGCCGGGCGTGGGTGGCGAGATCCAGCTGACGGATGCGCTCCGCAGGCTGAACAAACCGCTGGGTCTGGTTACCAATTGCCGGCGCTACGATATCGGGGATAAGTTAGGCTGGATGAAATCCAGCATCGAGCTCACGCTCGAACGCGAAGAATTTGCCGGTGAGCTCCGCCCTTATTTATTTCGGCTCCTGAAAGGGGATGAGCCATGACGTTTAATTTCCGAGAAGAACTTGATACGATACGCAGGAACCTGGGGGATATATCTTTTGAAGACCGACGCGTGCTGGTCACCGGTGGTGCAGGATTCCTTGGCTCTTGGATGTGTGAGACCCTAATAGCCTCCGGGGCATCTGTAATCTGTATTGATAACTTCGCGAGCGGACAGAAATCAAATATCCAATCGCTTATGGATAATGAAGGGTTCAAGTTCATCGAGCACGATATTTCGACGCCCTTTCCTGTTGATACTCCCCTTGATTATGTTTTTCACATGGCGAGCCGTGCCTCTCCGTTTGAGTTTGAGCACTATCCGATCCAGATCCTCAAGGCAAATACCATGGGAGTGCTTGTCGCACTCGGTATCGCAAAGAAGCACCATGCACGGATAGTCTATTCTTCCACGAGCGAGGTATACGGAAATCCTGATATTGTCCCGACACCGGAGACCTACCACGGGAACGTGAACCCGATCGGGTTACGTGGCTGCTATGACGAGGCAAAACGTTGCGGGGAAGCCTACGTGATTGCGTACCGCCGGCAGCACCGGCTTAATACCCGCATTGCCCGGATCTTCAATACCTACGGTCCACGTATCCGCATGGATGGAATCTATGGCCGGGTTATTCCTCGGTTCATCGATCAAGCGCTAAACGGTAAACCTCTCACGGTTTTTGGCGATGGTTCGCAGACCCGGAGTTTTACCTACCTGACCGACCAGATCGAAGGACTGCTGCGGCTTGCGGCACTTGATGCAGCGGAGGGACAGGTGATCAATATCGGAAATGTTAACGAGATCACGGTGCTCGAACTGGCAAAGAAAGTGATTACCCTAACAGGGTCGAAATCATCCTTGTCATTCCATCCATTACCAGAGGATGATCCCCTCAGGCGTAGACCGGATGTAACCCGGGCAAAAGATATTCTCGGGTGGCAGCCAAAGGCTTCGCTGGATACAGGTCTTGCACATACTGTTGCATGGATACGATCCATTTCCTGAATATTTTTGGAATCTACGGTTAACCTTCAAGCGTTTTTCTTGGGAAAAAGGAATGAAACTTTATTTCAATCCTCGCACATACCATAATAGAATACAGGATCTATCCCACTATGTCTTCCGGTAACATCGCCATCCGTGTCAGCCACTTAAGCAAACAATACGTCCTTGGCGGATCGCAGGAGCCTTATCATACACTCCGTGATGCGATTGTCAATTCTCTTGAGGCACCGATGAAGGTATTTCGCAAGACGCCTCCTGTGGAAGGTTTCTGGGCGCTGAAAGATGTGTCTTTTGATGTGGATCAGGGCGAGATCGTTGGTGTCATCGGGCGGAATGGGGCTGGGAAATCGACGCTCTTGAAAATTTTGTCCCGGATAACAACGCCGACAGAAGGAACCGTTGAACTGCACGGGCGGGTTGGGTCCCTGCTGGAAGTGGGGACCGGGTTTCATCCGGAGTTGACCGGACGAGAAAATATTTTTTTGTCTGGTTCGATCCTTGGAATGAAGCGGCGGGAGATCGATGCGAAACTGGACGATATTGTGAAATTTTCTGAGATTGAGAAATTTCTCGATACTCCTGTGAAACGGTATTCAAGTGGAATGTATGTCCGGCTTGCATTCGCGGTAGCAGCACATTTGGAACCGGAAATTTTACTGGTAGATGAGGTACTCGCAGTCGGGGATGCGGCGTTCCAGAAAAAATGTTTGGGAAAGATGGGTGAGGTGGCGAAAGAAGGACGGACGGTCATTTTTGTCAGCCACAATATGAATGCAATTCGAAATTTATGTACAAAGTCGATTGTCCTTTTGAATGGTAAAATATTGTTCTATGGGAATACTCCAAACGCAATAAATTATTACAATTCGCAGATATCGAATAATTTGTCTAAATCCGTTCATTTTGATGATATTCCTGATAAAGCCCTAACTTTCACGCGAATAAGTATTTTTGATGAAAAGAAGACGAATAATGAATATTTTGATCTCGACAGTACAATTATAATTGAAATCGAGTATGTTGTAAAAAAAGATCTTATAGGTACAAATATTGCATTGTCGATTATTAGGGATGGATTAAACATTTTATGGACGTTTGATATTGATTGTGAAAGGGAATTTTTTGATTTGAGACCCAAAGGATCCTATTGTTCACGAATTGTTTTACCGTCGGGACTTCTAGGTATTGGAATATATTCTATTTATATGGACAGTGCCTATTATAATGCAGAGCATTTTGTAAAATATCCTGATTGTTTAACATTTAAAATAGAAAATCACAATCGGGATCTCATGGATAGTGTCAATCTGGGGGGACTTCTTAGTTTGCCTCTGAATTGGAATACTATAAAACTGGATTAGGGTTAGTAAAATGAAACCAGAAAAAAAATATGAGTTATTTAATTCGATTAAATTAAAATATAATGTTATATCGAATAAATTTTACAAAAGAGATAGTTTTTTTCAAGACCCTACTGAAAGTGAAAAATTTTCAACTATTGCAATCTGGGATGTGTTAGAATATTATAAAATCGATATTGAAACTTTTTGGAAATATGTGGATAATTGGCCGACTTGTGAACGAGAATTGTGGTTGCGTTCGAAAAATCCCGTTGAATTTTATCTGAAATGGAATGATCGGTATTCAATGTTAAATGTATGCGCAAATACAATAAACCAACTTGCGTGGACTAAATACCAGACAATAGTACCCTATTATTTTTCTAATAATGGTATATATGCTGATTTTGGTTGTGGTACAGCAACATTAAGTTTAGGCTTGAAAATAAATGATCGTATTAAGGGAGATCTAATTTTACTCGATATCCCTAATGATGTTCAAGATTATGTAAAATATAGGATAAATAAATATAATTTAAATGGGCATGTAAAATATCAAGATGCTATTAATTTCAAGGAAAATTTTTCTTTCGATGGTATTCTCTGTATTGATGTATTAGAACACATTGAAAATTCGTCAGAAGTTTTCATTGAAAAAATTGTACCAATGATTAAAAAAGGAGGGTTTTTAATTTTACGTGCGCCATGGAGAGGCCAATTAACGCATCCTGATAGTGCTGCGGATAATTTTTACGGCTGCGGTGGCAGACAATTTCTATCAAAACATTTTAAAGAAGTATTCAGATTTGGAACAACCGATATTGATTGCGTTTATAAAAAAGTTTGATCGGATTTGTAAGATGGAAGTTGGTTTTTATCTCAAGTGGCCGAAGGGGCATTCTGGTACTCAAGGGTGCAATGTTATCGGCGATGAGTTATATGCAGAGTCTATGTGTCAGTCACTTTTAAAATCAGAAAATGTTGATTCGGCTGAAATATATGCGCCAAATTATCCTCCTAAAGAAAAAGTGGACCTGATAATTTATCTCAATGATACAATCCCCGATAAAAAATGGGCTAAAAAACACCTCCTGTATATGCAGAACGCTTATGGGGAAGGATCTGACCGGGCGCTCGAAAAGTTCCATGATGCCGACTATGATGGGTATGCGTTTATTTCAAACAGGCTGCTGGAAATTCATAAAAAAGAGGGCTTCTCTGGTATATTTCTCCCGTTCGGTGTCAATACTGATCTGTTTTATCCACGAAAAAAAGATGATCGTTATAGTTTTGATATAGCATATATCGGCAACGATATCAAGGGTGAAGCCCGGACCAAACGATATCTGCTACCAGCGGCTAAGTTTCGATTTGGTCTTTTTGGCAATTGGCTGTATCCGGGCCCTTCAAAGAAACAACGAGTATTTTTCTGGAAACATTACGACCCCATACCTGAATATAAGAAGATATTTTACAGACTTTCAAAGGGCAAGATCGCACAGGAGGATGTCCCTCTTCTCTACAGCAGTGCTAAAATCAATCTCAACTGTACTCACCAAGACTGTGTGGACTGGGATGTGATAACACTCCGTACCTTTGAAGTGCTTGCATGTCGGGGTTTTTTAATCACTGATAAGGTTCCTATTGCAGAAAAAACGATGCAGGGCTGCATGGTCTTTACCGATGGAGACAACGATTTAACAGAGAAAATTAAGTATTATAGTGAACATGAGAATGAGCGGAAGAGGATCGCAAAGAGTGGATATGAGTACACGCTCCATAATGCGACTCTCGATTTAAGGATGAAGGAATTACTTGCCTACATTGAAGAGATTCTATGAAGATTCTTTTTGTCAATCCCCCGGTCATCCGGTTTGGTACTGATAGTCCTGAGAAGGATCCCAGATTAAATTCTCCATTGTGTCGGTTGAAATTACTATTACATAAACACCACAAAATATTCCACCAGTTTGATCGTCTTGGTATTGGCAAAGGAGCCCGCTTTGGTGTCCGTGCTGGATCCCGCTGGCCATGGACGCTGAATGTCCCTCACGAAGCCCCACCATATCCATTTATTATGGGGTATGCGGCAGGCTTGCTCAAACGTGAAGGTTTTGATGTAAATATCATCGATGCCGTTGCAGATGAGGAGTACTCCTACAGGCATTTTGTCGACGTCGTTAGAAACGAACATGCGGATATTGTTGTCATCGAATGTTCCACGCCGACCATTGATATCGATCTGTGGATGGCACACGAGATATCCACTTTTGCAAAAGTTGCACTTGCCGGGCCTCATCTCACTGCAAATGCACAGGAGATTGAAAAAGATCATGCCTGTATCACGTTTCTCTTGAAAGGGGAATATATCATGAGTGCACTCGAAATGGCTAGATCTCAAAAACCCGGAATCTATGAATCAGACATTGTCACGGATCTGGATGGCCTACCCTATCCTTTTCGAGATTATAATTCCTCTACGATCTATTATGAGCCTACAATGCCTACGCCGCGCCCACAATTGCAGGTCTACGGAAGCAAAGGTTGTCCGTTCAAATGTTCATTCTGCCTCTGGCCCCAGACAATGTATGAAGGCAAGGTCGCTTTACGGAAACCGGAGAATATTGCGACAGAAATCCGGTACTGTGTAGAAAAATACGGGTATAAAAGCATCCTCTTTGATGATGATACCTTCAATTTGGGAACAGAGAGAATCAGCAGGCTCTGCGATGAATTGAAACAGATCAGCATTCCGTGGACCATGATGGGCAGACTCGATTGTTCGCCGGACTGGCTATTTGATAAGATGGTGGACTCCGGATGTGTGGGCATGAGGTTTGGCATAGAAACGTTCGACATTGACACATTGAAAAAAATAAATAAGGGAATTGAACGTGTTGATTTCAAAAAAACGCTGAAACACCTGTCCGAATCGTATCCATCGCTCTATCTTCATGTGACAATGATGAAGGATCTTCCCGGCCAGACCGAAGAAATCCACCAGAGTGATATGAAAATCCTGCAGGATCTTGGATTCAGTGCTGAAAATGTTTACCGGAGTTTCCAAGTATCCGCATGTGCACCATTCCCGGGAACAAAAATGTACGAAGATTTGGTCAAAGAGAAAGGCGAGCTGTTACAGGATTTCAGCCGGTATGATGGTCACCAGGTGACCGTCATGAACGAGGTGAATAAGTGATGAAATCCCCAAAAAAACGAGTCCTTATCATTGGCGCATCGGGATTTCTTGGCTATGGTCTCTACCGGTATTTCCCGCAAAACCTTTCTGAAAAGTATCTGGTTACGGGCACCTATTGTTCCTCGAGATCATCAGACAATCTTGAAAAATTGGATATTACCTCGTTTAAGGATCTTGAAGAATATGTAACCCGATCGCTACCGGATTTTATTATCCTGGCTGCTGGAAATAAAAACGTTCAGGAGTGCGAAAAGAACTATTCCCGTGCATATGCGCTTAACTCCCAGCCGGTAGAATCCCTGATCACTATTATCACTCAACACAAGTTGGCTACGCGGCTGATCTATTTTTCTACAGATTATGTTTTTGACGGGAAAACCGGACAGTACAAGGATACTGACATTCCGGCCCCATCAACAAATTATGGGAAGACAAAATTTCTGGCAGAACAGGCGCTCCTCACTTCCGGTATAGATTTTAAGATCATCCGGACTGCCGCTATTATGGGCAAAGGAGGAATTTTTTTTGATTGGCTCATCCGCAAGCTCACCAGCGAAAAACGCGTTTCGATGTATGATAATGTGTTTTTTTCCCCAACGCCTCTCACATTTTTAGCTGAGATGGTTGCCGCCACCCTTGAGAACTTTGATAACATCCCTCAACAAATTCTTCATATCGTCGGGGAAAAAAGAGTCAACCGTTACCAGTTTGCTCTGCTGGTAAACTCTGTTTTAAAATCTGATGTCACGATCTGTGCTGAAAATAATTCGGATATCTGCGCATTATTCCAGCATGACCTATCAATGGTACCCTCGGATATTATTAATACGTGGAGAAAGAGAAATTTTGAGGATTACCTCAGTGATGAGATCCAGCATGCTGCATTTTGTAACTAGGTACTTTGTTCATTCGGATGAGCGAGGATCTATTGAAGGGCTTATAAACAAGGGAAACTGGCAGGAGTTGAACCTTATTACTTCCGACGCCGGTATAGTGAGGGGAAATCATTACCATAAAAAAACCCAGGAACTTTTTATCATTCTTGAAGGGGATATTGAGGTCCAGACACAGGCAGTTGATGAGGGAAAATTGGTGGGCAACCTGTCAATACACAAAGTGAAGGCCGGAGATGTATTCTTGGTTGAACCGATGACCAACCATATATTCACTCCTCATAAACCGTCAAAATGGATTAATGCCTTGTCGGAGCCGGTCGATAATGAACATCCCGATTTTTTCCGGATAGAATCCCCTCATGCCTGAACAAAAACTCCAGCCCCCGATTCTCTTCCTCATATTCAATCGTCCGGATACAACGCAGGCCGTATTTAACGAGATCCGTAAAGCACGACCGGCGCAGCTCTTCATCGCAGCAGATGGGCCACGAAGAGATCGGCCGGACGACCTTGAAATCTGCAGGAAGGCACGTGAGATTATCCGGCAGGTGGACTGGGATTGCAAAGTTTCCACGTTGTTTCGGGATGAAAACCTTGGTTGTAAAATTGGCGTGAGTTCCGCCATCGACTGGTTCTTTTCCCATGTCGAAGAAGGAATCATCCTTGAAGATGATTGTGTACCGGATCAGAGTTTTTTTCCGTTTTGTCAAGAGCTGCTCAAACGGTACCGAGACGATGAAAGAGTAATGATGATTACTGGAACAAATTATTTGTTCCTAAACTATGAGATGAATGAATCATACTTTTTCTCGAAATATTACATTATCTGGGGTTGGGCAACGTGGAAACGGGCTTGGGAAATGTATGATATCACAATGAGAGATTGGCCCCAATATCAGGAATCCAGCCAATTAGAATGGATATATTCTGATAAAAATTTAATTAATTGGTACAATGTTATGTTTCAGATGGCATATCAGAATAAAATTGACACTTGGGATATTCAGTGGTGGTATTCTTGTATATTCCAAAATGGATTATGTATTGTTCCGAAATATAATCTTATTTCAAATATAGGCGAATTTGGACATTTTTCAAGAGGTGGGACCTATAATGAGTATATTCGAATGCCAACAAAAAGCGTCGATTTCAATGCAATGATTCATCCATCCCATGTTGTTGAAAATGGAATTTTTGATAGAGTTACTATTAATAAACTTTTCATAGAAAAATTTCCACACCTTCACAAAATCGTGGGGGGAATTGCCTATTATTATAGTAACCTGAAAGCAAAACTAACGCATATTAAATGAAATTTAATTATTACTGGCGCGTTTGCAATTTTATTTTTCATATTTTTTAGAAGATCTGGAAGATAATTATTTTGTTCTTCACGATTGTCTGATTAAACGGCTCTGTAGAAAACCTCACCAATAATCAGAACAGAAAAAGCAATCACGAATCTTGAGAGGTTATAGAGGATCACCTTGATTTTAATCTCCTTGACCTGAAGCCGGTATTTTCTTGCCTTAA
>Ga0181520_10010048_pt1 | contig 12828 bp, 9 predicted proteins | sample PEATcosm2014_Bin_29_FD_132451 | JGI IMG/M metagenome (GOLD analysis project Ga0181520, IMG submission 132451) | Peatland microbial communities from MTU Mesocosm Facility, Houghton, MI, USA - PEATcosm2014_Bin02_30_metaG | ecosystem: Environmental > Terrestrial > Soil > Wetlands > Peat | place...
CTGGCATCGAAGATCGACATCGGCTCGCCTTCGGGCAGCAGGCGTGTGACGCCGCCTTCCGTGCCGGGCGCAAGCTTGTTGCGCAAACGCACGTTTGCGAATGTGCCCCGCACCATCACTTCGTGATTGCCGCGACGCGACCCATAGGAGTTGAAGTCCGCCGGCTTCACACCATGCTCGGCAAGATACTTTCCAGCCGGCCCGCTGGCCTTGATCGATCCCGCAGGCGAGATGTGATCGGTGGTAACCGAGTCACCGAGCACTGCCAGCACGCGCGCACCAAGAATGTCGGTAACTGGCGCGGGCATTTTTGCCATGCCGTCGAAGTACGGCGCCTTGCGAATGTAGGTTGAGTCAGGCTCCCATCGATAGACGTCGCCCGTTGGAAAGCTCAAGCCTTGCCAGTTCGCGTCGCCGTCACTCACGGTCGAGTATTCCTTGCGGAAGCTTTCGCTGCTGACGCCCTTGGCGATCGATTCGGCGACTTCCCGTTGCGTGGGCCAGATGTCCTTGAGATAAACCGGCTGTCCAGTTTTGTCTTTGCCCAACGGATCGGTGTCGAAGTTATGGCCGATACGCCCGGCGAGCGCGTAGGCGACGACGAGCGGCGGCGACATTAGATAATTCGCGCGCACATCGACATTGACGCGACCCTCGAAGTTTCGATTGCCACTGAGCACGCTCACGGCGACAAGACCGTGCTCATCGATGCTCTTCGAAACATCGGCAGGCAAGGGGCCGGAGTTTCCAATGCATGTAGTGCAGCCGTAACCCACCACATTGAAGCGCAGCTTTTCGAGGTAGGGCAGCAGGCCAGACTTCTGGTAGTAGTCGGTGACGACACGCGAGCCCGGCGCGAGCGAGGTCTTGACCCACGGTGGCACGGTGAGGCCCTTTTCGACAGCTTTCTTCGCAAGCAGACCTGCGGCGATCATGACGGATGGATTCGACGTGTTTGTGCAACTGGTGATCGCCGCGATGACAACGGAGCCGTGATCGAGATATTTGTCGGGATCGATGTTGAAGCGCTCTTTTACCGTCGTCGTGACGTGAAGCGGCGTCGCACTCGTGGTGGCGGCTGAGCCTTCGTTTTCTTCGTCGGCTAGGGCGGAATCCATCACGGTGGTGGTGCGCTCCCATGCAACCGCGGTGCGCGTTCCCAGGGGTTTGGCCGTGGGAGCGAGCAGCGTGGGCAGTTGCTGCGCGAAGCTTGCGGCAGCGTCTTTCAACAGCACGCGATCCTGCGGGCGCTTGGGACCAGCGACGCTTGGCTCGACTGCGCCGAGATCCAGTTCCAGCGTCCGAGTGTATTCGGCTTCGGGTGAACTGGCGGTGTGGAAGAGCTCCTGCTCCTTGTAATACGCCTCGACGAGCGCGATCTGCTCGTCGCTGCGGCCGGTGAGACGCAGATAGCGGAGCGTCTCGGCGTCGACGGGGAAGATGCCGCAGGTCGCGCCGTATTCGGGCGCCATGTTGCTGATGGTGGCGCGATCGGCGAGGGGCAGTTCCGCGATGCCGGGGCCGTAGAACTCGACGAATTTGCCGACGACACCGAGTTTGCGGAGGGCCTGCGTTACGGTGAGCACGAGGTCGGTGGCGGTTGCGCCTTCGCGCAACTTGCCGGTAAGTTTGTAGCCGACTACTTGCGGGACCAGCATGGAGACGGCTTGGCCGAGCATCGCAGCCTCGGCCTCGATGCCGCCGACACCCCAGCCCAGAACGCCGAGGCCGTTGATCATGGTGGTGTGCGAATCGGTGCCGACGAGGGTGTCGGGATACGCGAACGACTCGCCGTTGATTTCTGTGATGAAGACTACGCGGGCGAGATATTCGAGATTTACCTGGTGACAGATGCCCATGCCGGGAGGCACCGCGCTGAAATTGCGAAACGCGGTCTGGCCCCATTTGAGGAACGAATAGCGCTCGCGGTTGCGCTGGAACTCGAGCAGCGCGTTGGCATCGTACGATCCCGTGGTGCCGAATTCGTCCACTTGCACGGAGTGGTCGATGACGAGTTCGGCGGGCACGAGCGGATTGACGCGCTCCGGATCGCCGCCCAGGGTCTTGATGGCATCGCGCATGGCGCCGAGGTCGACGATGGCGGGGACGCCGGTGAAGTCCTGCATGAGGACGCGGGCGGGCATGTAGGCGATTTCGCGGCTGGGCTCAGCCTTGGGATCCCATTTTGCGAGGAACTCGATGTCGGCGGCGGTGACGTTCACGCCGTCTTCGCGGCGCAGCAGATTTTCGAGCAGGATCTTCAGGCTGAAAGGAAGCTTGCTCAGGTTGAAGCCGCGTGCTGTGAGTGCGGGCAGGCGATAGATGGTGTACGAGCGTTGGCCTGAGGTGAGCTTGGCACGGCTGGCAAAACTGTTCATAAGGGAACCTTTCTATCCGCGGGACGGCGGACGGAACTCAAATCACAAATGCGCGCTCCGGTCGGCCGCGAGCCTGCGATCGCGCGGGCTCGAACGGCAAAATCCGGAAAAATCTGGACAGGGATAGAGTACTCAGCGAGAGAGTCAGCGTCCACGGTCGGGGCGGCCGCGGCGAAAGCGCTTGGGTGCTGGCATAGCCGGAATGGCTGAAAGACTGCGCATGGCGGACAGCACGATTTTAGCGCGGAATCCAGCCAACGAGGAAGCTAAAAACCACCGAGGAAATTCACTGCGCATTCTGGCTAAACCAGCGGCTAGACTAGCAACGAGTAATCGCAGCGATTCCGATTTTCCCCGGAGATCTCCCATGATATTGCGCGTCGCCCGCGTCCTTGGCATCGTGATTTTCTTCTTTTGTGCTCTGAGCTTTGGCCAGACAAGTCCAGCGCCCGCCGCAGCGCCTGCGAGCAAATGGCCGGCCGTCGATGGAACGGTCGCTCTGCCGAATTTCCGCTTTGGCACCGGCGAGACGCTGCCCGAACTGAAGTTGCACTACCTCACGCTGGGTACGCCGCATCGCGACGCAGCGGGGCATGTGGACAACGCGGTCCTACTATTGCACGGCACTGGCGGCGACGCGCACTCGCTGATGAATCCGCTATTTTCCAATGTGCTGTTTGTGCCGGGGGGCGTGCTCGACATTACGAAATACTTCGTCATCCTTCCGGACGATATCGGGCATGGGGAAAGCTCGAAGCCCTCGGATGGTTTGAGAATGCACTTCCCTGCTTACGACTACGACGACATGGTGCGCAGCCAGCGCATGATGCTCGACCAGATGAAGGTGGATCATCTGCGTCTGATTCTCGGCACGTCGATGGGATGCATGCAGAGTTTTGTCTGGGGAGAAACTTATCCCGATTTCATGGATGCGCTGGCGCCGTTTGCTTGTTTGCCAATTCAGATTGCCGGGCGGAATCGCATGATGCGCTATATGTCGATTCAGGCGATCAAGCTCGACCCCACGTGGATGGGCGGGGAGTACAAGACGGAACCGGCGGAGGGATTGCGGTTGGCGAACACGCTGGTGCTGGTGATGGGGTCGAGCCCGCTGCAGATGCAGAAACAGGCGCCGACGCGTGAAGCCGCGGAGCAGTATGTGGACCGGTTCTGGGCGCGCCCAAGTCCCGACGCGAACGACATGATTTACTACCTCAACGCCAGCAGGAATTATGACCCAAGCCCGCACCTGGAGAAGATCAAAGCGCCGGTCCTGTGGATTAATTCCGCGGACGACTACATCAATCCGCCAGAGTTGGGGATTGCCGAAAAGATGGTGAAGCGCATTCCGAATGGGAAGTTCATTCTGGTTCCAATCTCCGATCAGACGCGCGGACACGGGACGCATACGGTCGCGGCGGTCTGGAAAGATTATCTCGCGGAATTTATGCAAAAGACCGAGCCGAAGCAATAGCTAGCCAAGGAACGCGGAAGAAAATGAGACGCCCGGCTATTTCTGCTTGGTTAGGGCTTCTGTGTAGATTGCCTTTGCGATGGCGGCGATGACGTGTTCGCAGGTGTCCTGATCGGCATGGGCATCGGTGACAAAGACGGCCAGCGCAAGCCGTCGCCGCCCATCGGGAAGAGTGATGAGTCCGACGTCGTTGGTAGCGGGAATCATGCCCCACTCAGCACCTGAGGAGCCGGTCTTGTGCGCAACTGGCGTGCCGGCGGGAAGCAGTCCCTTGATGCGGTTAAGGCCGCCCGTGGCTTCGAGCATCCAGTTATTGAGGAGGGCCGTGTGTTCTGGGTTGAGGGGCGAGTGGTCTGCGAACAAGCGAAGAAGTGCGACCATGGCGGCGGGCTCAGCGTAGTCGCGGTATTGCAGCTTCTGGTTACCATGAAGCGTGTACTCGCTGTCCTGTTGATGAATGGCGCTCAGGCCTAGGGAGTCGAGATATTGCTGGAAAGCGTCAGGACCACCGATGACGCGAAGCAGGAGGTTTGCCGCGATGTTGTCGGACTCCCTCGCCATGAGCTCGGTGAGTTTACGCAGAGGAACATCGACGTCGGCCTCGGGAAACTCATCCTGCAAGGGACTGAAGGTCGGGTATCGGTCGGATTTGAGGAAGCGAACTGGTTGATCGAGTTGCAACTTTCCGAGTTCCACCTGATGCAGAACGGCGAGGGCGAGCGGGAACTTGAAAGTGGACTGCATCGGTGGGTGGCCGTGGGGATCGAGATCGCAGTCGAGCTTCACGCCCGGCAGCGAGCAGGAGACGTAGACTTTGCCCCGGGCCTCGTTGGCGAAATCGGCAAGGCGCTCGTGGAGTGGCGTTTGGGCGGCGGCAAAGGAGGTTGCAAAGAAAAACAGCGTGAAAAGGCGCATTAAATCAAAATATCCTGCGCGGGCTGAGCATTGAAGTAACGAATGCGATACCGGTGGCGCGAACCTCGGAGAGCACCTAGCGGCGTCCGCAAGCGGGTCGATTCAAGACTTAGAAGGTTTGGCCATCAGGCGGCCAGGTACATTTCTCCGTCTCCCGAGAGGTTCCAACCCTTTTGCCTCCCTGCCGCTCCGAAGTACCATCGAAGGATGTAAAAACCCGCAGGAGTTCTCAGTCTGTGCGTTGTGGCTCATGATCGAAGCGAAAGCTTTATGGTGGAGCAAAAATGAGAGATTTCCTTCACTTTTTTACTCAGTTACTTAACGGAATACCCGCCACATTTTGGGGTGTCGTAATCGGCTCGCTGTTCACTCTGACAGGGGTCTACCTCACCAATCGTGCTAGCGACCGCCGTCTGAGATCACAACTCCAAAACGATCGAGAGCTAAAGAATCGGGAACGGGAAATGACGTTCAGAAAAGAAACCTACGCAGCGGCGGCAGAGGCGGTTTCGGTTTCGATGAACGTTCTATCCAAGTTCAGCGATTTGAGTTTTTCGTTGAAGGAAATTTCGACAGTTTACCTCGAAAAATCTCCCGTCCTCGCAAAAGTCAACCTTGTCGCCGGTGAAGAGACTATTCGTGCGCTCGCCAATTTCCAAACCGAGTTCGCGGCTGCCTTTTTTCGTTTGACGCAACAACGAATAGTCCTGAACGTATTGCAAGAACAGATTGCGGTAAAAGCTTCATTACTTCGGGGGTTTGAAAAAACACGAGACTCAATGATGGAGCTTATGCAGCGTCACAATATCGAAGGCATTCAAGATGAACGCAGATTTGAAGCGATACAGAAAAACTTTGAGTTTGAGGCAGGCCGTATCGCAACTACAATCCGAGAGATTCAACAAATAACCGCCGAGCTTTCTGCAAAGCACCTTCCCTTTGCAAGACAGTGTTTTGCGGAAACCGTAAATGCTAGCCAGCTGCTTGTCCCCTTACTGGTCGCAGCCCGGATGGAGTTAGAGCTTCGATCAACAAAGAAGATTACGCTAAGATTCTTGATCAAACCCACCCAAAGCTGGAAGGACAGCTTGACGAGTTTATTCAGAATGTCGCCGCTGTGAATGTGGTAACACCAACCTCCTGATCGGGGCGGCATGTGGTAAGCAATAGCGAACAGGGAACGCGATGTCGATTCCGGAATGACTAACGTCGCGATAATAGCTTATCTGGAGCCTGGGGCGTTTACGGGGACTAATCCGAAAGCCATTCCTTTGCACTGATTGCGGTATCGTAGATGGTGTGACCTGGATCGTCGGCGCGCCTACCATGTTTGGCTACGGATTCGGAATATCGGACGTCCGGGTAACTCTTGCAGATGAGAGAGAAGAAGACTGTCTACAAAAAATCTATCCAATCGGTAGACACTTCGCTGCAGGCTTTGCAGGATCGGTGAAGATTGGATTCGCAATGCTGGATGAGCTGCGACGCCTTTCAACTTACAACGACGAACGCGTCGCTTGCGACCCTCATGCCGTTTTGCGAGAATGGCCCGCGTGTGCTCGCACGTTCTTCTGTCAGTTCGAGGAAGCAGAGCGCATGGGTGGTTGTCATCTCATGTTGGTCATGGTGCATCCGCAAGAGCATGTTGGAAACCCCGCATGGCCGCGGTCTTTCGTCCATATCTTCAAGTCACCCTCCTTCGAAGGCGAGACAGTTCCCGTTCACACTTTGGGCTCCATAGGATCGGGCGTTCCTACCCGAAATGCAGAGACGCAATCGAATCGTTTGGTGCCGATCGTAGCAGAGAGCAGCTTTACATGCAGGGCGAGATGGGGTGCCAAGGTGGCATGGCCTCTATGTTAGGTATCAGTTTGACGGACATCCTGAAGGAAGTTCAGCCGAGAGGTGTGAGCCCACACATGCATTACTGTTGGGTCTATCGGGGAAGGACTATCATCCAGCGAAATGATCATACGGTGAAAGGTCGATGGACCATCGCGCCCCTTGGCTCCGGCATAAACCAGATACCGGGTGGAGAGACCTCTTCCATCTCTAGAGAACCCGTCATTGCAGAGGGATATGGCTTTTTTGATATGCCGAAGCTGGCCACCTCATGGGAAGAGCTGTTAGATATTCTGCGCAATCGCGGTCTAAACGCTCGAAGCTGCACCGCGTAGACGGGTGATTAGTCCCAGGATTCAGGCGAGCGCGGCAACCAGCCTGTTGCATGCGCTCTCCTATACTGAGAGCAGCGAGGTCACTTCCCTCCTTGAGCTTCTGGGTTTGGTTGGCGGGACTCTATACAAGATTTGTCGCGTGGCTGATGAGACGCGTGCCGAACGAGCGGCAGCGGCTTCTGGCCTTCACGATTTTGGCTGGCGGGCTGTGTGGGCTGGCGGCTGTTGCGTTTCACATGAGCGTGGCCTGGGTCGAGGGCTTTCTGATTGACCGTGCGGCTGCGGGCCATGCCGACCCGGCAAATCATTCCTGGATCGCCTGGACGATTCTCAGTCCTGCGCTTGGCGGGCTGGTGTGCGGGCTCGGCCTTTACTACTTCGCTCCCGCGGCGGCGGGCAGCGGCATTCCTCAGGTGAAGGTCGCGTTTACCTTGCGGTCGGGGTTTATTTCCGCTCGCGAGACGATCGCCAAGTTTTTTCTGTGCGTGATACAGATCGGGTCCGGCGGTTCGCTGGGAGTTGAGGGCCCGACGGTGCACATCTGCGCCGGTGTAAGCAATCTGCTGGCGCGGGCGGCACGACTGAACCCAGAGAATCGGCGGCGCATGGCGTCCGTGGGCATGGCGGCAGGCATTGCCGCAGCCTTTAACGCTCCGATTGCCGCTGTGACCTTCACGCTGGAAGAGCTGATCGGCGATCTCGACCAGACGATGCTCTCGGGCGTGATTGTGGCCGCGGCCCTGGCGGCTGTGGTCGAGCACTCGCTTATGGGAGTCAATCCCATCTTTCACGTGCCACGGGCGTTTGAATTGGGCAAAGCCTCATCGCTCATCTGGTACGCCTTGCTGGGCCTGCTGGCGGCTTTTGTGTCGGTGGCATTCACGGACTCGCTGCTCGGTGTGCGCGCGTGGTTTAAAAAGCTCCGCGGGGTTCCGAAATGGGTGCAGCCTGCGCTGGGCGGGGCGGCTACGGGCGGCTTCGCCGTCGTAGGGCTCCTGCTATTTCACTTGGGTGGCATCGCCGGCGATCCGTATAAGACCCTGACGCAGGCCTTCAGCGGGACGATTCCGGTGACGGCGATGATTGCGCTGTGCGTGTTGAAGCTGGCTGCCACGGTGACTTCGTACTCAAGCGGCGGCGCTGGAGGCATCTTTGCGCCTGCATTGTTTATGGGCGGCATGCTGGGCGGCGCTGTCGGATATATCGACGTGACGGTCTTTCACCACCCGGCCGACTCCATTGGCGCGTTTGCCGTGGTGGGAATGGGTGCGGTGTTCGCGGGGATTGTGCGCGCGCCGATGACGTCCATCCTGATTATTTTTGAAATGACCCGCGGCTATGGGCTGGTGTTGCCGATGATGATTGCCAACATGAGCGCCTTTGCGTTAGCGCGGCACTGGAGAAGGACGCCGGTTTACGATGCGCTGCTGGAGCAGGATGGGATTCATCTGCATGGTGTGCCCGAGCCGGTTGAGGTTGATTCGGCGCATGATGCGGAGACGCCGTTGTTCGCCGATGCGAAGGATCGAGGGACGTTTGTTGAATAGGGACATCCCTTCAGCGTCCCATTTTTCAGGGGCTGAAGCCCGATGATCTTTTTGCGGCATTTGCGGCACGACTGAAGTCGTGCCCTGTTACAAAACGCGAAACTGCATCGGTTTTTTCCAGCCTGTGAATCCTGTACTCTTTCAGGGAAACCTGAACCAGCGTTCTCAGAGGAAATCTGCGGGACCTACTTGGGCGGCCGCTCGTTGTAGAGGAAGAGAGCGCGCAGCTCCAGATAGGGTCCGTGAAACTCGCGTGGGAGAGGCGGGTAGTTGGATCCGGTGAGGGCACCCCAGGCAGCACGGTCGAGGCCCGTGTCGCCGGAGCGGCCTTCGAGCACCATGTCCGTCACCTGCCCGTTGGGAAGAACCTTGAAGCGGATCTGGACCGCTCCCGACTTCAGGATGGGCGGATTGACTTCGTCGGGGATCAGAGGGTCCCAGGTGTGCTCCGTCTCGTAGTACCAGCGATGGAGCCAAGAGTTGAAGTCGACACCCTGGGTGTCAGAGAGAATCTGCACGCCGCCCGCACCGGCGCCGGGATGCCGGGACAGGCCGCCCACCGGTTGCGCGCCGGAGTCTGTACCCTGATTTTGTGCGGCACCGCGCATGGCTTCTTTGAGCTGGTCGGCTGGATTCTGCGAGCCCATGGCGAAGTTGGGTCGGGCCGGAACCGCGGATGGGTGGGGAGCTTCGACGGGCGATTCCGTCTTAGGCGTCGGCGGCGTGGGCTGTGGCTGGGCTGGGTTCTCGATCTTCGGGGGCGCGGTGGGTTCCGGCAGCGGCTGAGGCGCGGGTCTGTTCATCGCCTCCAGGGTCTTCTTGTCGATCTGCGGCCGCTTTTCAGGAACCGGCTTGACCTGGGGTTTGGACTGTTGATATTTCCGCATCAGGTCGGGCGGCAGGTCAAGGTAGCTCAGGTCTTTGCGCTGTTTGATCGCGTCAAACGGGTCGATGACGGGCGGGACTTTGAAGACATATTTGGGAATCCACGTGACTGCGGAGAGCAGGACCAGGTGAATCAGGATGGCAATCCAGATCCCCTCGCGCAGGCGAGCCCAGCGGCGCTCGTCCTCGAGGTCGCTGATCATCTCCAATAATTCGTGGGTGTCGTAGTCGACCCAACGGGAACGCGTGCGCGGGGCTGGCTGCGGCTCTTCTTCGGGAAGCGGGGATTGACCCGGTCCCTGAGAATCGGGTCCGGTGCCCGCTGGATCGTCGGGTTCGTTCACCTTGGTTGGTATCTCTGTGATGGGCATGCGCTCAACGGGGGCCACAGGTGCGTCCGACGGTTCCGTTTCGAGTCCTTCCTGTCTATTTTCTCACCCTCTGGGAAATTGCGGCAAAACCGGTTCCCTGGTGGTCACGTCGGCTGGGTGGTAGTAGCTCGGAAGTTCAGAGTCTCAGGTTTGGCGTCAGGCGATCATTCGCGATTCGCGGACGAACCGTACAATGGGTCTTTTGGAATGGACGGATTCCGAGGGGGAAAGAGACCCGTTTGAAGCAGTTTTTGGGAAAACTAGCGGCGAAATGGCAGTTTGTGATTTTGCCGGCGATGCTCAAGCTCGGATTCTGGGGGGCTGCTGCCGCCGCGCTGCTCGATTCCTCCTCGATCCCGATTCCGATGGACATCCTGATTGCCGGTTGGGTGTGGAACGACAAGGGGCACTTCTGGCTGTATTGCCTGATGGGTGGTGTGGGCTCGGCCATCGGAGGCTTGGTTCCTTACGGGATTGGCCGGGCCGGCGGCGAATTGTTCCTGCTGAAGAGGGTGAATCGGGCCCGCTACGACCGGCTGCGGGATCGCTTCGAGCGGCAGGAGTTTCTGGCGGTGATGATCCCGTCGATGATGCCTCCACCGACACCGTGGAAGGTGTTTGTCTTTGCCGCGGGCGTGTTTGAGATGCGGGTTCTGCCTTTTATGCTCGCTGTGTTTGCGGGACGGATTGTTCGCTGGATGGTGCTCTCGCTTCTGGTGCTGAAATTGGGGCCAGGAGCTGTGGGATTGGTGCAGCACCACGCGCTGACGGCGCTGTTGGTGGTGGGAGGGCTGGCGGTGATTGGCTTTGGGTGGTGGTGGATCAGGAAGCGGTGCGGCGGCGAATTGATGGGCTAACCTAAGGTAGGCTTTCAGGGCCAAGTTTCTGCTCTTTTTGAGCCCGACGCCGCTACTTTCCTGCCAGAGCCGTTTGGGGCTCGATTCCCTTCATGTGGCGGAGCAGGACCGGAACGCCGAAAGCCAACCCGGCGACGATGCCTGTCGAAATTAGATCATTCCGGTAAAAAGGAAGGGCGGCGATGTAGCAATCGCGCAGTCCGGCCATTGTGTGCGGGTACATGCCGCCTGCAGCCCAGACAGCATAATCGGAAACGATAAAGAACGAAGTCGGTCCCAGAATTACGCCTGCGGCGACACGGATGAAGGTGGTGCGAGCGTGGAGCAGTATCCAGCCGAGCGCCATTGCCATCCCGTACCAGGCCCACGTGGTGACGTATCCCTGCCAGCGGAAGGGGTAGGAATAGATCTGCGTGGTCAGAAAGTAGTCGGTGGCCATCAAGACTGCCAGAGGGGCAAGCATTTCGCGCCAGGAGCGCCGCGCGCCGAAGAACAGTAGTGCGCCACCCACCGCAGTGAAATTGAACCAGCTGGGGTGGGGAAATGCAGCCAGCAGGAGGCGGCTCAAAACGGCTAGGACGATCAGCAAGTAAGCAGGCATGGACGCCTCCGGTGCGGGATTCCCTGCAATGTGGATCAGGGTAGGAGAAGCAACATATCTATTCTGACCGGTATGTTCGGGTGGGTCAACCACCCGGCGATGGAAGGTCAATAAAAGCTCCGTGCGGGGCAAGTCTGTGCCTTCATGGGCGAAGAGCCCAATGCAGCAGAGCCGGGTGATTGCGCTGGGCGTTCGTCCGGAGTAGCCTCGCGCACGACAGGCGGCGTCAGGCACTACGTTTCGCGCGGGTGTGGGATTTTTTCCTGCGGCCGCCAGCCCGCGAATTGCCACTGTTCGATGAGACCTGATTCAGGCTCCCGTGGCGGTTTCTGTGCCGGTGCGCGACTGCGGGACGGAGCGTGGCGCCGACGAGTTGCTCGGCGGTGGCCGGGTCGTCGGCGTAGGCCGGGTCTAACATAGCGATGACGGCGATGGCACGCGCGCGATAGAGCTTGGCCCACTGGCTTTGCATCAGCGAGTGCTGCACCGATCGCCAGTACTCGCGATCGCCGGATGGAGTGCTCTCCACCGAAGCTTCGGCCACGTGTTCTGGAGCCCCAGCATTGATCAGGGACAGGAACTCGTCGAACTGAGCAAGATTGACGCCCATCTGATAGACGAGCTGGCTCAAAGCCATCTGCTGTGAGGCGCTCATCTGATCGAAATTGCGGCAGTAGGCCCTGGCGTTGTAGATGGCCTGGATCGCGGAGATGCGAAGAAGCAGCGTGGCCTCTTCGTCGGTGATCTGAGGCGTCAGTGTTCTGATTTTCCGGCGGAATCGTTTCTTCTTCCACACTGAGAAACGATCGCTGTATTGATCGAGGATCGACTGTAGGCGGTCGGGGTCCAATCCGGCGGCACGCCAGAGATCGGCCGAGGACGGCTCGAGGAACGGGTGGGGATTTAGGGGATCGGGTTGGGGATGTTCCCGTGCCGGAAGATCCAGGGTGAACCCGGCGCCGATCAGAGGATGGCCGGTCTTGGGGTCTGGATACGCGGCCAGGACCCAGCCCTCGTGGCGGCGGTCGCGCAGAGTTTCCATCAGGTCGCGGAGATCGAATTTGACGTCGGCGTCGTTGAAGCTGCGCAACAGCTCGACCGCCGAGGATTCTGCGGCTAATTGGGATGTCGGAGCCTCGGAGTCAAAGGAAGCAATGGCAGGGGGTTCGGATGGAAGCGGCGCTGTGGCCTGCACTGTCGTGGCTTGCATTGTCGCTGCGGGCGTCGTTTGTCCCGTAGCGCCAGCCCATGTGCCGACCCAGAGGACGGCGGAAAGTGGGAAGATGAGTTGCCGTGGCGAAACGCGCATGCCTGGAAACAATTCCGCTCTCAGGATTCCTGTCTATGACAATGACGGAGATTGCACGCGGGGGCAATGACCTAAGAGTGGAATGTTTCGAAAAAGTAATTAGTCTTTCCTGATTTGATCGCGGCCCGAGGAGCGGCTGCATTATAGATTTCGCGTCGGCGCTATTTCTGCACGTGACTGCCCATTCCCTCGGCCGCTTCGTCGTGGCCGTCGACAATGTAGACCCAGCCGCTGAGCGTGGCCGGACCGGTCGATGCACCTGTGCCGCGAAAAGCGTAAGCGAAACGCAGGTCGGAAAACTCGACGGTGGTCCA
>Ga0181520_10010049_pt1 | contig 12826 bp, 13 predicted proteins | sample PEATcosm2014_Bin_29_FD_132451 | JGI IMG/M metagenome (GOLD analysis project Ga0181520, IMG submission 132451) | Peatland microbial communities from MTU Mesocosm Facility, Houghton, MI, USA - PEATcosm2014_Bin02_30_metaG | ecosystem: Environmental > Terrestrial > Soil > Wetlands > Peat | place...
CAGACCGACACGCAGACTGTAACACCGACAGTTACCGGAACGGTTACGCAGACAATAACACCCACATACACAGTGACGCAGACCGACACGCAGACTGTAACACCGACAGTTACCGGAACGGTTACGCAGACAATAACACCCACATACACAGTGACGCAGACAGATACGCAGACTGTAACACCGACAGTTACCGGAACGGTTACGCAGACAATAACACCCACATACACAGTGACACAGACCGACACGCAGACGGTAACGCAGACAGTGACAGGGACAGTTACTCAGACAATAACACCGACATACACAGTGACCCAGACAGACACGCAGACTGTAACGCCGACAGTGACAGGAACAGTTACGCAGACAGTAACACCAACATACACGTGGACACAATCAAGCACTCTTACACAGACACCGACATTCACATGGACGCTCTCCAGCACTCTGACGCAGACGCCGACGTACACATGGACGCTTTCAAGTACGCTTACACAAACACCAACATACACGTGGACATTATCAAGCACACTAACGCCGACGCCGACGTATACGTGGACGCAATCCAGTACGCTTACACAGACTCCAACATATACATGGACGCTCTCGAGTACGCTTACACAGACACCGACGTTCACATGGACGCTTTCAAGCACGCTTACACAGACACCGACGTATACATGGACGCTCTCTAGTACGCTTACATCAACGCCTACATATACGTGGACACTCTCAAACACACCAACGCAGACCCCGAGCTTTACTCCCAGCGTAACGCAGACCATCACACAAACCGCAACTCCAAGCGCAACTCCTACATCAACCGGCACCATAACGCAGACGGTTACATTCACATATACCCCGACGATAACGCCGACCATGACAGAGAGCCCGACTTTCACCGCGACTTCAACGCCTACGTCAACACCGACTTATACCGGGACCCTGACATTCACGCTCACGGCAACACCGTCCTGGACCCAGAGCGCGACCATGACTTTCACGCCGACTTTTACGGAGACATTATCTTTTACGCCTTTATATACATACACAGTTTCATCCACTTTTACCGTCACGCTTACATATACTTCAACATATACCGCGACCCCGACTTCAACATACACAAGTACTTCCACTTACACGCCCACATCTTCAAATACCCCCACAATTACGCAGACATTTACAGTTACCGAAACGGCGACACTGACGGCCACCCCGTACGGCATAAACAGGGTGCAGGCTTCTGTTTACGACGCCAACGGCGCCACAGTGGCGACATTGCTGCCCGGAGGAAGCGACCTTATAATACATAACTTCACATATTCAGCCAATCCGTTCACGGACAACGGCTCCAACATACTTAACATTTATGACATGAACGGCCATTCTTTCGCGCAGTGGGACGGAAGGAACACCGGCGGAAACGCCGTGCCTGGAGGCATATATTTTGTGCACGTTACCACTATAGACCCGGCCGGCAACAGCTATGTGCTGGACCTGCCGCTTGATGTTATAACAGTCGGATCCGACTCTATAACAGGCTTCTCTATACGAGATATGGGCGGGGCATATGTGATACAGTCCGGCGTGGCAAACGTAGAGTGGATAAGAATAAAAATATACAACCTGAACGGGGAATATATCAAAGGCTTCTATACTGTGCCGTCATCGGGACTCTTCAGCGTATCCTGGGATAAGAGGACAACTTCCGGAGCAAGGGCGGCTAACGGCATATACGTCGTGGTAATAGAGTTCAAGGACAGCAACACCGGATATCTGGACAGAAGGATTGAAAAATTATTCCTTAAATAAAGATAAAACCGGTGTGACGTTATTTATAATAACAATTGACAATGGCCGTTTTTTTTGGTATTTTTCTCTGGAATAAAAAAGTGGATTTACAAGGCTGATATAAATGAAGAAACCAATATTCGGCGTTTATGAAAGTTTTTACAGAGTCGGTATTGGTTATTTTTATACCCAAAGCGGAGGTTATAATGGCAAATCTGGAACTTTTAAAGGCTAAATGCACTGAAAACAGCTTTGCGAGGTTGGAAGCCCTGAACAATCCTGCGCTCATGGAATTTGTCGCCGAATACGCCGGCCATTGTGAGCCTGATTCGGTGTATGTGTGCACTGATTCCGGGGCGGACGCGGCTCTTATGAAAAAAATGGCCGTCGAAAAAGGCGAAGAAAAAGCAATGAGGATTGCGGGGCATACGATACACTTTGACGGCATAACCGACCAGGGCAGGGATCCCAAAAATACAAAATTTCTTTATGAAAAAGGCAGGGAACTTGAGGGCTTAAGCGGCATTGACAGGGAAGAGGGGCTCGCGGAAATAAAGGGATTGTTAAAGGGCATTATGAAAGGAAAACAGATGCTTGTGCTTTTCTTTGCCATGGGACCCGTGGATTCCACGTTTTCTATTCCGGCGGTGCAGCTTACTGATTCCTATTATGTGGCGCACTCGGAGCTGATATTGTACAGAAAAGGATATGAGGGGTTTAAAAAGGCAAAACCGGCGTCATTTTTCAAGGTTGTACATGCCGCAGGCGAGACTGAAAATAACATAAGCAAAAATATTGATAAGAGAAGGATATATATAGACCTTAAAACAGAGACAGTTTTTTCCGCAAACACGCAATACGCAGGCAACACTGTGGGGTTTAAGAAACTCGCGCTCAGGCTGGCCATACAGAAAGCTTCACGTGAAGGCTGGCTTGCGGAACACATGTTCCTCATGGGGGTCAAAGGTCCGTGGGGAAGAAAAACATATTTTTCAGGGGCATATCCGTCAATGTGCGGTAAAACTTCAACGGCCATGGTTGAAGGCGAATCCATTGTAGGAGACGACCTCTCATACCTGAGGAATATTAATGGCACGGCAAAAGCGGTAAATGTTGAAAAAGGCATATTCGGGATAATACAGGATATAAATCCGGCAGGAGATCCACTGATATGGAACGTTTTGAATACTCCCGGCGATGTTATATTCGGGAACATACTGGAAGCCTCGGGAGAGCCCTACTGGCTGGGCGACGGCAGGGAGCTGCCTGAAAAAGGGGCCAACTTTGCGGGAGAATGGCACAAAGGCAAAAAAGACGCGGCGGGAAAAGAGATACCGGCGGCCCATAAAAATGCGCGTTATACAATAGACCTTGAGGCGCTGAAAAACTGCGATCCGAAGCTCAATGATAAAAACGGGGTAAAACTCGGCGGTATTGTATTTGGAGGCAGGGATTCCGACACATGGGTGCCGGTAAGGGAATCGTTTGACTGGAACCACGGGGTAATTACCATGGGCGCCTCAATAGAGTCGGAGACAACGGCGGCAACCACGGCGAAAGAAGGCGAGAGGGTATTTAATATAATGTCCAATATGGAATTTCTATCGATTCCGATACCAAAATACCTTGAAGATTACCTTGATTTTGGAAAAGGGCTGAAGAAAGCCCCGAAAATATTTGCCTGTAATTATTTTCTCAGGGATATGCAGACTGGCAAATGGCTAAACGGAGTAAAGGACAAAAGGGTATGGTTGAAATGGATGGAACTCAGGTCGCACAACGAAGCCGGCGCGATAAGGACCCCGGGAGGGTTTGTCCCGAAATATGAGGACCTTAAAAATTTGTTCAAAAAAGTCATGAAAAAAGATTACACACTTGAGGATTACAATAAACAGTTCCTCATCAGGATACCCCAGAACGTGGCAAAAATAGAGAGGATAATTGACGTATATACAACGAAGATACACGGCGCGCCTAAGGTGATTGTGGAAGTTTTGAAAGAGGAGAAGGAAAGGTTCCTTGCGTTAAAAGCTTCAAAGGGAGATTTTGTTACCCCTGACAAGCTTATATAATTATTTTGAAAAACCGCGGCCTTTTTAAGGCCGCGGTTTTTTTTTGCCTGTATCTTCCCCGCGGGGCAAAAACCTTGACAAGCCGGTTTTTATCGTTTAGTATCAATGTGTCAAATACAAAGGCGGTAAATTATGGAATTTTCCAACAGATTAAACTTATCCCAGGGATTAAAGCAGGAACTGGGCCTTAAATTAACCCCGGAAATGCGGCTGAGGCTCGATGTGCTTCAGGCAACCCATCTTGAATTACGCGACATTTTAAATAAAGAGGTCTCTGAAAATCCCCTTCTGGATGATTTTGTAGACGATGACGACGAACCTGTAACCCGTTCTGAGACCGCGGAAAAATCGGAAAAAACAGAGGATTTAACCAGGGGCGCCGAAGAGACACACCTGGACGAACTGGACAGCGGCAGCTATGAGAATCTTTTTGACGCTGAATATGACAACAGGAGCGCCCCGGCTGAATACAACCCTGAAATGGGAAAGTTTGAGGATTATAAATATAATTCAATGAGCTATGAGGAAAAACCGGATCTGGGGGCGGAATTGACCAGGCAGGCCAATGAAGCGGGGCTCAACGATGAGGCGTACCTGTCGGTAGCCTCGCTGATATCGAGCCTTGATGAAAAAGGCTTTCTTGTAAAAAGCCTGGATGAAATCGCGTCGGAAACGGCAATAAGCGCTGAGGCCCTTTCAAAGGCCCTTGAAATGCTCAAGACCTTCGAGCCTGCGGGCGTGGGCGCCTCTGACGCCAGGGAGTGCCTGTTAATCCAGCTTAAACAGCGCGGCCAGAAAGATACGCTCGCGTATAATATAATTGACAGGGAGTTTGCCCTGCTTTCGAAGCAGAACTACCATAAGCTGGCTTCTGTATTCAGGGTAAAGGAAGACGATATAAAAAAGGCCAAGGATGTTATAAAGGAGCTTTCTCCTTTTCCTGCTGTCAATTTCGCCAAGGGAACAAATGAATATGTGGTGCCGGATATAGTTGTAACGGAAGAAGAAGGCGCATATAAGGTGCATGTACCGTCAAATTTTCCGGAAGTCAAGATAAACAGAAAATACCTGAGCATGTATAAGGAAAAAAAGGAAACAAGGGATTTTATAAAGGCGTATGAGGAAAGGGTTAAGGCGCTTTTAAAGGCCCTGGAAGAACGCAATAAAACCATTGAAAATGTTATAAAAAAAATAATAACTTACCAGGAAGGCTTTTTAAAAAGCGAGGAAGCGGGCCTGATACCTCTAACATACAAAGAGATAGCCCAGGAATCAGGCATATCCGAGTCCACGGTTTCAAGGATAGTCTCAAAAAAATACATCCAGCTGCCGACAGGCGTATACCCGATGAAAAAATTTTTTATGGCGGGTATTGAAACGAGCAACGGCGGCGGCCCGATGGCAAACGCTGTTATAAGGGATAAAATACTTAATCTTATAGGCGGTGAGGACCTGACAAACCCGCTTACAGACACCGACCTGGAGAAGATATTAAAGGAGCGGGGAATTCCGGTGGCAAGGCGGACAGTTACCAAATACAGGGAACAACTGGGGCTGCTTCCGGCCAATATGAGGAAAAAACAGGTCTAAAACTCCTTAATTGACATAAGTTTTATAATGTGGTATTTTTAATGGGTTGGTGGTATAACGTTTATATATACAAAAGCGCCTTTTGGGCTTTTAATAACTTCAGGAGGTTTGTGACTTGGAGATAAACATAACCGGAAGGCATGTAACCCTTACAAAGGCCATTAAGCAGTATGCGGTCAAAAAACTCAAAAAAATCGAGGAATATTTTGATTTTAAGGAACACGGGGAACTGCATATAATACTCGAAGTACAGAAATACAGGCAGCTCGCCGAAGCAAACCTTACGTCAAAATGGCATAAATTCTCGGCTAAAGTTGAAACAAAGGACCTCTATTCTTCAATTGACATGATAGAGGACAAGCTTCTCTCCCAGATAAAGAAATTAAAGGATAAGCTTGACCGCAGCGAAAAGAAAAAAGACAAGAGAATTAATATTCTCGCGAACATGGGCACTGTTACAAGCGTAAAAGGCGAGAAGTACAATGAAATTGTCGAGGAAGAAGATATTCAGGCGTTAAAACCGATGAACACGGAAGAGGCCATGGAGGAGCTCTCCATCGCCAGGGAGCAGTTAATGATGTTTTTTAATGTAGACTTTAACAAGGTCTGCCTTTTAAGGAAAAGAAAAGACGGAAAGTACGGATTAACTATCTCAAAATACTAAAAAATAGAGGTGACGATTTATTATGAGAATCCTGGATTTTCTTGAAAAAGAGAGTATTGAACTTGACATAACAGCCAAAACAAAAAAGGAAGTTATTGAAGAACTCGTTGAGATGCTGGCAAAAAAAAGCGTCATTCTGGATAAAAAAGCGACAATTGATTCACTTATGGAAAGGGAAGAACTCGGCTCAACCGGCGTGGGACAGGGCATAGCAATACCCCACAGCAAGACAAAAGGTGTAAAGGATCTTGTGGCTGCATTCGGCGTATCCAAAGCCGGTGTTGATTTTGAGGCGCTTGACGGGGAGCCCGTTAATATATTTTTCCTGCTGCTGGCGCCGGAAGGAGCCGCGGGACTGATGCTTAAGGCGCTTGCCAGGGTCTCCAACTTCCTTAAAAACAAATATTACAGGCGCAAGATACTCGAAGCCAGGGACAAGGCGACCGTGGTTCAAACAATTGAAGAAGAAGAGAAGACAAAGCAGTGAACCGGCGGGCCCGAAACAAATCCGGGCAGCTTTGAGGAGATCTCCGGATGAACTTTATCACCGTTAAAGAATTTTTCTCCGACAATAAATCAAGGCTTCACCTCAGGGTTCTTGCCGGCGGCGAATACCTGTCCAGAAAAAAAATAATCGTTTCCGATATTAACAGGCCCGGGCTTGCCCTGGCCGGATTTTTTGATTATTTCCCATATGAACGCGTCCAGATATTCGGGAAAACAGAGTTTACATATCTTAAAAATCTCGGCAGGGAAAAGGCAAACAGGGTAATAGAGAGGCTCTTTGCCGCCAATATCTGCTGCGCAATAGTCTCCAGAAACCTGCCGGTTCCTTATAACTTTCTTTCAATAGCGCGCCGGCACAGGGTCCCCATAATGATGTCCTCGATATTCACCACAAAACTTATCAGCTCGATAGTCACATACCTCGACAAAAAAATCGCCCCTAAAATAACAATGCACGGGACGTTTGTGGATGTATACGGCATAGGAGTTCTTATTATAGGAAAGAGCGGGATTGGAAAAAGCGAAATATCGCTGGAACTTATAAAAAGGGGGCACAGGCTCGTGGCCGACGACCTTGTCGAAGTTACAAAATTATCCGATGACGCCCTTGAAGGCAAGGGGCTGGCAATAATACAGCACCATATGGAAATAAGGGGAGTCGGAATAATTGATATACGCAACCTTTTCGGCGTCGGAGCCGTGCGCGACGAACAGAAAGTGGAGCTTGTGATGCACCTTGAGGAATGGGAAAAAGGCAAGGATTACGAGAGGCTGGGCATTGAAGAAGTACAGGAGGATATACTTGGAGTAAAAGTCCCCAAAATAATACTGCCGGTAAAGCCGGGACGAAATTTAAGCGTAATTATAGAAGTGGCCGCAATGACGCAGCGCCTGAAAGCGCGCGGATACAATCCGGCCAGGGAGCTTAATAAATCAATAGTAAAATGGATGAAAAAAGAAAAGAAAAGCCCCAAGGAGAACGCGGATGTTTCAGATAAATAAATGGCTTTATCCCGGAATCAGGATGAAAAGGTGGATATTCCTTTTTATCTTCAGCCTGATTGTCCTGGTGGTCGGGGCGTCCGGATTTCTCGGTGATATGGTAAAGAATGTCAGAATAGAAAAGATGAACATTGACTGGATATTTAAAAAGCTGCAGCATCTGCGCGCTATCGATTACATTCTTATCCTGCTCGCTTTCTCCGGAATAGTACTCGCCTGGAGGCGCTCAATATTTTCCATGCTGACTCTTGTTTCTTCCGGCAGGGAAAGGGAGTTCCTGAATAAGGCATACAGGGAAGAAAAATTAAAGCGCGGACCGAAAATAGCGGCCATCGGCGGCGGCACCGGAATGCCCAATGTGTTAAAAGGCATGAAGGAGTTTACAGGAAATTTATCGGCGGTTGTAACGGTTGCCGACGACGGAGGATCTTCCGGAAGGTTAAGAAAAGATTACAGAATTTTGCCGCCGGGCGATATTAGAAACTGCCTGGTGGCGCTTGCAGACGAGGAAACGCTGCTTGGCAGGCTCTTTCAGTACAGGTTTTCACACGGGAAGGAATTAAAAGGGCATAATTTCGGCAATATTTTCATAACGGCACTTACGCACGTTGTCGGTGATTTTCCAACAGCTGTAAATGAATCGTCAAAAGTTCTGGCCATCAAGGGAAAAGTGCTGCCGGTCTCCCTTGATAATATTGAACTGAGCGCAAAGTTAAAAGACGGCCGGGTTATAAAAGGTGAATCCGCCATTCCAAAAGCCCGCGGCCGCATTGACAGGGTATTCATAACCCCGCAGAAGGCAAAACCATATAATCCGGCGGTTGAGGCGATAAAAAACGCCGACGCGGTTATAATAGGGCCGGGTTCGCTTTACACGAGCATCATTCCAAACCTGCTTGTTCCTGGAATTAAAGAAGCTCTTTCCAGCACAAAATCAGTCAAGATTTACATATGCAATATAATGACACAGGAGGGCGAGACGGACGGCTATTCAGTCTCGGAACACCTGAAGGCAATATTTGACCACACGGGCCGCAAAGTTGTGGATTATGTAATCGCCAATAACAAACTTCCCAGCGACGATGTCCTGAAAAGATATGAAAGCGAAAAAGCGTATCCGGTCAAAATTGACAGGGAAGCTGTAGCCGGCCTTGGCGTTACGCTTGTACAGGGGAAGCTGTTCGCGGACGGGCCCTACATCAGGCACTCACCCGAACAGCTGGCAAAGATGATAATGAAGTTAATAATCGTGTAAAGGAGCACCAGAATAAAATGGTTGGAATAATAATAATATCGCATTCCACGCTTGCGGAGTCCCTTAAGACGACGGTTTCACTCATTGTCGGCGAAAATGAAAACGTCCGTACAATCGGCCTGATGAAAAACGACAGGATGGAAGATTTTGCCGCAAGGCTTAAAAAGACGGTGGAGGATGCCGATAAGGGCGACGGAGTGCTGATTCTGGCGGATATGTTCGGCGGCACGCCGTGTAATACCGCCCTTTCACTTTTCGGCACCAGCGAGAGGGTCAGGATAATTACGGGCGTAAATCTTCCAATCGTTATTGAGGCCATAATGCATTCCGGCAGGCCGGTTGATGAACTCGGAAAGCTGATTATGGAAAGGCGCGACAAATCGATTATAGACGCCAAGGCCATATTTAAAAACAGGGGATAAAAAAATGCCAATATTGCTTACCAGGATAGACGACAGGCTCATACACGGACAGGTGGTTGTCGGATGGGCGCAGGCTCTGAAAATCAACCATATCATAGTTGTCAACGACGAGATAGTCAAAAATGATATGCAGAAATTTCTTTTCAGGATGGCAACGCCGAACGACATCAATCTTTCAATCCTTACTGTGGAAGAGGCTGCGGACAGGATAAAAGGCAGGGAGTTTGACGATGATGCCGCCATGATACTTATAAAAACCCCGGAGGACATTTATAACGTGATAAAAGCCGGCGGAAAAATATCGGAAATTAACATAGGCGGCATGCATTTTGAAAACAATAAAACCCAGCTCTTTGACGCTGTTTTTGTGGATGAAAAAGATGTGGGCGCGTTCAGGGAACTGGACGCCCGGGGGGTCCTCCTGGAAGTGCGTATGGTGCCGACGGACCCGAAGCGCAATATTATAAAAGCAATTGAGGAAAAGTTCGGCAAGAAAACCTGAATGTCCGGGGAAGAGGGATAATTTGGAAATATTAATCAGCGCGAAAATAATTATTGCCGCAATTGCCGGCTCGGCGCTTGAACTTGACGCGTATTTTGTGGGCATGACGCTTGTTTCGCAGCCGGTTATAGCCGGCGCCATAGCCGGATGGATATTTGGCGATTTTTTTACCGGTATATTTATCGGGAGCCTTGTCCAGCTGGTGTGGATATCACCGCCGGTCGGAGCGTATGTGCCGCCGTCGTCATCGGCAATCGCCTATACAGCGACCGTGCTCTGTATTAATATGAACGCTATTTTTGTGCATAACGATTTTAATGCGCTTATAATGTTCGCGCTGGTTATAGGCACGGCGACAGGCTATTTCGTGGGGCAGGCGGATATATGGAACAGAAAATTAAATACGCTTATACTTCACTTTTTTGAGCCGGCGATATTAGGGGGCGGAATCTGGCCGGTTATGGCGGCGCAGATTTTTGCGCTTACGGCGAAATTTTTCAGGGACGCCATTTTTTATCTTGTGATATTCGCGCTTGGAACCGGGGTGGCAGCCAAGATATTTTCTTCCCTGCCGCCGGATTTTCTCAAAGGGCTGGAGAAGGCGCTGTGGGTAATGCCTGTGATAGGGCTTGCCGTGATATATGAGACGTTCAGGACAAAAATGGGAGAAATTATCCATATCGCGCTATTTCTTATTTTTTATATTGTTTTCTGGAAATTTAACCATGTTGACCCGGCCTTTTTCCTTCTGGCGTCGGCGTTGGCGTGCGGCGTTGTGATTTATAATTTTGTATGGAACAAAAGGAGCAGATAAAGTGGATGAAAAGAAAGCCGGGAAAATAATAGGGCCGGTAAGCCTGTTGTGGAGCGGTTTTAAGCTTAACCTGCTGCACCTGGCATGGAATTTTGAGAGGCTTCAGAACCTGGGTTTTTATTTTTCAATACACAACATGCTCAGGAAGATATACGCGGGCAGGACCGAAGAAAGGCTGTCCGCCACACGCAGGCATATAGGCTTCTTTAATACCCACATATTTTTTTCCACGGCGCTTCTGGGAGTAATGGTAAGGCTGGAGGAGGACCTCTCGGACGAGACTCCGAAGGCCAAAGAGCTCGAAATAGATTCAACGAAGATGGGGCTCATGGGGCCGCTTGCGGCGATAGGCGACTCGCTTTTCTGGTCGGGATTAAAGCCTTTTTCCCTTCTGCTGGGGGTCGGGATTATATGGCTGACTAAGTTTACTTTCACCGGCTGGCTGGCTGCCGTTGTTATATCCCTTGCTTTTTACAATATACCGCGTGTCATAATAAAATATTATCTTCTCTTCAAGTCCTATTATACGTACAAAGAACTTTTTTCCACAATCCAGAAAGTAAAGTTCCAGGACATCATGAAGAGCCTTAAAGTGGCGGGAATGGGGTTCCTCGGGGCTTTTACTGCGGTTTACCTCAGGGAAAAACAGCTTACAATAGTGGGATTAAGATGGCTGGATTCGGCAGTATTATGCGGGGCGTTTGTCCTTGTAATTTGGGCGCTGCGCTCGAAAAAATCGGTTTCATTCATTTTTGGCACGTCGGTCGCGGCGTGCATAGTGCTGGCATACATCACATAAATCATGACAGGAGAAAAATGATGCAATACAAAAAAAAGGTCAGGATATCCAACAAGGCGGGCTTCCATCTGCGGGCAGTGGCTGTTTTTGTAAAAGAGGCCGAAAAATTCAAGGCCGATATAAAGGTGGGCCATGATGAAATGGAAGTGGAAGGCAAGTCCATAATGGGGTTGACAACCCTGGGGGCCGGGCTTGAAAATGAAATAGAGATAAAGGCTGACGGGCCGGACGCGAAAGAAGCGGTGGCCAGGCTCGTGAAACTTGTAATGGATAAATTCGGGGAGGCTGAATAATGTATAAGGGTATAGCGGCATCGCCGGGTATAGTAATAGGGCCGGCGTATGTGCTTTCAAAAAAGGCCGCGCAGGTAAACAAAATAGAACTTGCACCGTCAAAGATAGACACTGAGGTAGCCAGGCTCCATACTGCGGTGGAAAGGACCAAAGCCGACATTGGCGCCATAAAGGAAAGGATAATTCATGACATCGGCAGCTCCGAGGCTGAAATATTCAACGCATATCTGCTCATGCTTTCGGATCCTACTTTTATAGGAAAGGCCGAAGAAATAATAAAAACACAGAGGCTCAACACGGAATATGCCCTGCATATGGTGCTGCAGAACTATTCCGAATTTTCCAACAGAATATCCGACTCATACCTGAAGGAAAGGTCCAGGGATATCAATTCGCTTGTGGATAAGATAATAAACAACCTTGAGGAATCAGGCGGAAAAGACCTGAACGCGCCGGCTGAAAAATATATAGTAATAGCCCAGGATCTCTCGCCGGCCGATACGGCTGACATGAACAAAAATAATGTCCTGGGTTTTGTCACCGAGATGGGCGGGGCGACGTCGCATACCGCCATAGTGGCGCGCTCGCTTGAACTTCCGGCGGTAGTCGGGGTGCGCGATATAACCAGCACGGCCAAGACAGGGGACATGGTTATAATTGACGGTGAAAAAGGGATTGTGGTCATCAATCCCAACCCGAAAATACTCGCGCTGTATAAAGAGGAAAGGAAAAAGTTTACAATCAAGCTCAGGATGCTCAAAAGGCTTAAAACCCTGGAAGCGGTCACAATAGACAAACACAAGGTGGAACTCTCGGCAAACATCGAGTTCCCGGAAGAAACTGCCGTTGTGCAGGAGAATAATGCCGAAGGGGTGGGGCTTTTCAGGACGGAATTTATTTATATAAATAAATCAAACCTGCCTTCTGAAGAGGAACAGTTCGAGTCATATAAGACGGTGGTACAGAAGATGAACCCCAGGCCCGTAACCTTAAGGACCCTGGATATAGGCGGCGACAAGTTTCTGCCATATTTCAAAATAGCCCCGGAACAAAACCCGTTTTTGGGGCTGCGCGCAATACGCCTGACCCTGGCCAATCTGAATATGTTCAAACTGCAG
>Ga0181520_10010050_pt1 | contig 12824 bp, 9 predicted proteins | sample PEATcosm2014_Bin_29_FD_132451 | JGI IMG/M metagenome (GOLD analysis project Ga0181520, IMG submission 132451) | Peatland microbial communities from MTU Mesocosm Facility, Houghton, MI, USA - PEATcosm2014_Bin02_30_metaG | ecosystem: Environmental > Terrestrial > Soil > Wetlands > Peat | place...
CCCGTCCTGGCGCTGGGGCAGGGCACCAGCGCCCGGACGGCCGACGCCGGGTCAACCAACGTCGTGCAATTGACCAATCTGACTCAATTGGCCCGCCTTTTGCAATTGACCAACCTGGCCACCAACCTCCCGCCGGACGAGCCTGCCCCGGTCACGGAGACGACCGGGATTTACGTGACCCGGCCGGTGCCGCCGTTGGGGGATATCCTCCGCCCGCTCGCGCCCACCGCGACCTGTTCGGAGACCAACCAGGGAGGGATGATCAAATACACCTGCGCGTGGCCGGAGGTCGCCGTCCGCTTCACCGTCGCCCCGCACTGGGACGGTCCGGGGCAGCGCGGCGAGATGAAGAAATGGATTTTTAAATTTCCGCCGGAAGCGACGAACACCCCGGCGGTGGGGACGCTGCTCCGGCAGATGGACGCCACGGTGGCGTGCGTGGGCGTGGTGGTCACCCCGCATTATGACGCCGGGGGCCGGGCCGCCGCGCTGGTGCTCGGCTTGGCCGAAAAACTGGAGGGCTATGAATTTTACGACCAATCATTTTATGATGCGGCCGGGGCGAGGATTATTGGGGCCACGAATGCACCCGTGAATTTGGAAAAAACACACTGATGAATTCAAGGCTTGTGCTTTCACTGCTGGCCAATCTGCTGCTTGGTTTGCTGGCGTTCGTTCTGATCCTCCGGCGGCCGGTGACGCCGCCCGTCCCCGCGCCCGTGGTGGCGGCGGCCCCGGTTCGGGTGGCGGCACCCACCCCCGCGCCTTTTCGCTGGAGCCAGTTGGAATCCAGCGATGATTACCGGGTCTTTCTGACCAACCTGCGGGCCATCGGTTGTCCGGAGAACATTGTGCGGGCCATCGCCTTGGAAGATGTGCAAGAAGTGTTTGCCTTCAAGCGCCGGGCGTTGCATCTGACGGAGACCGAAACCGGCCCTTGGTCGCACCCGGCGGAATTGGCGCTGGCCAACCGGTTGTTGGGGTATCCTGCAGCGCCCGCCACGGTGGCCGCGCAGTCTCCGGCGCCGGAAAGCGTCCCCCGGTTGCCGCCCCCCCAGAGGGCGCCGGAGATGCCACTGGTGCTGGCGCCGGTGGATGAGCAGAAACTCCCGCTGACCGATGAACAGAAGCAGGTGATGGCGCAACTGCAACAACGGTTTTTGGACGAGATTGGCGGACCGGACCAGGATCCCAACGACCCGGCCTATCTGCAACGCTGGCAGAAGGCGCAGACGGAGGTCAACGACACCTTGCGCGGTCTTTTAGGCAGCAAATTCTTCGTTCAACTCCAGGTGCAAGCGGCTTATTCACCCATGCCGGGGACACCGTGAGCGGCAACCGAGCGCCGGCGGTGCGGCGTCGGCGCTTTTGGAGGCAAAGAAATGCTCGGAGCGCGCCACCGCTCTCCAAAATGGGCGGTCGCGAACCTCTGGTTTCACCTACGGCTTCGGGACCGAATTGGTGGGGGGCAGGGCCCCATTTTGGGGCAAGGCGGCGCGAAAGTCATCGGCCATTTGTCGGGCTTGGGCGATTTGATCCGGGCTGAGGAGGCCGGTCTTCTCCAAATCGGCGATACAATGCCTGGCCGCCGGCTCCCGCTGGTCCGCGCCTAAAATAAACCATTTATAGGCTGCCACCAGATCCCGTTTGACGCCCATGCCCTCCTGATACATGATGCCCAAATTGCTTTCGGCCTTGGGATCGCCGGCGGCGGCGGCCTGGAGATAACAGGCTTGCGCGGCGGCGTAGTCCCGTTTGCCCGCCTGACCCAGTCCGTATTGATACAAATACCCCAGATTGTTCAGGGCGGGAACATATTTTTGATCGCCCGCCAGGCGCAACCACTTGAAGGCTTCCACGTAGCTGACGTAATTGGTGTCCACATACGGCCCGCGGCACATGTAGAAGTCACCCAAGGCGGTTTGCGCCTCCGGTCGGCCGTTTTCCGCGGCCGCACGCCACCATTTGATGCCTTCGGCCACATCTTTGTCCACGCCCCGGCCGAAAATATGGCAATTGCCCAAACAATATTGCCCCAAAGCGTCCCCCTGGGCGGCGGCTTTTTGAAACCACTTGACCGCTTCCGGAAAATCCTGCTTGACCCCCGAACCTTGGGCGTAATCGGCGCCCAGATCAGTTTCGGCCAAGGCATAACCTTGTTCGGCCGCCTGACGCATGTAACGGACGCCTTGCGCCAGGTCTTGAGGCAACCCCCGGCCTTTGGCATAACGCCACGCCAGTTCATATTGGGCCTTGGCCTCGCCCTTGGCCGCCGCCGCCTGCGTGGCGGCGGCGTCAAAATCCTCCGCCCGCAATTCCTGGGCGAAAACCAAGACCACCAGGTTGAGCAGCCAGAATACCCGTCGGACCCCGGCCAAGCGATTTGATTTCATAAGGTTTGGAACCATATATAAAGGACTTCGGAGGGACAAGTGACGATTTCCGGTTGGTTGGTTACAAAGTCGTGCTCCATTGTTACAATTGCGTGTCATATCCGGCCATTTTCACCGCCGGCACGGTGATTAGGGCTAAATCAATTGAATACAAGCCGGTTGTGAAGCGTAAAAAATGTCCTGAAAGTGCTGGTCAATGTCCGTTAAGTGGAAGTGTGCGGCGGGATAAAACATTAGCATGTCAATTCGATTTGATTCTAAAATTAAAATTACCTGTCAGTTAAACGTGTTCCTCCAATATGAAACGATTTGTTAAAACAGCAATATTAGTGATGACCATGGCGGGGGCGGCGGCCCAGCCGGCCCGGGCGCAATTTACGGTGAATGACCTTTACCTGGGCTTCGTGGAGGCCAGCGCCAACAGCGATTACATTATTGACTTGGGGCAACCGGCGGCCGTGGGCGTGGGCGGAACATCGGTGGTAAATCTGAGCGGTTATTTTTCCCTCTCCACCTTCAATGATGTCTTCACGTACGGTGTGGACGGGGTCAGTGTGGCCGTCCTGGGGGCCGACAACGTTGCCGGCAGCGACGATGTATACACCACCGAGGTTCGTACGGGCAGTTCACCCTCGACTCCCGGGACTCCCGGTTCCACTTCCATCAGCGGTAAAAGCCACTCGACAGCCTCCATGAGCAAAGGCGCATCCGCAGTCAACAGCATAATGTCGGACACGGTCAATGGTTTGCCCACGGCCGGCAACTCGGCGGTGGATTCCACCAAATCCTATTACGCCGTCCTTTATCCTCTGAGCGGACCGACCACCTTTTATGTGGAGACGGGGGTCAACCCGGTGGGCACGTTTGGCAGTTCCCAAATTATCTACCTGGACTTATACAAGGCCAGCATATCCCAGGCGTACACTTACCTGGGCTTTTTCACCATTGATCTTTCCACGGGAACACCCAACCTGACCTTCACGCCGTCGGCCGCCCCCGGCTCCAGCCCGCCGACAGCCGGCTTTTCCGGCGCACCGGCCACGGGCTTTGCGCCGCTGACCGTGGTGTTCACCAACACTTCGACCGGCATGTTAACGAACTCGGTCTGGAACTTGGGCAACGGCACGATCCTCACCAACACCACCGGCGGGAATGTGACCAACACCTATGCCGTTGGCGGGAGTTATACGGTCTCGCTGGCGGTGTACGGTTCGGCCGGTTCAACCACCAATACCCGGGCCAGCTACATCGCGGTCTCCCCGGCGCCGAAGCTGGGCATTTTGCCCCTGAACGCCGGGAAGCTGACGCTCAGCGGCAGCAATGGTCCGGTGGGGGTGCAATATCGGGTTTTAACGACGACCAATCTGACCCTGCCCATGTCCAACTGGACGCCGGTGCTGACCAATACGATTCCGAGCACGGGGATTTACGGGTACACCAATAATGCCCCCACCAACAAGGCGGCGTACTTCCGGCTGGTCTCGCCGTAGAACAGCCGTGCGGCGATGGGGCGGCCGGGCGGCGGCTTGCCGCCCGGAGCGGGCGATGGAGTTTTGCGGTAGGTGCAAAACAACTCAAAGACCGGGTCGCCTTGGAGCCGGGCCTGAATAAGCCCTCAAATCAACCTCAATCTGCCTTGGCAATCCGGGGTCTGACCGGCCCTGGCCGGGACTTGCCGGCAAAGAATGGCTCCTGATTTTCCCATCCCCGGCCCTGGGTCCGTCAACGGATGCACGAAAGCCGGACGAACATCAGCCCGCTGAAACTCACCTCCGGCGGGGTGGTGTGCCGCCGTCCGGCTTTTCATTTTTTGTCGGCGGCACGGCAAGGCAGGGTAACCAGCCGGTATTGGCCCGGCCCGGTCGCGCGGGGCGGCCCGCCCATTAATTTAAAATTTGGATGGTTTATGTTTGACCGGGGACGGATTTTGTCGTAATCACCACGGTCAGCCGCCGTGGGATTTGGGAAAAGAACTTTTCTGGCCTGATGCGCCGGCGCTAAAGCAAACAGCAATGCTGAACACGAAGTCATTTTTGGCGGTGGATTTTGGGGCGGGCAGCCTCAAGCTGGCGGAGTTTGAAACCACCGAGGCCGGCGGCTTGTGCCTCCGGAATTTCTCCATCACCCCGCTCGGGTTGGAGGGGGCCCAGGAGGCCACCCGCGAGGCCGCCTTGGTCAAGGCCTTGTCGGAAACCCTCGTCGCCTTGGATCTGAAGTCCAAAAATGTCAACGTCTGCGCCCCCGGTTTCCAGGTCTTTTCCAAATTTGTCAAACTGCCCCCCGTGGACGCCGCCAAGGTCACCCAGATCATCCAATACGAGGCCCAGCAAAACGTCCCCTTTCCCCTGGCCGAAGTCGTCTGGGATTACCAAATTCTCGGCGCCGCCGCCGGCGGTGAACTCGAGGTGTTGCTCGTCGCCATCAAGTCCGACGTCGTCGAGGGCCTCTTCCGCGTGGCCGAAAAGGCCAAACTCAAGCTCAACCTCTGCGACGCCTCCCCCGCCGCCCTGTGCAACTCCTTCCGCTTCAATTATGGCGACCTCGAGGATTGCACCATGCTGCTGGACATCGGCGCCAAAACCAGCAACCTCCTCTTTTTTGAAAAGGGCAAGGTGTTTTCCCGCAGCATCAACCTGGGCGCCAACGCCATCACCCAGGACTTTGCCAATGATCAAAAATTCAAGTTTGCCGAAGCCGAAAAAATCAAGATCGCCGAGGGGTTTGTCAGTTTGGGCGGCGCCTATGAGGAGCCGGAGAATCCCAACCAGGCCGCCATTTCCAAAATCGCCCGTCAATTCATGACCAAGCTGCACATCCAGGTCAACCAGACCATGCAGTTTTACCGCGGCCAGCAGGGCGGCACCCCGCCCCAGCGCCTCTTTCTCTCCGGCGGCGCCTCCATCATGCCCTACACCGCCCAGTTCTTTGCGGAAAAGTTGAGCATTCCGGTGGAATATTTCAACCCCTTCCGCAACGTCCAGATTGATCCTTCCGTCAACTTGGAGGATCTTTCCCGCGTCGCCCATTCGCTCGGCGAGGTCGTCGGCCTGGGCCTGCGCAACCTTGCCCATTGCCCCGTCGAAATGAACCTCATGCCCGACAGCACCTTGCGCTGGCAGGCCTTTGACCGCAAAAAACCCTATTTCATCGCCACCGTCTTCAGCCTCGTCCTCGTCGCCTTCGCCACCGGTTTTCTCTTTTCGCGGCTCGCCTCCGACAAGGAGGATCAGATCGCCATCTTGAAGCCAAAGATCGAGGATTTAAACCGGAAATCCGCCGCCTTTGTGGACGCCAACAACCGGCTGAAGGAAACCCAGAACAAGGTGGATCAGATCACCGACTGGCTGCAGGACCGCTATTATTGGGCCGATGTCTGCGCCGAGCTGCGCCGGGTCTTGCTGGTTTCGGAGGAAGATGTCCGGCTCAAATTTGTCCCCCAAAAACCGAATGTGCAGGTTGGCATCTGGATTGACCAGATCACCGCCGATTCCTCCCTCGGCGGGGTGGCTTCGCTGGGCTCCGCCCCCCCTCCGCCCATCAACACGGGTCCCGTGGTTCGGACGCAGGGCAGGAGTCCTTTCGGTGGTCCCACCGCTCGCGGGACCGGCACCACCACGGCCACTGCGGCGGCCTCCGGCGCCAATGGGCTGCTGATCAAGGTGACCTGCCGGGCGGTGGATCTGACCGCCGTGGATTCCGCCGCCAATCTGGACCTCGCGTACGATGTTCAAAATCAGTTGAGGAGCAGTCCGCTGTTTAATCCTGATCCCGCCGCCACCGTGCTCGACGCGAAGGGGCCGCAGCTTGATGCCTCCGGCACCTTCAGCTTTGACCTCACCGTGGCGCTGAAAAATCCTTTGAAACTGTAATATGGCCTGGATCAAGCGTAATTTGTTTTTTGTCGTGGGCGGCATCGTGGCCTTTCTGCTCCTCGGGGCGGCGGGGTATTACAACTACCTCGGGTGGAGCCGCAATGAGGTGGACTTGGAAACGCTCGACACGTATCACAAAAACTTCAACGACATCTACAATGACCCGGCCAAGAACCCCGGCAATAAAGAGGTGGACCGGATCGCGGAAGCCAAGGACCAAAATGCCCAGTTGCAGGCGTGGGTGGCCAAGGCCCGCGCCTATTACCGCCCCATTCCCGCCATCCCCCCGGCCGGCCGCGCGCCGCTCTCCAGCGAGCAGTTTGCCAACGCCCTGCACCAGACCATCACCGGCTTGCAGCGCCAGGCCACCAACGCCAATGTCGGCCTGCCTCCCGATTATACGTTTTCCTTTAAAGCCCAGAGTTTGCTGGCCCAGTTTTCACCCGCCGGCCTGAACGACCTGGCCGTTCAACTGGGCGAAGTCAAGGCCCTGACGGATCTCCTGTTTGCGGCCGGCATCAATGAACTCGACGGCATCCAGCGCGTCCGGGTTTCTGACGAGGATGCCGGCGGCCCCCAGGCGGATTATATCAACCTCCCGGTGGGGAACAACCCCCAGGCGGTCATCACCCCCTATGTCGTCACCTTCAGCAGCTTCGGGCCGGAAATTGCCCGGGTTCTGTCCGCCTTGGCCGCGTCCACCAACGGCCTGGTGATTAAGAGCATCAATGTTCAGCCGGCCACCGCCAACCCCTACAGCCAGGCTGAACCCGCCTACGACCCCAATCGTGGACAGGTCCGCCCGGGGGATTTGATCACCTTCTTGAAAGAGCATCTCCTTCGCGTTACGATGGAAATTGATATCATCAAATTGAAATCATAAAATGCCGCCCACCAATCAAGTTTAAGCAATGGATTTCATCAAAAAACATTACGAGAAAATTCTTCTCAGCGTGGTGCTGCTCGGGGTCATTGCCGCGCTGGGAGCCCTCCCCGTGGTCATCCAAAGGGACAATGATGCGCGGCAGGCCGACAGCAATATTAACAACCGGAAGCCCAAGCACTTGGATCCCTTGGATTTGTCCCGCCAAAACAGCGTGTTCGACCGGTTGCAATCCCCTTTGGACCTGGACTTTGCCACCTCCAACAAACTTTTCAATCCGGTCGTCTGGAAAAGAAATCCCGTTTCGGGGGAGCTCATCAAAGCCACCACCGGCCACGAAGTGGACGCCTCCGCCGCCGTGGTCACCAACATCACCCCCCTCTATCTTGTGATCTCCCTCAAGAATGTTGACGTTGAAACCAATGCCGCGGTCCGTTACCAACTCATTGTGGAGCGCCAGGCGGCCGCCACCCGGAACGGCCGCCTCCCGCTTCCCAGGGTCGCCACCCTCAACCAAAAAATCAAGGATGTGACCCCGGCCTTCACCATCACGCAGGTCAAGGGCGCCGATCCCGCCGCCCCCGAGGAGGTGGATTTGAAACTGGACGACACGGGGGAAACCGCCGTGGTGACCCCGGCCAAACCCTTCAAGCGGCCCGACGACTATGCGGCCGATTTGACATACGATCCCGAAAAAAAGGTTGTTCACGCCGCGCGGGTCGGGACGCCGCTGACTTTTGGCGGGGAAAATTATAAAATCGTTGCCATCACCGCGAACGAGGTTATACTGGCCGCTCAATCAAACTCGAAAAAAACGATTTTACATTACGCCCCCTGACCCCCTACAATCAACCGCGTTCACGAGAATGATTTGCGACGAACCTGAATTATCATCATGACAAAAACAGTTTTTTTACCGCTCGGCCTGATTTTTATTCTGGCGGCTGCCACTCCGTCCACCGCCCAGACCAGCGCCACGGATGACGCCACCCGACAGGCGGTGTTGCGCCAGGGCGAACGCGTCACCTTGGATGAGAAGCTCGTGAACGCCCAGAACGCCTTCCAAGCCGGCCAGATTTCCGAGGCCGCCCGCTTGTATCAGGAGTCCGCCGAACTGGCGCTGCAAATCGGCTCCGGCATTGACAAGGAATCCGGCCTGGCCCTCGCCGGCCTGGCCAAAACCCGCCTGATGCTCGCGCGCCAGGCCCAGGAGTCCCGGCACTTTGATGAAGCCGCCAAACAAATCAACCTGGTGCTTAAATATGACGCCAAGAATTCCGAGGCCCAGGCGCTGAAACGCACCAACGACCAGTATATCGAGGCTTTTCAGGGGAAAATGCCCGACACCGAAACCATTCACAACCTTGATGTGGTCCGGGAGCATAATATCCAGGCGGATACGCTCGTGCAGAACGGCAAGCTCTTCTATGAAATGGGCAAACTGGATGAGGCCGAAACCAACCTCAATGAGGCCGCCAAATTGAACAAGGACAACACCGCCGCCTTTTACTATTTGCAACTGGTCCAACAGGAGCGAATCCACCGGGTCACCTACGCTCATGCGGCCGAAACCCAGGAGCGCATGCAGAATGTCGAAAAAGAATGGATCGCCTCCAAGAGCGGGTTTGATCTGCCCCATCCCAACGCCTACGCCCTCACCAATTTGATTTACACCGGTTCCGGCCGCACGAAGATCGAAAACAAACTCAACCGTATCCGCCTGGTCTCGGTCACCTATGATCAGCTCCCGTTGAGCGAGGTGCTGCTGCGTCTGGCGAAACAGGCCAAGGATCAGGACGTGTGGGATCGCACCGGGGTTAATTTTATGATCAACCCCAATCCCAATCTTTCGGATGCCGCGCCGACGGCGGCGAACGCGCCGGCCGCCCAGGCCGGCTTCCCCGGCCGGGGGAATCAACCGCAAACCGCGAGGCTTGACCCCAACACCGGGATCCAATTGCCTACGGAAGATCTGACGGCCGCCACGGCGGGGGATGTGGGCGGGTTTCTGGTCACGCTGAACCTCACGGACGTGAGCTTGGCGGAGGTTTTGGATGCCTTGGTGGTGGTGGCCAAACCGCCGCCGGAAATGCAGCCCGACAACCAGGTCAAATTCTCCATTGTGGATTATGGCGTCATTTTCTCCTCCAAGTCCAAGAACACGGAACCTATGTTTGATCGCACCTACCGGGTGGACATGAGCACGTTTATTCAAGGATTGGAGGGCGTCACCTCCCTGCCTTTTTCCACCGGCAACACCTCCAGCGGTGGTGGTGGCACATTCGGCGGCGGTGGCGGCGGCGGGGGTAGCAGCGGCCAAAGCGGCGGCACGAGTATTCCCACCGTTGACTTCACGGCCGGGGCCAGTCAAATTCGCGCATCTTTCAACCAATCCGGCGGCGGCGGCGGCGGCGGCGGCAACTTCTCCCAGGGCAACGGCGGCAATGGCGCCACCGGGGCGGGGGGCGCGCTGGCCGGAGGAGGCGGGGGCGGGGTTAACTTCATCACCAAAAAAAGTGTGACCCAGTCCCTGAGCCAGTTGGTCGTGGATTACTTCACCGCCTTGGGCATCCATCTGAACACCGCCGGCAAGACCGTTTTCTTTAACGACCGGCTCGGCTTGCTCACCGTCCGCGCCACCCAGGACGATTTGGACGCCATTGAACGCGCCATTGATGTCTTGAACCAGCTTCCCCCCATGGTGCATATCAAGGCCCGCTTCATTGAGGTGGATCAATCCGACAACAAAGCCTTGGGCTTTGACTGGTACATGGGCCAGATCGGCAACACCGTCGCGCTCACGGGCGGCACCTCCCCTTCGCTGGCTGTCCCGGTTTCCGCCTCCAATCCGCAGGGATATTTTCCCGGGGGCGCGGGGGCCCTCACGGCCGCCGCCACCACGGATCAGTTGGTCACCGGCGGTCTGGCCAATTCCGGCCCCGTCGTGGCCACGGTCACCGGCATCATGACCAATCCCAATTTCCAAGCGGCCATCCATGCCCTCCAAACGCGTTCGGGCTCTGAAATCTTGGGCGAGCCGGAGGTGACCACCATCAGCGGCCGCCAGACGCAAATGCGGGCCACCACATTGCAATACATCATCTTGGGCGAAAGCGGCGGCAGCACTCTCACGGGGACTGGTGGTGGCGGCGGTGGCGGCGGCTTTGGCGGCGGTGGCGGTGGCGGTGGCGCCGGGGTTCCCTAGTTTTAATTTAACTGACAGGCGAGATTATGAAAAATATATATAAATCCAAATTTAAGGCCCGGGGCCTTTCGCTCTGCGCCGTTCTGGCTTCCATGCCCGTCGTGGCCCAGGTCGTCAACGAGGTGCAGCAAACCACGATCGTGACCCCAACCACCCAGTCCTTTGAACTCGGTCCGACGCTGGATGTGTTGCCCTTCGTGTTGTCCGATGGCTACACCATCAATCTGACCCTCATTCCCAGCGACGTTGAGTTTGGGGGGTATTCCACGCCGCCCGTCCTGCCGGCGTTTCCGACCTCGATCCCGGTCGTGCAAATCCCGCCGATCCTGCCGGTTTTCACCATCCGCTCCGTCGTTGCCACCGTCAATGTTTGGGATAATCAAACCGTGGTGCTTGGCGGCCTGATCACTTCCACGGTGCAGACCACCAAGGATGAGGTTCCGGTGATCGGCGACCTTCCCGTGATCGGCCGGCTCTTTCAGAGCCAGAGCAAATCCACCGTCAAGCAGAATCTCATGATCTTTGTGACGGCGTTGATCGTTGATCCGGCGGGCAACCGGGTGCATTCGGATGATGAACTGCCGTTCACCCAGAACAACATCCCGCCCCAACCGCCGGGCGGCAGTCATGTTACTGAATCGGTCAAGACCGTGAGCGCGCAGCCGGCCGCAGCCAGTAATTGAAGGGGTGTTGATGTGATTTTGTGGGTCCGTTGCTGATTATTGACGGTCATGCGTATGCCTATCGGGCGTTTTATGCCATCCGCAGCCTGCACTCGCCCGCCGGGCGGCCGACCAACGCCATTTTCGGCTTTATCAAAATGCTCGAAAAGCTGCGTTCGGCCCTCCGGCCTGAATATGTGGCGGTGATTTGGGACGGCGGTTTGAGCGCGGAGCGGATGGCTTTGTTGCCGGCTTACAAGGCCGGCCGGCCGGAAACGCCGCCGGATTTGAAAATTCAGTTCGATGAAATCATCGCTTATTTGCAGGCGGCGGGCGTGGTTTCCGTGTGTCACGACGGGGTCGAGGCCGATGACTATATCGCCAGTCTCGCCCGCCGGGCGCAGCAGGCGGACGTGCCGGTGATTATTGCCAGCGCCGACAAAGATTTTATGCAGTTGGTTTCGCCCGGCATCGGATTGTTTAATCCGCACGACCAGACCGGGGCCGTTTGGACCCGCGTCCAGGTCCGGGAGAAAACCGGGGTCGAACCGGAGCAGGTGGTGGATTGGTTGAGCCTCATGGGCGACGCCGTGGACAACATCCCGGGGGTGCCGGGCGTGGGGGCCAAAACCGCCGCCCGCTTGTTGGAGCGGTTTGGCTCGGCGGTGAATTTATTGGGCCGGCTTCCCGAGGTGGAGCCGGAACGGTTGCGGCGGGCGCTGGCGGGGGCGGAAGAGTTGCTCCGGCGCAATGGGCAAATGGTGCGGTTGCGGGATGATTTGCCCTGTGAATTTTCGCCGGCGGATTGCCGGGTCCGGCCGCCGGCTCTGGATAAATTGGGCGAGCTGTACCGGCGGTGGGGCTTTAAGGGCCTGCTGGCCGCGTTGGCGGAGCCGGTGCCGGACCGCCAGCAGGTTTTAATTTAGCAAATGATTGTGCATAGCGGTTACAAAAATGGCCGGTGGTATGGCAAACAACGTGGCGGGCCGCTTGGGCGGCGGCCGGGTTCGTCTTTTGGTGCGGGCAGGAAAAATTTTGGACAAAACACCAAAGTCATATTACCATTTAACATTAAATTTCTTATGTCGCTGTCGAAACTGGCTTGTGTGTTTGCCCTCCTGCTTGGCGGGGGCGTCCTTCTGGCATTTCCCGGCCGGGCCTCGGCCCAGACGAATTACTACGCCCCCGATGGCACCGAATACTCCGTGGCTGGTTCCCTGCTGGGCGACCAGATGTTTCCCGATGTCGCCATCAACAGCTCCGGCGGATTTGTGGTGTGGCAGGACCCGGTTTCCGATGGCAATGGCCTGGGCCTCAGCGCCCAACGGCTGGACAGCACTTATTCCGGAACCTTGAGTCTGGGCCGGGTGAATGTTCAAATCACCAATGACCAGCAAAATGCCCATGTGGCCCTCCTGAAAAACGGCGGGGCCGCCTTTGTCTGGCAGGGCGGCGCCCGCAACGCCCAGCACATTTTTGCCCGCTTCCTCTCCCCCACCAACACCTGGCTCACCGCCACCGACGTGGTCGTCAGCGCCTTTCCCTCCACCTTCCAAATCACTCCGGCGCTGACGGTCCTCAACAACAGCAATGTGGTGGTGGTTTGGGCCAGTTATGATGAGGCCGGCCCCGCCAGCCAGCTCGATGTCTATGGGGCCATTTTTTCCCAGAGCGGCGTGCTCATCGGCAATCAGTTCCTCATCAACCAGTTCACCAGTTTCAATCAACGCACCCCCGCCGTGGCGGCCCTGCCCAACGGCGGCTTCGTGGTCGCCTGGGTTTCTGAGCAGGAACGCGCCTCCGCCCGCC
>Ga0181520_10010052_pt1 | contig 12823 bp, 11 predicted proteins | sample PEATcosm2014_Bin_29_FD_132451 | JGI IMG/M metagenome (GOLD analysis project Ga0181520, IMG submission 132451) | Peatland microbial communities from MTU Mesocosm Facility, Houghton, MI, USA - PEATcosm2014_Bin02_30_metaG | ecosystem: Environmental > Terrestrial > Soil > Wetlands > Peat | place...
GAGCGATTCTCGGTTCAGCCCTGCTGCTTTGAGTAATACTCAATATAAGAGTAGCTCTATAAGAGCTACTCTCTTTTAAGTGTAAACTCAATAGTAAGTATTACTTACAATTAACAATTGAGTAAAACTCACTATTAAGAAGCATCGCACCTCGACCGGCAGGTGTCAAAGGTTCAAAGGGGTTTTGGGTCAAAATAGAGGTCAATCTAAGGTGTTCACCCTACTGGACAGTTCTGTGAGTAGACCTCAAGCATTGAGTATTCGCCCCACCCATCCCCTGTTGCGCCGGCCCCCTTCCCTCCCCAGGCCAAAAAGAACCCCGCGCGAAGAGGGCTGTTCTCCATCTGCTCGGCGCTCACCCGCGGCTTGCTGCCGGCGCCCTTCAAAGTTCCGGCTCGATGCTGACTCACCCAGTTGCCCAACGTCTGCTCAACCACTCCCAGGCTCCGTGCTACCGATGCCTGACTCTGACCCGACTCAACAAGCCGCGCCGCCTCCTGCTTGAACTCAAGCGTGTATCGTCCCCGCTTCGACTGCGTCATCTTCGCTACCCCTTCGCATGAGAACAGCTGGCTAAGGGATACGTTTTGCGGGGCAAGGTCATAAACTATGCCCCTCGGATGGCGGCTTTCGTGGATCGCGATTGAATCGTTAACCATTATGGAATGATACAGTTCCGTGTAATCAACTGTGCAGATCATGTCTGGGGAGCAACGGCTGCCCACCTGAGCCGGCGGGGAATCCGAAACGTCTCCCTTCGGAGTGTTACCATGGCAGGAGATTTGTCATGGCAGAACAGCGATTCCCGTTTCCGGGGTTGCTACCAGTCACCTGGAGCAGTGGGCTCGCCGGTCGAATTCGGCGCACACCCTACCTTGGGCGCTCGCACCATTTTGCTTCTGGCCGACGGCCAACCTAGCAGCGAAGTTGCCGCCATTTTCATACGCACTCCCAAACCTTAAGTAACCGACTGGAGAGATTTTGCCAAGTTCATAACAAGGATTGTATGCACTGTGGACGACAAAGGGGAGTTGGTGCATGGATTGTAAATACAAGAAAGTCGTTGTCCTGGACTCCGTCATTTTCTTTCCGGAGCACCGTGAGCGCCTTCGCCGGATTTGTGAGGAGCTGGTCGAGTATGACACCTGCAAAACCGAGGAGGAGGTTCTCGAACGCGTGCGCGGGGCGGATTGTATTATTAGCTGCTGGGTTGACGTACCCAATCGGGTGCTCGACGAGAATCCTCAGCTTCGAACTGTAGCTTTCTGGACACATGCATTTGAACATCGCATTGACATAGACCATGCACGGGCTCGCAACATCTATGTTCCGAGTATCCCCGATTACGGCACGGATTCCGTTGCCGAACTGGTGTTTATCGGACTATTGCATCTTTATTCGAATCGTCGGGGAGCTATCAACTTCGGGCCGAAAAGCGAGCCGCAGAGAATAGCCGAAGCAATCATGGCACGAGTTGCAGATGATGTTCGCTGTTTTAGCCGAAATGTTAAAGCGAACCTTGACGGGAATTGGACCCATGAATACATCAAAGCCGGCAAGTTGAAGCTGACGAGTGCCGATGACTTCGAAGAGGAAACATTGAAGGGACTTACTCTTGGTCTGCTTGCAGGCAGGTCCATCAACCAGGAAATGTTCAAGTTGGCGGCCAGCGGCTTCCGCATGAATGCCGTCTACAGTCTGTGCGACCTTCCTCACGCACTTGACCTAACTTTCCGTCCAATTGAGGAGTTGCTCAAAGAGAGCCATGTTCTAGTCTATGATTCCCGTACGACACCGGCGAGATTCTTGGATAAGATTCGCAATGGCCGCTATCTTTCTACCGTCGATGCGGCCAGCATTTCACCCGGCATGGGGAAGACAGTTCTTGGCCGGAAGCTCGGTATTATCGGCCTTGGTCGCATTGGCACACGGGTCGCGCAAATAGCCCGCGATGGATTTGCCATGGACGTCCGCTACCATTCACGCAAAGGTAAACCCGATCTCGATGACCATCTTGGGATCCGCGCAGTTAGCATTCAGCAGATTCTTACCGAATCAGACGTTATTACCTTCCACCTTCCCCATGTTGGTGCAGAAAAGGTGATCACTCGGAAGATGGTCGATCTAATCCCGCCGCACACGACCGTCGTGAACGTCAGCGTTGGTAACATTTACGAGGACCAGCGTCACCTTCTCGGCCGTTTTACGGAAGCGGACTTGAACGGTTACATCGATGTCTACAAGGGGTTACCTCCGAAGATCGAACTGAGGGATCGTAAGCAATACTTACTTTCGACATATCGTCTCGGCTGGCGCACCAAGTCAACTATTGGGTTGAAGACCCATAAGCTGATCACGCGCTTGGAAGAAGGACTTAAGCACTGACCCATTTCCCGGAGAATGCTAGATGGCACATGTACGTAAGCAAATGATCACGTTCTTCCTAACCACACGCTGCGATCTACGCTGCGCATACTGTTACACCTACAAGAGTGAGGGACTCAGTAAGGAGAATCAAACCCTCGATTTCCATTTTGCACGGCGTGGGCTCGATGATTTCTTCCGGGACAATGCTAGTCGCCATATCCGTTTCTACGGAATCGGAGAACCGACTCTCGAATTTGAGTTGATGCAACGGATTTATGAGTACGCGCACTCCAAGGCTGGCGACGCTCTTAAGGTGGAACTCCAGACCAATGGGCTATTTGCAGAGGACAAGGCCGAGTGGATTGCCCGACATGTGAATACGCTGTGGATTTCCTGTGATGGTCCGCCTGTAATTCATGACCTAATGCGTCCGACAGCATCAGGACGCCCGACATCGCCCACTGTGGAGAAGAATCTGCGCACTTTCTCAAAGCAGGCCGGGATCCAGGCTGGTGTCAGGGTTACCCTCACACCAGCGACAATTAGTCGCCAGATTGAGATCCTCGAATATTTCGCCGAGATCGGCATCGGGTTTATCAATGTGCTGCCTGTTTTCGCCCCCATTGACAGCCCCAATAGCTCTTCCCTTCAATGGGATCCGACCGAGTTTGCTTCTCGTTTTTTAGAGACACATCTGGAGGCGAAGCGCCGCGGCATTTGGTACAACACAATGTGCATCGCCAACTTCGACGAGCCGACACGACATGCGTGCCGGGCTTGTACTCCCTGTCCTCACTTAACGACTGATGGTTATGTGAGTTGCTGTGATTTCGCACAACTTGGTCCAGAAAATTGTCCAGGACCGCTCGCTCAGCTGATCTATGGTCGTTATGATTCAGAAAGGGACCTAATTCTTTATGATGAGGACAAGGTCGCCAGGATACGGTCTCGCTGCTCAGAGAACTTGCAAGCCTCGACTTGCGCTGGCTGCCGGCACATCATGAACTGTGCGGGCGGTTGCCTCGGACAAGTGGTAAATGAAACCGGGGATCTCATGGGCCGCTGCGAACGGAACTGCATTATTGTGAACTACCTGGCAGACCGGATGGATCGAAATGGATCTCTTCATCCAGCCTTTCATTCATGAGCCGCAACGAGTCACATTGGATGGCGACAAAGTCGTCTTCAAGCATGAAAGGACAAAGTCGGCAAGTTCTACAAAGCTCTTGTAGACCCGGTGTGAACGCGAAGGAAGCGCGACTTCTTATGGTCGCGGATTTCGTGTCTGAACGTCAATTTCCACCAGTCGGCATGCGGGATCTGTGGTTTCCTGCATGGGAGTGCTCACACAGTCGAAGGTCGTAGTCGATCTATCACCTGAGAGTTCTCGCGCAGAAATCGCCTCACTTTGCTCCCAAGCTGCGAGTTCGGCCAGAAACAGACTCTCCGCGGCATCGAAGCTCATGTCGGGCTGTTGGCGAATATGTGACACCAGATTATTGAACATTCTGCTAGCCGCATGTTCCGAAAACTCCCACTGACCGATAGGCCAGTCAACTTTGAAATATCCTTTGGCAGCGTATTCTCGATGCAGAGGAGTCCCGGGATACGCAGTCACGCAATCAACGAGCTTGCTCGGAATCTCGCATCCCGCAGCCTTCAACACCCGAAACGTCTCTTGTAACTCAGACCGCTTTACTTCGGGATGGAACATGATTGTGCCAGGAATGACTTCAATTCCAATTTCCTGCAGCGCGACGATCGGACCTGCCGGATCAGATTGATCCGGCAAATGACGCTTGTTGTACTGCCTGAGTTGTTCGTGGGATCCGGTCTCGACCCCTATGAACACTTTGCGCAAACCAGCCCGTTTAAGGTGAGCGAACAGGCGCAAATCGAAGACAGCGTCTAGCCGCGCATCAAACATGAATCCAATTTGCAGGCCTCGACGGACCAGCTCGTCAGCCAAGACTTTGGCACGCTCTTGGGACGAAGGTGATTTCGCGAGAAACAGGTCGTCGACGATCGAGACAAACCCGATGTCGTAGTCCTTGACCAGATACTCGATCTCGTCGACGACACCCTCAATCGATCTGGTACGGTATGAAGCACGCGCTTCCAGACCACTCGATACTGCGCCGGTGCCGCAGAACGTGCACCGGTACGGGCAACCGCGGCTCGTAAACACCGACGCTGCAAACCCTTCGTTTAGGACTGCAGGTAGTTCATCGCGAGCGGCCCAAGGGAGATCATCGAGCGTAATCGCCGTCGGCGCGCTGGCCGATATCGAACCATCGTCCCGACGGAGCGCGAGTCCCGGCACGTTCTCGACGCCGCGCCCTTCGAGTACAGCTTTCGCCAGTGCACTAAATGTAGTCTCGCCTTCGCCAAGACAGATGAAGTCGAAAAGGTTGTTAGAAGTTAGGATTCGCTCATAGTTCAACGTCGCAAACACATTGCCTAATGCGATTTTGACCGTTGGCCACTGACTTCGGCATTGTTCTGCAATCCACTGAACCTCCTCAAATGTGTCGATGTTTGTGAAGCCAATCAATTCTGGCGAGGCGCCGGGCCGTACCGCGGCACGAACGGCGGACCACGTTTGTTCAGGCGAAACGTGGCCCGCGAGCATCCCATTAACGGTGTCAACGGTGATGCCTTGCGCCCGTGCGAACGACGCAATGGACATAATTCCTAGGTGCTCAAATGGCAATGAATAATACTGTCTAGGTGTCATCCGGCGCTTCTGCGCTGAAATAAAGGACTCGCCACGCAGCGTTTGGCCAGATGGCTCCGAAACAGCCGGCGGGTTGACGAGCAATACCATTTACTTTAACCGCATGAAGTCAATTGCTTGAGGATGCTTTGCGCGCCGTGCCGCGTCGGTGCTGAAAACAGTCGCGACATCATTATTAAATGCCCGACCCAGTTGTGTGCAGTCGATAGTGTCCTCATTGAGGTCGATCAAGCCGAGCCGATGAAGCAGTTCCAATTCATTGGCATAGAACTCCGTAATTCTCACCCCGGCTTCGCGTTCGAACTGGTCCTTATTAAGTGAAAAGAACTTGATACCCAGAACGGCGAGTCGGGTGATCTTTTCGCTTGTCGACAACCTCTTGCTACAGACCACCGGCGGTCTTCCGCCGTCGATCCTTTGCTTGTATCGCTGTGGGTTGTGTTCGTTCGTATAAATCCATCCATTAAAGAACGAAAACGCGCCTGCGCCGATCCCTAAGACATCGCTTTGTGGCATTTTCCATCGTCGCACGTGGTACTCACAGTTACCGCCGCTCGTGAAGTAGTACGGTGTGTACTGAATGTAACCAGCCTCGGCGAGGCGTTCAGTTACTAGACTAAACATGGTTAGATAGGCTTGCCGATCGCCCTGAGGAGCAACTCGGCCCAATTCCAGTTTCTTCGCGAGTGCAGTTCCGTCGTGGGGTACGTACGGGAACCAAGACATGTGATCAATGCCGAGAGCCCGCACTGAATCGATGTCTGCTGCAACTTGGTTCAATGTCTGCCCGGGCAGACGATAAATCATGTCGATGTTCAATTCGAAACCCGCATCTTTGAGCAAGCGGACGATTTCAAGTGCCTGATTTGCCGTGTGACCGCGGCCGAGTAAATCGAGATACTCTTCGTGTGTCGACTGAACGCCCATACTTATTCTGTTGACTCGATGAGCCAGAAGCAACTGGAGTTTCGAGTCCGTGAGGGCAGAGAGCGTTGGTTTAACCTCAACGGTAAATTCCTTTAGAGCTGTCAGATTAAAGCTGTCGGTCAGGAGGTCGAGGAGAAGGCTCAATCCCTCTTCTTTCAGAATCGAAGGTGTACCGCCGCCGATCCAGACTGTCGTTACCTTTGTTCGTCCGAAGTCTACTAGGGACCTCAGGATTCTGAGTTCGCCTGCAAGCGCATTGAGGTAGGTCTGAGTGTCAGCCTTCGATGCAGGGTAGACATTGAAGGGGCAGAACCCGCAAATGCTCTCGCAAAACGGCACGTCGACAAAAATCTCGATTTCTCGCTCCTGACCGGCATCCTGAGCGCCTGAAAAAACAGCTTCCGGCTCGATGTCAGTCTCGAGATTAGGCGGATAATAGCGAACACACTCCTCTACCCCGGGGAATTCGACAAGGCTCGTCGACCCCGAAGGTGAAACAGGTGCGCCCATTTGAACTTTCGACATTTTGATGCTCGCTGGACCGCTTCCTGGAGAACACTATTGTAGCCGGAATTGTCCCATGAAAGGAATTCATTTTCCTGCACCGACCCTGCAAGAAATGCGCGTTTGGGCGGTGCAGATCGAATCGATTACCAGTTCACCCCACCCACACACGGAGTACCAGCCGCTGCGATTCCTCCGTAAGAGCCGTCCGTCCATGAAGCATCGACTCATTCGGCACGAGGATCGTGTCTCCCGGGCGAGATAAGTACTTGATTGGCTGAGCCTTTTGAAGGTGCTCGTGCAACCACGTTACTGCCTCAGCAGCACGTGTTCCATGTGCGTGCACAACTGCGGGTCGAAAAAGATGATCCGAACGCCATCGAATCCGCGAACACCCGTCGTCACCTGTCGAGAGGACAGTGCCCACCCAAGATCTCGCTAAATCGCCATCGTAGGTCTGTGGAAAAAGAAAGTCGGCGGTCCGAAAAGCCTCCTCAGCCCATTGCGGCAAAATGGCGAGTAGCTCATCGAGTGGATAAAAGATGTTCGAGCCGCCCCCTCCTCCATCATCAATGATGCAACTCAACATGAATCGCCGGGGCGGTTGCTGCAGAAAGCTCCCGTCAGTGTGAAACGGTAGTGGGCAAAGCGATAGTGCTGTGCTGTTTGTTACCCCTGGGTCGTATCGAATCGACCGGATTTCGCCAAATCCGTGCGCCTCGACGATTCCGCCAACCTGCAGTGCGTAACTGCGGAGCCGTTCGCCCGATGGTGCGGTCTTCTCCCTCAAGACAACTAGGTCGCGCGGAAACTCTCTAATGAACTCCAGCACCTCTTCGATGTTGTAGACAATCTGCATTCCCTTTGCAAATTCTCCTTACCCCGACGTTCTTATTCTTCTTCTGGCCTTGTGTTGATGGGTCGGCGTGATAGTTGTCGGCCAAACGGCGCAACAGCGCTTCGTCTCACCCCGCTGCTGATTCTGCTGATCAGTTCCCCCAAAGACATTTCCTGATCCAACCCCGATTGATGCTCGCGGACAAGGAGCCTACCCGAGTGCGGGCGCTTCTGCAACACGATCTGGTAAGGCACAGCCTCTATCTTAGCTCCTTCAAGTTTCCGCCGGAGAGAAATGGCGCGATCATCGACGTCTGCTCGAATGCCCCCATTCTCGAGCTGCCCGATAATGATCATGCCGGCTTCGAGTTCGGCTCGCGAAGCTAATACACGGACAACAACTGGTGACAACCAGAGAGGCAACGCTGCGGCGCCACCTCGAGCTTCGCTAGCCGCGATACGATCAAATTGAAAGAAGATGTTTCGTTCTACGCTTGAGGTGGAGACGACATGGATAGTCGTCAGTCTGCCCTTGATATCGCTGCTGCTTCCGCCGAGTCCAAAGACACGGGTAATCTTTCGGTCGATTTGAAACGTGCTAAATTCACGGGGACAGCCTAAAGAGTCAATGATCTTGTATTCTACGTCGAGATCGACCCCATCCCGGCATAGCGAATGTCGAGGATACGCGCGCACAAGAATCGGCCGCTCAAGACTATTGGCTAACTCCATAAAGTACTTCGAACGATGCTCGACAAGTTCGCCAGATGCGCTAACCAGTAGTTGGACATTGTCAGCCAACCCTCTTGCCTGACGAATCAACGTCCTGTGAAGATCTTCAGTGAGTCTCAACGCTTCGTCGATAGACTTAGCATGTATGTGCGACTCCGGCAGGCTGAAACGCCGTAGTCGTGCGCAAAGTTGTAGAGTCTCCGCTGGCTCGCACCTAAAGCTCTGAGAGATCTCGAAAACCGCAACTGGTAGACGTGTTGATTCGAACGACCACTCTCGACAGATCGCAAACTTCTGAACGCATCCGGTCTGTCGAAGCAAAAGCTCTGCCGGTGGCTCACTCGAGATCTCATAGGGACGAATACCATAGAGGCCAGGTTCGTTCGCCAGAAGGCTTCTGTAGCGGGCCAGTATTGGCGAGTGCCCGTCCACAACATTGACACCGTCAATCCAGAAGAACTGAGCGCCTAGGCTCTCCGCAGTCTGACGAGCCTCCTCGCCGGCGTGATGATAGGTTTGTCTGAACATAAAAGCAGCTGCTGGCAAAAGGCGCATGTGACCCCGCTCGCCGAGCGGTTCCCATTCGAACCCGAACGCACGACACAGTTTTACGACTCTGCTCGGAACGATCTCCGGTCGAGGTGAATAGACTTCGTGATCGACCAAAGACGCCAAGTCATTGCTCAAATCAGATAAGGGAATGTCCCGTAGTGGAACGAGTCTGTCTGGAGTGGCAATTAGATGTTCGATGGCATCCAATTGGCGACGACGAATTGCATGCGGCATCACTCAACTCCCTCTCACATAACATAGGTCGCTGGCCGCGGGCGGCACGGGGATATAGAAGATCTTCGTCAGTCAGAATTCTGAAATGATCGTCCTATGAACGATGAATCTATCCCGCCAACCAGTTTCCTTGCTCGGGTCGATCGTTCAGGATCAAGTCCGCGCACGCATTGATCGAGATCGCTCCTAATTCTCCGCGATCACGAGAACGAACGCCGAGAGCGTCATTGGCTGCCTCTTTGGGACCGGCAACACAGATATACGGATATCGTGCTAAGCGGGCCGTCCGAATCTTGGCGCCGAGCTTCTCTGAGCTGTTATCAAGATCGACGCGAATTCCTCTCTGAATCAATCGGTCTTGAGCCGAGTGGGCGAACTCATATGACTTCTCGCTCACGGTAAGAATGATCGCCTGGCTCGGAGCCAACCAAGTCGGGAAGTTACCGCCACAGTGCTCAAGATAGACCCCGAAGAAGCGCTCGACAGATCCAAGAATTGCTCTGTGAAGCATCACTGGGCGATGAAGCATTCCGTCTTCGCCTGTATATCTCAAGCCAAATCTCTCCGGCATGGCAGGATCGTATTGGATCGTGCCAAGCTGCCAGGTTCTGCCGAGCGCATCCTTGACGTGGAATTCAATCTTCGGTCCGTAGAATGCCCCTTCACCCTCAAGACGTTCGTACTGCAAGCCTGCGCGATCCAAACCGGCTGCCAGCGCTGCTTCAGCAATGTCCCAATCGTTGTCGTTGCCGATTCTAGGAGTTGGCCTTAAAGCCAGCTTCACAGCTGTGTCAGTGAAGCCAAACAAGCCGTAGACGTCTGTTAACATTCGTAAACACAGCTCAATCTCACTCGGAACCTGGTCGACAGCGCATAGAACGTGGCCGTCATCCTGGCAGAACGACCGAACACGAGCAAGCCCAAGAGTAACCCCGCCCCGCTCGTATCGATGAAGTCGGCCAAAGTCTGCTACCCGCCACGGCAATTCACGGTAACTCCGGACTTTGGACCGGAACATGATGCAGTGGCCTGGACAGTTCATAGGCTTGAGGCCGTACGATCGCTCATGAAGGAGAGCTCGCAGTTCTTGCATCGTCGGTGGCGGGGAGTCAGGCTTTGGAGGCGCGAGCAACTCATCGAGTTCATCATCGGTCCACAAACGAAACATGTTGTCGTGGTAGGTTTGAAGATGGCCGCTGGTGCTAAAAAAAGCCGGACTGAAGGCCTGAGGTGTTACGACTTCTTCATATCCGTATTTCTTGTACAACCGTCGACAGACCTCGAATAGAGCGTTGTAGACGAAAGTCCCTTTTGGAGTAAAGAACGGAGCAGCAGGCGAAACCGCATCAAATATAAACAAATCGAGTTCCTTGCCGAGCTTTCGATGATCACGGGCACGAGCTTCCTCGAGTTCTTTAAGGTGCTGCTGCAGCGCTTCTTCTGAGGTAAAGGCAGTGCCGTAGATCCGCTGAAGCATTTGGTTCCGCTCATCACCCCGCCAATATGCTCCGGCTGCGCTGGTCAGTTTTACGGCTTTTATAAGCCCCGTTGACGGAACGTGTGGACCGGCGCAAAAATCAAACCACTCTTCGCCGGGTCGGCCATGACGGTAAAGAGTGAGTGTCTCGTCCTTCGGCCGGTCCTCAATAATTTCGACTTTGTATTGTTCCCCAGCAGATCGGAAAAGCTCTAACGCCTGCTCGCGCAAAATAACCTCCCTGCGAAATGGAGTGTTCAAGGCGATAATCGCGCGCATGACTTCTTCAATGCGTGTCAGATCACTTTCTGAGAATCCTGCCCCAGGCTTGTCGAAATCGTAGTAAAAACCGCCTTCGATGGCTGGACCAATCGTTATCTTTGTACCAGGAAACAGGCGTTGCACAGCGTCTGCCATCACATGCGATGCAGAGTGCCGAACAATCTCCAAACCCTTGGGTTCTCCGGCACGAACGACGGTCAACTCATCACCAGATGCGCCGACTAGAGGTGTGTGAAGATCGAACAGACGTCCACGCCAAATGACTCCTACAACATCCCCTTCGAGTTTATCGGTCGGCGCGAGCAGTTCTCGGGCGGTCAAATCCAATTGTTCCATGATTCTTCGAATTGTATAATATCGGAGGTGCAGCAGGAGTCCTGAGGTCACGAAGGTCTGTGTAGCGAGGACTGCACACGCCTCCGTCGAAATATCGCCAAATTTGAATCCGATGAGACTCTCCGAAAAGATCGCGATAATCACCGGCGGAGGCAGCGGGCTTGGGAGAGCGATTGCCCAACTCTTTGCTCGCGAAGGCGCAACATTAGTGTTGGCCGGACGCAGGCGGGCCCGGCTCGAAGTCACCGCGTCAGACATCGTCGACGCTGGCGGCAAAGCTACAGTAGTCGAAGCGGACATCACCAAGGCCATCGACGCCGCTGCGTTGATCAGAGCGACGATCGATAAATACGGACGACTCGACATCCTGGTTAACAACGCCGGAGCAATGCTGTCCCGAACGAGCGCAGTCGACTGTTCGCCAACAGAATGGCAGCAGACTATCGAGATCAATCTAACCGGGCCTTACCTGTGTTCAAAATACGCCATTCCAGAACTCATTAAGACGCGCGGGAATGTTTTGTTTATTTCTTCTGTTTTCGCGTTAATTGGAGGCAAGAAGCGAGCAGCGTACGTTGCAGCCAAAGGCGGACTGCTCAGCCTAGTTCGCGGCATGGCGCTGGACTTTGCACCAAATGGCGTGCGTTTTAATGCAATATGCCCCGCATACATCGAAACCGAGATGAACCAGGATTTGCTCGGGGAACTTCGCCGTACCGGTGAGTTCGATGCCGTGCTCAAGCAACATCCACTTGGTTCCTTCGGAGAACCCGCTGACGTTGCGTATGCAGCAGTTTATCTAGCCAGTGATGAAGCGAAATGGATCACAGGAGTTGTTCTTCCGGTTGACGGCGGTATGAGCATCGGCTGAACGAATCAAGGCCAAATGCTAAACTGCGGCACGATTGGCGTTGCGCCCCAAGCGGATATGTACCTGAGCGAAGTTGCCACCAATTCTCGGTGCCCGTGTGTGCCCGGACCTTGAAGGCGCTTCGGCGGGCTGGGCAGGTATGAGCAGAGATTGGGCGATTGCCTGTCATGTTCGCTGTACCACGACGAGAACAAGAATCAGTGCAGAATCGATTCGCACAACAGTCTTCCGGCGAATCCAAGTCTTAATCGTCTTAAATCGTGTTCTGGAAGAGACCGCTATTATCGAGTTGCGGTCGAGTGCAGGACAAGCCGGAAACTGTTCTACTACCGGAGTTTGACATGGGCCGAGTTTAAGCGTTCTTGGCTGCCCACTCCTGGGCGGTGTACCGGGTCAGCGGCGGGCCGTTGTAGGCAGCCAGGCCCTGGGTCTGGCAGATCTCCTGGCACTCGTTGCTGAAGCGCACCATGACATCGGCATGCTTGCCCGTGGCATGAAGCACGGTGCCATCACTCAGGGTGACCTTGAACTCGACGATCGTCGGTTTGGGACCCTTGGCTGCGCCGAGAGCCTCGCTTGTGGCTGCAGGCGCGTTCAGAGTGTGTTGCTGGCGCAGCTGGAGGGTCTTCCGTACGAGATCGCCGGCTGTAAACTTCGGTGCCAACGGCGCTACGACCGCGGGCGCTGGCTCGGGCTCAGTTTTCACCGTCGGCTTCGCCGGCGCCGTTTTGGCCTTCACCGTGGAATTCTTGGACTGGTTCTTGCGAGGTGGCATTGGGTTGTTGCTCCTTCTTAGCCCTGTGGGCATTGAACTCGGCATCGAGTTGGGTGGTATCGAAGAGATCGACTTTGTTGAGAGAAATGCCAGTCAGCATTTGGCCTACCTCGTCGCGGCCGGGCCAGCACAGCTGACAGAGTGCTGTGCCGCCGGAGCATCGCTGAACCGGTCCTTCCCGTTGCACCGAGC
>Ga0181520_10010054_pt1 | contig 12822 bp, 10 predicted proteins | sample PEATcosm2014_Bin_29_FD_132451 | JGI IMG/M metagenome (GOLD analysis project Ga0181520, IMG submission 132451) | Peatland microbial communities from MTU Mesocosm Facility, Houghton, MI, USA - PEATcosm2014_Bin02_30_metaG | ecosystem: Environmental > Terrestrial > Soil > Wetlands > Peat | place...
GCCGACGCGCTGGCGCTGGCGCTGACCCACGCGCGGGAAAATTCACGATACAATCTGACGCCACTGAAGAAAATTTAACCCTGAAATGAAGAAAAAAACATCGAACATCGAACATCGAACACTAAACGCTGAACGCATGGTGCGCGCCGCCGTTCGATGTTCAGCGTTCGATGTTCAGCGTTCGATGTTTCCCATTCAACGATGATCACCTTTCTCCAAGGCAAGCTCGTCGAGGCGCTGCCCACGCAGGTCGTCGTGGACGTGAACGGCGTCGGCTATGAAGTTCTGATTCCGCTCTCGTCATTCGACAAATTGCCGCAGCCCGGCCAGCCGGTGAAACTGCTCACGCAACTCGTCATCCGCGAGGACGCCCACGTGCTTTACGGTTTCATGACGGCGGCGGAACGCGAATTGTTCCGGTTGCTCGTGAGCAGCGTTTCCGGCATTGGCCCGAAAACGGCGCTGAACATCTTGAGCGGCATGAACGCGACGGCATTTCGCGGCGCGGTGGCCGGCGGCGACGTGAAATCGCTCTCGCAAATTTCCGGCGTTGGCAAGAAAACCGCCGAGCGCATCGTCGTCGAATTGCGCGACAAAATCGGCGCGGCGGGCGCGTGGGAGGCCGCGAGCGCGCAACATTCGCTTTCGCCCGACGACCAGAAGTTGAACGACGCCGTGCTGGCGCTCATGGCGCTGGGCTTCAAACAGATTGACGCGCACGATGCCGTCCGCGCCGCGCAGGCGATGCTCGGCGCAAAGGCGACGGTGGAGGATTTGGTGCGCGCGTGCCTGAAAAAAAGTTGAGCCAACCCGATGCCAGAAGCCCAAAATCCAACGCCGTTGCCCGCCGCGCCGGAGCGCAAAAGCGGCGTCATCATTCCGCACGCGCCTAAGTGGCACCAGCGGCTGGGCGCGGCTTTGATTTACGCCCTGGCCCACGCGCTGGCCGCGACCTTGCGGTTCAGGCTGACTGATTTGTCCGGTTATCTTTCCGATGTGCCGCAGGAGAAAATTATTTTTGCCATCTGGCACAACCGGCTGTCGCTCTCGCTGATTCTCTACCGCCGTTACGTCGCGCGCCGTGACCGGAACCGGCGTTTGGTGGCGATGGTGAGCGCGAGCCGGGATGGCGGGATGCTCGCCGGGGTGCTCGAACGGTTTGGGGTTCAACCGGTGCGCGGCTCGTCATCGCGACGCGGGCCGCAGGCGTTGCGCGAAATGGTGTCCTGGGGCAAACGCGGCCACGACCTGGCCATCACGCCCGACGGCCCGCGCGGGCCATGCTACATCGTCCAGGAAGGCGTGATCTCCACCGCGCAATTGACCGGCCTGCCCATCGTGCCGGCCAGCTTTCATCTCAACTGGAAAATCCGGGCCAGAAGCTGGGACCGGTTTCAAATCCCGCTGCCGTTCGCGCGCTGCGAAATCACCGTAGGCAAAGCCCTGCGCGTGCCGCGCGAGACGGACGCCGCCGGACGCGAGGCATTGCGGAAACAGCTCGAAGCCGAAATGCGCGCCATCACGCGCGATTGAAAATGTGACAGGTGACGAGTGAAATGTGACATGAAAAATGCCAATGCCATCCTGCTTGTTCCTGTCACCCGTCACCTGCCACCCGTCACCGGATTATGATCGCCCGCGTCAGCCTCGAAATCGCGCTGCGGAAGGAGTTTGATTACTCGATTCCGCCCGGATTGGCGGGACAAATCGAAGTCGGCAGCCGCGTGCAGGTGCCGTTCGGCGCGCGGAAGATTTTCGGCACCGTCACCGCGCTCGCCGAGGAATCCGCGCACGCAAATCTGAAACCGATTCTCAAGGTCATCGGCGCGCAGACGCTGGTAACGCCGAAGGTCCTGAAACTCGCGCGCTGGATTGGTGAATATTATTGCTGCGCGCCGGAAATCGCGCTGAAATCCGTTCTGCCCGAAGCCGTGCGCAAGGAGGCGTCCGGTTGGCGCGAGCGGCTGTTCGTCCGCGCGCTGCCACCGGCTGGCGAATTTCCAAAATTGCCCAAGCGCCAGCAGGAAGTCTGGAACATTATCGAGGAGCGGCGTGAGCTGCCGTTTCAGGAACTGGTCGAACTGGCCGAAACCACCGCCGCCACCGTCCGCAAACTCGAAGACCGGGGCCTGATTGAAATTGCCTCGGAAATTTCCGAGCGCGATCCGTATGCGCGCGAGCATATTTTGCCGTCGCAGCCGCTGCCGTTGAACCCGGCGCAGGCCGACGCGCTGGAGAAGATCAAGGAGGCGATGAATGTGAGAAATGAAGAATGCAGAATGAAGAATGCAGAAACCAAACCCGACACCGAGCCAACCAAACCTGTTTCTTCATTCTTCATTCAGCCTTCTACATTTCTTTTGCACGGCGTCACCGGCTCCGGCAAGACCGAGGTTTATCTCCAGGCACTGGCCCACGCGCTCGAACAGGGCAAGGGCGCGATCGTCCTCGTGCCGGAAATTTCGCTTACGCCGCAGACCGTCGAACGGTTCAAGGCGCGGTTCAGTTCGGGAAAATTGCAAACGCTTGTTGCGGTTTTGCATTCGCATTTATCCGCCGGCGAGCGGCACGACGAGTGGCACAAAATCCGGCAGGGCCGCGCGCGCATCGTCATCGGGGCGCGCTCGGCTATTTTCGCGCCGGTTGAGCCGCTCGGACTCATCATCGTGGACGAGGAACACGAGACGAGTTACAAGCAGGAGGAGGCGCCGCGCTACCACGCGCGCGACGTGGCCATCATGCGCGGCCAGATGGAAAATGCAGTCGTCGTGCTCGGCTCGGCCACGCCGTCGCTGGAGAGTTACCACAACTGCAAGCGCGGGAAATTCGCGCTGCTCGAATTGCCGGAGCGCGTGGACGACCAGAAAATGCCGCGCGTCCGCGTCGTGGACATGAGGCAGGCCGCGCGCGGCGAAAAGGGCACCCCGATTTTCTCGCCTCAGCTCAAGGAAGCCATCACCCAACGGCTGGAGAAGGGTGAGCAGACAATTTTGTTTTTGAACCGGCGCGGCTATTCGACATCGCTGCAATGTCCAAAGTGCGGCTACGTCGCGAATTGCCCGAATTGCAGCCTCGCGCTTACGTTTCACCGGCAGGAACAAAAACTCGCCTGCCACATCTGCGGCCACTTTGAAAAAGTTCCGCAGGTTTGCCCGAACGAGAAATGCAGGAATCCAGCCATCCGTTTTGCTGGCACCGGCACGCAGCGGGTCGAGGAAACGCTGGCGAAACTTTTCCCGCAGGCGCGCATCAAGCGCATGGACGCCGACACGATGAAGCGCAAGGACGATTACCGGAAGGTGCTCGGAGATTTTCGCGCCGGCAAAACCGACATCCTCGTCGGCACGCAAATGATCGCCAAGGGTCTGCATTTCCCGAACGTCACGCTCGTCGGCATCATTTACGCCGACCTCGCGCTGCACCAGCCGGATTTCCGCGCGGGCGAGCGCACCTTCCAATTGCTCACGCAGGTCGCCGGTCGCGCCGGTCGCGGCGACGTGGAGGGCGAGGTGTTCGTGCAGGCGTTCGCGCCGTTTCATCCGGCCATCCAATTCGCGCGCCGCCATGACTTCACCGGCTTTTACGAGCAGGAAATGGAATTCCGCGAGCAGTTGAAATACCCGCCCGTCAGCCGCATTGCGCTGCTCACGCTCAAGGGGCGCAACGAGGAAAAGGTGAAATTCTCCGCCGACCATCTGAAGCGGATTCTTGAGTCCAAAGTCCAAGGTCCAAAGTCCAAAGCTTCTCCCGGCGGCGCGGCTTCGGACCTTGGACCTTGGACTTTGGACTTGGTTATTACCGGCCCGGCGCCGGCGCCGCTGTTGCGGGCGGAAACGTTTTATCGCTACCAAATCATGCTGCGGACGCGGGCGATGAGCAAATTGAGCCAGGCGCTGGCAGAAATCATCCGGACGCTCACGCTGCCGGAGGATGTCTCGCTTGCGGTGGACATTGACCCGGTGAATTTGTAGCAATTTCCGAGGGCCGGATGACAAAGCGGGCGATGGCATAAAGTTGCGTCCGGATTTTCGTGGCGCATCCATGCACTGCCTGCGTAGCGCCGACTTGCAGTCGGCTGTATCGCGGATTTGCAATCCGCGAGGCGTGGACAATTCAACAATCATCGGCTGATTGGCGCGCTGCCGATTGCAAATCGGCGATACGGCAGGTTGCAAACCTGCGCTACCGCGATGGCGTCAAGCTGCGCCCGGATTTCCGCCGGGCCAAACTTCAAACTTGACCTTGCCCGCAGACCGGCGAATGCTGGCGGCATGAAATGTAAAGCAAACCTTCTGATTCCGGAATTGGGCCAAACCGCCGTTTGGCAGAATAATTGTTAGGCTGCTATGCACACCATGCCCATTTACAGATCATATTTTCGCGCGCTTTTGGTCAATCTCCCGATCTTTGCTTTTATCGTTGCTTGGCTTTGGCTGCCCCAAACAGAGACGGGATTTTTTGGCCTTTTTGTCGCACTGGTTCTTGGATTTGTTCCGAGTGTGATTGTCACCATGTTCGTTGGCATTTTTTTGCGAACCCGCGACAAATTGCGCAGTTGGTCGGATTTCGGTTTGGCGAGTTTGGTTGGCTGGTTCTTGCTTTATTTGTTGTTCAGATTTTTGACGCCGAGTTATTAAGATTATGGACGAGCCGAAACCTAATTAGAGAATCGGCTGCACATCTTTGGCCGTTTCAATCTTCATCCGTCGCCTTCACCGCCCATTCGGGATACGGCGTTTGCGGGCCTTTCATCGCGCGCCAGAGGATGCGGTTGAACACGTCCTCCGGGCATTGATCCTCTTTGTCCAGCGGCAGTTTCGCGGAAACCATCGCGTCCTTCCGCAATTGCGCATCTTGTATTTCCCTCGGCGGCGGATTCATTTCATCCAGCGGCACGTTGTTGGTCACGGCGTCGAACGGTGTGAAATCAGGCGTGGGGGTGAAGCAATCGAACATCGGCGTGGCGGTGGCATCCATCTGGTTCATCGGCGGCAGGCCGAGCATCAGCTCCATCGTGCGGAGCAGGCTGGTCTGGTTGTATTGCGTGTGGACGACCGCGCCGCGCCGGGTGTAGGCGCTCGCCACATAGGCCGTCGTGCGGTAGCCGCTGACGTGATCCCAGCCGTCCTGCGGGTCGTCCTCCACGGCAAAAATGCAGGTGTTCGTCCAGAATTTTGAATGGCTCACGGCCTCGACAATTTGTCCCATCGCCAAATCGTTGTCGGCCATCATCGCGGCGGGCGTGGGATAATTGGTTTTCGTCGCGCTGGTGTGGTCGTTGGGCAGCCAGAGGATGACAAGGTTCGGCAGATTGTCCGCCGCTTCAAATTGTTTCAGTGATTTGATGAATTGCGCCGCGCGCCAAACGTCCGGCACGGATAAATCCCAGCCGACGGTGTTCGTCACGATGAATGGCCGCAGCGCCTCGATGTCCGGCTCGCTGGAATAAACAATTTCATTCGAGCCGCCGGTGAAATCGCGGTAGGCGTTCAGAAACGTGACGTTCGTGCCGCCGGAACTTTTCCAGTGCCTCGTGTCCGTCGTGAATTCGCCGAAATCCACGACCGTTTTTCCGTGGGCGAGCGCGTTGTTCCAGATGAAACCGGCGGGCGAATACGCCAGCGCGTCCTCGCCGCCCTCGCCAAAGCCGCCGCTGGGATAGCTGCGCGGCCAGCCGGCGAAGGAGCGCTCCAGATATTCGGTCGCGATGCCGCTGTCGGTCCAGTTGTGGCCATCCGCGCTCAAAATGCTGCAGCAATAGGTATTGTCCAGCAGCGCAAAATCGCGGACGAGCTTGTGTTCGTTCGGCGTGACGCGCTCGCCAAAAACGCACAAATCCGCGTTGCCATTGCCTTCCCCCACGTCGCCGAACACCTGGTCGTAACTGCGGTTTTCCTTGATGATGTAAATGACGTGCTGAAAAACGCCGGGTTCGCCGGCGCGCTCCGGCACGGGCTGCGGCGGACGATTTTCGCGCGGCGGCAATTTCGCCTGCGCCAGCAGCGGATAGCGCAAATCCGCCAGCGCGGTTTGCGTGAACGCGGCCAGATCCCTCGCCGCCGGCAGCGGCACCAGCGAGAGCGAGCCGGTGTATTGCTTGGTGTTGAAGCCCGAACCGTTGCCCAAACCTTTTTTGGCCGTCGCCATTTTTGCGGCGATTTCTTTCATGTTCGCCACGTCAATTTGCCCGCGCCGTGCGTCGTAGGCAATCGCGCCCGGAAACCAGCCCACGGGAATCAGGCCGAGCAATTTGGACGCGCCCGGCTTGAACTGAAATACCGCGACGGCGTTTTGCGCGCCGTTGCAGACGAACAGTTTTTTGCCCGTCCAGTCAAACGCCAGCGCGTCCGGCTGCGCGCCAAATGGGTCGCCCGGATTCTGCCGCGCGCAAATCGTTTCCACGATTTTGTCCGTGCGCGTGTCAATCACGCTCAATGTGTCGCTGCCCGCGTTGGCGACAACGAGAAACTTGCCATTTGGCGAAAGCGCCAGCGCGCAGGCGTGAAGGCCGGTCACAATTTCCGGTGGGGCGAGACTCCGTCGAGCCCTAATATCATTGTTTCCTTCCGTAAATTCAGGCTCGACGGAGTCTCGCCCCACCAGATCATTTTGGAGATCAATTACCGAAACCGAGCCTTCGCTGGCGATGCCGCGCTCGTCCGTTCGCACGCGCGTGCCCAATCCCGCCGGGCCGGTCAAACTGTTTGCGTCCGGTCGGCGTCCACCCCAATTGCTGACGTAGATTTTATTTTTGCAAAGCGCCACATCAAACGGCGCAACGCCCACGTCCCACGTCCGCAAGACGTTGCCGGTGACGGCGTCGAGTTCGAGCAGCCGGTTGGAAAGATTGCCCGCGACGTAAAGTTTTTTTCCGTCGGGCGAAACGGCGATGCTGGCGGGAATGTCATTCGTGCGGCGGGATGTTTGCATACCTGGCAAGCCGATTGAAAACAGCGGCGATATTTTCCGGTCCCTGCCGACGCCGAAAACCTTGACGTCGCCGTTGACGTTGGAAAGATAGATGCGCGAGCCATCGGGCGAAAATGCGAGGCCGGTGAAACTCAACTTCGCCTGTTGATTCGTGCCGATAATGCCGTCGGCCAGCGCCGGCATTGGCTGCGCCTTGTCCGCCGGGAACGGGACGTGTTGCGAAATGGTTCCGGTCGCTGGATTGACACCGATCAGCTCGCGCGTCAGCCCGGCGGTCACAAGCAGCCTGCCGTCAGGGCTCAAAGCCAGCGCGTTTGGCCGGATGCCGGGCAGCTCGACCTGCGTTCCGGCGGGCGTGACGATCTGGTTGACCGGCGTGACCAGACCGTTTGTGCCTCGGCCAACAAATTCGGTCGTCGCGTCAAAATCTTCGGCCAAGATTCGTTGAAAGCTGAACGCAACCAATCCGAAACGGATGAAAAAACTATTTTTCATTGCGGGAAAGATTCCTGCAAATCGCCGCCGCCGGCAAGTCACGTTCCGGTGAAATTTCGCTTTAGTGTCGGCTGTGCGCCAATCAAGTCGAGCCGCAGGCCCGACGTTATATTGAATTACGCAGCCGCCGGGTCGAGACGCTTGTCCGGCGCAAGATAATTGCAGACGTAATCCTTTACCGCGTCTTCGAGCAAAGTGACTGGCGCCTTGTAACCGGCGGCGCGCAATCGCGAAATGTCCGCCTGCGTAAAGTATTGGTATTTGTCGCGGATGGATTCCGGCATTTCGATGAATTCAATTTTCGGCTTTTTGTCCAGCGCGGCAAAAACCGACTTCGCCAGGTCAATCCATGTCCGCGCCGCGCTGGAACCGATGTTGAAAAGCCCGCCGGCCTTTGGAGTCGCAGCCAGATGCAGCGTCATCGCCACGGCGTCCTTCACGTAAAGAAAATCGCGCTTCTGCCCGCCGTCGCGGAAATTTTTCCGGTAGCTCTTGAACAGCCGGATGACGCCCTCGTTTTTCACCTGCGCGAAACTTTTGTGGACGAGCGAGCGCATGTCGCACTTGTGGTCCTCGTTCGGGCCGAAGACGTTGAAGTATTTCAGCCCGACAACTTTCCTCAAATATCCGGCCCGGCGCGCGTGCAGATCGAACAGATGCTTCGAGTAGCCATACATGTTCAGCGGACGCAGCGTGTCGAGCTTTGTGTCGTCGTCCTCCATGCCCGCCGCGCCGTCGCCGTAAGTCGCGGCGGACGACGCATAAACGAAGCGGACTTTTTTCGCCAGCGACCATTCGGCAAGGTCTCGGGTGAATTCAAAATTGTTGCGGAAGAGAAAACCCGCGTCGCGTTCGGTCGTGGACGAACATGCGCCCATGTGCAAAACCAAATTGAATTTCCCCAGCGCGCTGCTTTTCAAACGCGCCAGCAAATCATCCGCCTCGACGAATTCGGCGAAGCGCAACGGCGCGAGATTGCGCCACTTCTCATCTGTGCCGAGGCGGTCGCAGACCACGATGTCGTCGCAACCGCGCCGGTTCAACGCCCAGACGAGCGCGCTGCCGATGAACCCCGCGCCGCCGGTGACAAGCACCCGCGCGCCGGAAAAATCGTTTGGCTTCATAAATCGCAGCCAGCATGACGCCAGCCGGGCGCAAATTCAAACCGATTTTGCCACGGATGGCATTTTGAGTTCGCGGGCAAATCAAATCACGACGCCGGTTTGCGGACAGGATTTCTTAATTTCGCAGTTCGCGCAATCCGGTTTGCGCGCGTAACAGCGCCTGCGTCCATGCCAGACGAGCCAGTGGCTGAAGAGCAGCCAATGGCTCCGCGGCAGCAGCCTCATCAGGTCGCGCTCGATCTTTTCGGGTGTCGTTTCCCGCGTCAGGCCGAGCCGCCGCGACAGCCGCATCGCGTGCGTGTCCACGATGACGCCGACCACCACGCCGAATGCATTTCCCAAAACCACGTTCGCCGTCTTGCGACCGACGCCATCGAGCTGGATCAATTCCTCCATCGTGCGCGGCACCTCGCCGCCGTGTCGGGCGATGAGTTTGCGGCAGCAATTCTGGATGTTCTTCGCCTTGCTGCGGAAAAACCCGGTGGACTTGATGAGCCGCTCCAGATCGGCGCGTGGCGCGTCCGCAAAATCCGCCGCCGTGCGGTATTTCCTGAACAAATCCGGCGTGACCATGTTGACGCGCTTGTCGGTGCATTGCGCGGAAAGAATGGTGGCGACGAGCAATTGGAGCGGTTCCGTGTAAGTCAGCTCGCAATGCGCCTCGGGATAAGTCTTCTGGAAACCGGCGATGATTTTCTTCAATCGCGCGGTCTTGGCGGCGGTGGATTCACGGGGCATCTTCTGAAAATTTAACCAAGAAGACACAAAGGCACGAAGAAAAAACTTCGCATTTAATTTAGATTTCGAGCCAGAAATTCCAAAATGCGTTTTTCGTATTCGTCTTTGGCGAAGTCATTCATATCAACGTGTGCGGCGCCATCCACCAGCCAGAATTGTTTCGGTTCGGCAGCGGCTGCAAACAAGTCCTTTGATTCTTGCGCCAGCGTATCGCGGTCTGCTGTCCCGGCGATGAAAAACTTTGGAACTGTAATTTTGCCGACTTGTTTGATGGGGCGCAAATTGTCGCGGCCAAATCCCAGCCGCGGCTTCAACTGCCATGTCAGAAATGGCGTGCCTAATTTCCCCAGCCAACCGAATCTGATTACCAAGCGGTCGGTGATCGCTTGCTCAATTGTCGGGTAAACCGATTCCAAAATCATGGCGTTGACCTGCAGGGGCGGATCCGCCAAAACAACCGCCGCCCCGCCCATGGAAAATCCGTTGACGCAAACTTTCGCGCCAGGGAATTTCTGATGAACAAAATCCACGGCAGCAGCAGCATCACGACTTTCCAAGTATCCGGCGGTGATATGCCTTCCAATGCTTTCGCCGTGCGCTTGAAAATCAAACAGCAGCACCGAATAGCCGGCGTGAAAAAGGAACCGGGCATGGTCCAACAATTGCAGTCGGTTGGCGCGAATTCCGTGCATCAAAATGACGACGCCTGTTCCCGGTTGCCCGGCAAGAAGCCAGCCATGAATTGTTGCGCCGCTGGAACTCTGAAATTGAATTGCTTGAACCGGCAAATCGGCGGGCGGTTTTCCGATTTCGCAATTGCTTGGAGAGACAAGGACGCTTCCCTCGTGCCAGGCAAATACAATGAAGACAAGAACTGATGCCAAAAGGACGACCGAAATAATTTTCAGTTTTCTTTTCAATCGCGTGGTTTTGGCTGCGATGGATTCACGAGGCATGAATTATGGCGTCACCGTCGCGGGTGGCGCGGCATTGGTGTTCAAGATGATGATGGCGGGCGCGGCGTTGGTCGGCGGCAAATACGCGGGCGCGTTCGTGCCGAGGACCGTGATGCTCTTGATTTTTCCGGGCAGAACTGGGTCAAGTTTGCCGAGATACCAGCCGAGGCCGAGCGCGAGCATGCCCGCGACAACAAGGATGAAAACCGTCAATGCCAGCGGGAATTTTTTCGCCGCGAACGGGTCAATGAGATCGCGCTGCGAGCCGGGCGGCAGTTCGGTGATTTGCGTGAGCGACTGGCCCAGCGGCACGTTGATGACGGCCTTGGCGTTGACCGCCCAGCCGTTCGCGTCGAGGAGCGGCGCAAGGTTGCGTTTGCGGAGCTTGATGTAAGCCAGAACCATCGAAGGGCCGGAAATCAGCAGGATGACGCCGATAAAAATTCCGGCAAAGGCAAAAATGGCATATATCAGACCATGGTCAAATATGCCCGCCAGACGACCGAGAATCGTCGTGACAATTCCGGCGATGGCTGTGAAGGCCGTGGTCAAGAGGGCAATCGTTCCCAGGTCAATCTTCTTCGGCTCGGCCGGTTGCGCCGCGCCAGCACTTGCGGTGACAGCGGCGGCATCCTGCAATCTTGCGGTCGAGGCGGCATCCGCGGCGGCGGCGCGCCGGGCCACCTGCTCCTCGATCATGCGGACGAGTTTTTTGTAGGGCAGCCAGAATGCCTGACGCAGGCTGATGGGATTGTCAATCAGCTTGGTGACGGTGGCGTCCCAATCCTGGCCTTTGCGGTCGTAAAAAATCCCGTTGCGCCCGGCCATCAGGTTGTCCGAATCGCCATCGGTGAACGCGGCGACAATCTGAATTTTTTCGCCCGTGGCCTTGCGGACGCAATCGCAGTAAGCCAGATAGCTGCCCGCCAGCGCGGCCATCACGCTGTGTTTGCCGGCGTCCTCGACCGTGAGGCAAAGATCGCAGGCGCGCTGGTCCAGATACAGCCGGCCCGCCTGGAATATCGCCGGGATTTCGCGGCTGTAAAAATTCTTGAAGCTGACAAAATTCAGGCAGAGCGCGTGCAAATCGCGGTGATACCGCGCCAGCTTCTCCACGGCGGAAATGGCGCTGGCTTCCGGCTCCAGCGCCTTGTCCTTCGCGATGAGCGCGGTGATTTTCGCCTTTGCGTCGCCCGCAAGAATTTCGCGCACGCGCTTGATGCCGATTTTCTCGACCGCCGCGCCGACCTTGCCGGCGGACCAGGCCTCGAACGGAGCGAGCTTTGCGTTCAACGCCGCCCAATCGGACTCGCTGATGGAATTTCTTTCGCCGAGCAGAGGGTTGACGGCGGCGGATTGCAGCGCGGCCAGCGCGCCGGCCCACGCGGGATTCACGCCGCCCACGAGCGGCAAAGACTTCCCGTCCGCAATTTGCGCGAGCGGAAGACTGGCAATTTCGGCGGTGTTGACCGTTAGCTCTTTCGCTGCCAACGCGACGTATTCCGACTCCGGCCGGTTCAATGCGGTGACGGCGCGCGGATCAAATCCCGCCACGCGGCAGCGCGCGAAAAAATCATCCACCTTCGCCCGCACCGATTTCACGGCGGCAAACGCGGCGGCGGTGGCTTCGCCCAGCGGCAGGATGTTTTTGTCGCCCTCTGCCTGTTTCCACCAGTCGGAATGCGCCTGCGCCTCGGCGAAAAACTGGTCCACCTTGGGCTGGCTGACGCCTGGCTTGCCGCTGCGGTCGTTCTCGACGCCGAGACAGGCCATGATGTCGGCAATGACCGCCTTCGTCGCGTCATCGCTGGCGGCGTCGGCGGGAATGATGCCGTCGCCGTTGAAATTCGTGGCGGTGAAAATCTTCACCGTGTCCATCGTGTCCTCAATGCTGATGGCCGTTGCATCGGGCTTGCCGAGGTTGACGAGCGTTTGCTTCGCGGACGACAGGATTTGTTTTCCCTCCGACGTGGCGTCGCTGATGGCGTCAAGCGGCAGGGACGGCGAACTGTTGATCAAATCGTCGGGATTTTTGAGCAAGCCGGCGGCCCATTTGGCGGCGGCGATGATTTCCGGCGCGCGGACGCGGCCATCCTTGTCGGTGTCAATCAGGTCGAGCGTGCGGCTGTCGAACTCCAGTCCGCGCGTCGGGCAGGCAAGCGCGACCCAGAGTTTCTGGTCAAGCTGATCCAAATTGGCGAGGTCGTCACCGGATTCGAGTTTGACCTGGTCAAACCCGCCGGCACGAAAGAATTTCCAATTGTGAGCCATAATATTTCTCCCGAATCTTCAAAGAAAATAACCACAAAGGCGCGAAGGCACAAAGAGTAATTTTCCATAATAATGTCGCACTACGGCGCTGGGACAACGAGTTTTTCGCCACAGCCGGGACAGCGAAATTCTTGGCCGACAGCTTCAACATTCACTTCGATTGGCTGGCGACACGAATTACATTCAAAATCTCTACTGTCCGGTTAAGATTTTCCAGACAACGATTTTGGCTCGATAAAATCGGTGCTTTCCCGCTGTTTGGCCTTTTTTCGATTTCAATTCTGCGACGTCTTTCCGAGGGTGGTTTA
>Ga0181520_10010055_pt1 | contig 12822 bp, 14 predicted proteins | sample PEATcosm2014_Bin_29_FD_132451 | JGI IMG/M metagenome (GOLD analysis project Ga0181520, IMG submission 132451) | Peatland microbial communities from MTU Mesocosm Facility, Houghton, MI, USA - PEATcosm2014_Bin02_30_metaG | ecosystem: Environmental > Terrestrial > Soil > Wetlands > Peat | place...
CAGGGCCACCTGCAGGCCTGGCACACCCCGGGAAAGCATCTCCGCTTCACCCGGTCGGCATGCCTGGACTTCGCCAGGTCCCTGGGTCGGGTCGACCTGGTGGGCCAGGCGTACGCCGGCGCCGTCCAGGAGCCGATCGCCCGCTGACCTGCGGGTACTGAGGGGCGGGGGCGGCAGCGGCAGGTGCGCCGGCGGGGAGGGCCCGTGTCACCTGCGCTGCGAGGGATGATCGGCGCGTGCTGATCATCGGGCTGACCGGCGGGATCGCGACCGGCAAGTCGACGGTCGCGACCATGCTGGCCGATCGCGGTGCCGCCGTGGTCGACGCGGACAGGATCGCTCGCGAGGTGGTGGAGCCCGGGACGCCCGGCCTGGAGGCCGTGGCCGGCGCCTTTGGCCCGGAGGTGGTCACCGCATCGGGGGGGCTCGATCGCGCGCTGCTGGCGGGCATCGTGTTCGCCGACCCGGAGAGCCGCCGCCGTCTCGAGGCGCTGACCCATCCCCTGATCCAGGCCCGCATCGCCGACCAGGTCGCCGATCTCGTGGCCGCGGGACCGCCGCTCGTCGCGGTCGACGTCCCCCTCCTCTTCGAAGGCGGCCGTCAGGCCGATTTCCCGGGCGGCGTCCTGCTCGTCTACGCAGCCCCAGCGATCCAGCTCCGCCGGCTGCGGGAGCGGGATGGGCTCGACGACGAGGCCGGCCGGCAGCGGCTCGCCGCCCAGCTCCCCATCGACGAGAAACGCGGGCTCGCCACCTGGGTGATCGACAATGGGGGCCGTCGGGCGGATACGGAATCCGCGGTCGATCTCTGGTGGCGGGACAATGTCACCGTGGAGGATCCCCTGTGAGCTCGCGTCCGCGCCCCGCGAGGCCGGCAGCTGCCCCGGTGGTGGAGCCCCCCGACGACCTCTCGAGCCGGACGGCGCGGGGCGCCGGGGCCGGCGCCTGGTTCCTCGTCGCTGCGGCGGTGGTCGGGCTGGGCATCTCCACCTACCTGACCACCCTCCATTACGCGGGGATCCAACCGCTCTGCACCACCGGCGGCTTCATCAACTGCGGGTCGGTCCTCAAGAGCATCTACTCGGTGGTGCCGGGGACCTCCATCCCGGTGACGGTCCCGGGGATGATCTGGTTCGTCGGGAGCGGTGGGCTCGCCGTGGTGTCGATCCGGTGCGCCCGGCTCGACCTCCCGGAGCCGGAGTGGCTGCGCCCCAGTCATCTCATCTGGTGCGCCCTGGGGCTCGTGTCCGTCCTCTACTTCGTCTTCGCCGAGCTGGTCAAGCTCCACGAGCTCTGCGAGTGGTGCACCGGTGTCCATATCCTGGTCTTCCTCAGCCTGCTGGTGGCGATAGCGCGGGTCCAGCCGGCCAGAGCTTCAGCACGAGGTCTGTGATGCCCCGACCCTCCAAGCGCCACCGCGAGGAACTCGCAGGCGGCTCCTCCCCATCGGGCCCTGCCCGCGCCGGCACCCGGCCGCGAACCCCGGACAACCCCCGCCCCACCTCGTCGACGCCGGCCCGCTACCGCACCCAGCGCGTCGAGGTGCCGCGGCCCTGGTGGCAGGATCCCCGGGCCTGGGGCGGCGCGGTGACCGCGGTGGTGGTCGCGCTGGTGCTCGTCTTCATCATCCTGGGGACGCGCCCCGCCGCCAAGGGCTCGGCCCCGACGAGCGCGGACCTGGTGTCGGCGTCGGTGCTCAGCGCCGTCACCGGCGTCAGCCCCACGGTCTCCACCTCGATCGGCGCCGGTGGGGTGACCGACCCCCTCGAGACCATCTCCGGCACCCCGGCGGACCTGACCGGGGCGGGGGGCAAGCCCGAGATCTTCTACGCGGGCGCGGAGTACTGCCCGTACTGCGCCGCCGAGCGGTGGAGCCTGGTGGTCGCGCTGAGCCGGTTCGGGAGCTTCAGCAACCTCCACACCACCACCTCGTCGAGCACGGATGTCTACCCCAACACCAATACCTTCTCCTTCTACGGCTCCACCTACACGAGCGCGTACGTGGACTTCGTGCCGGTGGAGACCGAGGACCGCGCCGGCAACGCGTTGCAGACGCCGACCGCCGACGAGCAGACGCTGGTCAGCACCTATGACACCAGCCCCTATTCGGCCACGGCGGGCGGCATTCCCTTCCAGGACTATGGGAACCGCTACATCGTGAGCGGCACCGGCGTCTCCCCGCAGGTGCTCCAGGGGTTGAGCTGGACGCAGATCGCCGCCACCCTGACCGACGCCTCCAGCCAGGTGGCCCAGCCGATCATCGGCAACGCCAACTGGCTGACCGCCGGGATCTGCAAGCTGACCGGCGACCAGCCGGGCTCGGTGTGCAGCGCCGCCCCGGTCGCGACCCTGGAGGGTGAGCTCGGCTCCTCCTGAGCCCAGGCCCAGTCGCCTAGCTCGGGGTGGGCGTCGCGCTCGGCGAGGCGGAGGCCTTGGCCGACGCCGACGCCGACGCGGAAGCCGAAGCCGATGTCGATGCCGATGCGGAGGCCGATGCCGACGCGGAGGCCGACGGGCTCGGCGTCGCGGTCGGGCTCGGGGTCGGGGTCGGGCTGGCGCTCGGGATCGGTTCGGTGGGTGGCGGCGCGCAGTTGGCGAAAGCGAATGGCGTCGCCGTGGGGGTCGCCCCCACCACAGGGGTCTGCCAGGGCGTGTAGGAGGGGCACGGCGGCGGAGTGGGGACGTCGTTGGTGTGGCCGGCGGCGCCGATCACAAACGAGATGGCGACCACGATCGCCCCGACCAGGACGGTGGCCACGAAGGTGATGGCGCCCCATTCACGGCGGAATAGCCCATTCATCCGAGTGCTCCCCGAAGCGCGGGCGCCCGTCCCAGTTCGCGAGCCAGGCGCACATTGGTGGTCAGCCAGCCGTCGAGAGTGCCCACGTCGAGCAGCTCGCCCTCGAACTCGAGCCCCCAGACCTCCTCGCCCGCCGCAAGCAGGGTGCCGATGCCGTCGGTGAGCTGGATCTCGCCACCGTCACCGGCCCGGGTGCGGCGCAGGGCGTCGAAGATCCCGGGTGAGAGCACGTAGCGGCCCATGATCGCGAGGTCTGATTGAGCCTCTGCAGGCTTCGGCTTCTCCACCACGGCGGTGACCCGGTGGAGGCGGCCCCGGCTCTCACCCACCGTGGCGCAGCCGTAGCGGGAGATCTCGTCACCAGAGACCCGCATCAGCGCGAGCACGGTCGACTGGACGCCGTCCCAGGCCTGGCGGAGCTGGGCCAGGATCGGGGGCTCAGCGTGGGAGAGATCGTCGGGGAGCATGCAGAGGAACGGATTGTCGCCCACAACATCGGCGGCGCAGAGTACCGCGTGCCCCAACCCGAGCGGCTTCTCCTGGAGCACGTAGCGGATGTGGGCCATGTCCTGCGAGTGCCGCACCGCGGCGAGCTCGGCCTTCTTGCCGCGCGCCTCGAGGACCTTCTCCAGCTCTGGCTGGCGCTCGAAGTGAGCCTGGATCAGCTCCTTGCCGTTGGCGATGACCAGGACCATCTCCCCGGCACCGGCCGCCATCGCCTCCTCGATCGCCCACTCGATGACCGGGCGATCGACCACCGGGAGCATCTCCTTGGGGAGAACCTTGGTCGCGGGGAGGAAGCGGGTGCCCAGGCCGGCGGCGGGGACCACGCAGTGGCGAATCGTGCCCATCGGGCGGGCATTGTCTCCATTTGGGGCCACCGCGCGCAGCGCAGCGTTCGCCGGACACCTCGAAAAGCGGGCCGAACAGCCCCCCGCACCTCTCCGAGTACGATCCGAGCCCATGCTCGACGTTCGCACCGAGCTGATCCGAGCGGTCCGCGCCGTCCTCACCGCGTCAGGTGTCGATGACCAGGTCGAGGCGATTGTCGACCGTTCCGCACGGCCCGAGTTCGGCGACTTCTCGACCCCCGCTCCAATCCGGGCCGCCCGGGTGCTACGACGCCGCCCGATCGAGATCGCCGAGGAGCTGCGGGAACGGCTGGACGGCCTCCGCCTCCCCTTCGTGACCGCCTGGACCGTCAGCCCGCCGGGCTACGTCAACTGCCGGCTGGACGATCGCACCTGGGCGACGGCGGTCATCGACCAGGCGCTGGAGCTGGACCGGGACACGCCGCTTCTCGTCCCCGGGGAGGCGCCGCCACCCGGGCGGACGCTGGTGGAGCACACCGCGACCAATCCCAACAAGGCGGCCCATGTCGGGCACCTGCGCAACGCCTGCATCGGCGACAGCGTGGCCCGCATCCTCCGGCGCCTCGGCCGGGAGGTGGAGGTCCAGAACTACATCGACGACACCGGGGTCCAGGTCGCGGACGTCGCGGTCGGGCTGCGCCACCTGGGGATCGAGCAGGGGGCGAACGAGCCCTTTGACCAGTACTGCTCACGCGTCTACGTGGAGGTGGGCCACCGCTACGAGGCAGACGCCTCGCTGCTCGAGGAGCGGCGCCGGACGCTCCGCGAGATCGAGGCGGGCGGCGGTGAGACGGCGCGATTCGTCAAGGAGCTGGCCGCCCGGGTGGTCGACTGCCACCTGGCGACCATGCATCGCTTCGACATCGGCTACGACCTGCTCACCTGGGAGTCCGACATCATCGCCCTCGGCTTCTGGAGCCGGGCGTTTGAGCTGCTGCGGGAGACCGGGTCGATCGTCAAGGTCACCGAGGGCCGCCACGCGGGCTGCTGGGTGATGCCCTCAGACGGCGAGGACGCCGACGATGACGACGCCAAGGTGCTCGTGAAGTCGGATGGGGTCGCGACCTACACGGCCAAGGACATCGCCTACCAGCTCTGGAAGTTCGGGCTGCTCGGCCGCGACTTCCGGTACCGCCGCTGGCACGAGGGTGACCCCACGTCACCGGCAACCACCACGACCGGGGACGCGGAGCTGCCCGCCGAGGAGTTCGGCCGGGCCGTGCGGGTGATCAACGTCATCGACGCGCGCCAGGCCTACCCCCAGCAGGTGGTCAAGCGCGGTCTGGTCCGGACCGGCCACGCCGAGCAGGCCGAGGCGTCGATCCACCTCGCCTACGAGGTCGTCGCCCTCTCCCACGCCGCCGCCGAGGCGCTCGGCATCCCCCTGGAGGAGGGCCGGAAGGAGTACGCGCTGTCGGGGCGGAAGGGCATCGAGGTGCGCGCCGACGAGCTGCTCGACGCGGCCCTGGAGCGGGTCGGGGAGAAGGCGGCCGATGCGGAGACCGCCACCATGCTGGCCGCCGGCGCGGTGCGCTACTACCTGGAGAAGTTCACCCTCAGCCAGATCATCGCCTTCGACTTCGACGACGCCCTCCGGGTGACCGGCGACACCGGCATCTACCTGATGTACAGCCACGCCCGCGCCGCCGGCATCATGCGCAAGGTCGAGGGGTCGTCCGGGCCGCTCGAGGTGCCGGCCCTCGAGGGCGCGGAGCGAGCCCTGCTGCACGCGCTGGATGGCTACCGTCACGCCCTCGCCGAGGCGGGCGCGGCACTCTCACCGTCGACGCTCTGCACCTACGCCTTCGAGCTGGCCTCGACCCTCACCGACTTCTACGAGCACACCGAGGCGATCGTGCGCGAGCAGGACCCCAGCCGGCGGGCGTTCCGGCGCCGGCTGGTGGCGGCGACCCGGGCCACCCTCGCGGACTGCCTCTCGTGCCTGGGCATGCCGGCACCGGAGCGCGTGTAGGGGGACGGTCGGCGGCGATCGTTGCAGCGGTTTCCGGTCACCGTGACGAAGCCGTCTCCCCAGTCCCCTCGATGCTGGATAAGGTCTGCGACCATGACGATGCGGCGTTCCCTGCTTGTCGTCTCCGCCGCGGTGGTGGCGACGTTGATCAGCAGCTGCGGCACCATCTCCTTCTCCTGGGGGCCTACTTCCACTCCGACAGCGCCCACTTCGACACCGAGTGCTGGGAGAGGAGTCGCGAGTGGGGAGTCGGGCACGACTGCCCTCGAATACCAAGAGGCAGCTGAATCGATCGCGTTGACGGCGTCCGAGCTCAGTCCCTTCAGCGTCCATCCGCCCGTGGCCGCCGTTCCCGGCGCGGCGGCGTCCGGCTGGTCCCTGATCAACGACGAGGCGATCAACGTCCATGAGCTCACGCCCGGCTGCCTGTCCGACCTGTACCCCGAGGCGGCCGCATGGTTTCGCTCGTACAGCTACGATCTGGAGCCCGACGATGCGGAGGAGGGGCAGGGGACCCTGAGCGTCTACGTGATCGAGAATGCGGCCGACGCCGCGGCCGAGCAGTCCGCGGTCGCCACCGACGCTTACGGGCTCTGCTACGAGGCGCTGGTCACCGATGAGCTACCGCCCGCGACGGTTACCGGCCCGGTCACCGTGACCCCGGAAAGCGTGCAGGCGGACGTCCCGAGCGTCATGCGCCTCTACATCGTCCCGTACAGGTTTGCCGGAACGCCGATGACCTGGTACGACAGCGCCATCTGGCTCCAGTACGGACGGTACCGAGCCGTCCTCGATCTGGCCACCTGCTGCGGACAGCCGCCCGTCTCCGACTTCCAGGCCGACGTCCAGCTGCTGGCCACACGGATGCGGGCCGCGCCGGCCTAGCTGAGCGAGCCGTAGCGAGGGGTGGGTGCTACCCCCCGGGTCGGCACTGTCCAGGACGACGCCGGAACGGAGGCAACCCGTCATGGGCGGCTCGGAGCCTGGCACCTATAATTCGGCAGGTCCGGCACGCCCCGTTCGTCTAGAGGCCCAGGACACCGCCCTCTCAAGGCGGAGATCGGCGGTTCGAATCCGCCACGGGGTACCACGGGGCCGGAGGCCTAAGGGTCGGAAGCCTGGCCGCCGTCCGTCGTCGCCTCGGGCCTGGCGGGTGCGCTCGCGGCTCGCCAGGTGACCGCCTGCAGACGGCCCCACGCGCCCCGGACGGTCCGCCGCTCCGCCAGCTCGTAGCCGAGCTCGCGCAGCCTGGTGGCGTCGGTGAGGATCAAACGGGCGTGCCGGTACTCGCGCACCACCCGGGCGGGGAAGCGACCGCTGGCCAGCCACGCCTGCTCCTCGAGAGCGTAGCCGCGGTCCTCCCGGACGGCGCGGATCGGCCCCGCGGCGATGAGGGCGAGGATGGCGGCGGCGGCGGCCAGCAGCAGGCCGGTGACAAGGGCGCTCATCCGGCGACGCGAACGTTCATGCCGTCCGAGGGGCCTCGATCGAGGCCTTTGCGGCGATGTCCATCGGGGCCGCACTGTCGTCTCGTGACCGGGGCGCGGTGGCACGCGCGCCCCCGGCGGGTAGAATCCACAGGTCCCCGACCCCTCGCAGGAGCCTGCTCATGGCCAACAACCTCAAAGAGTCCAAGGGTGTCCTCTCTCAGAAGGAGATCCTGACCGCGGTCCGCTGCCCCGTCTGCCACCAGCTGATGCGCCAGAACGAGATCGGCATCGAGATCGCCTTCCGGCACGCTCGCAAGCCCGGGGAGCCCAAGCGCGAGCGGATCGTCAAGCACACCAAGAACTGCAAGGCCGCCTAGAGAGCCGCGGCCGCCGGGCCGCGGCAGGCGGGCACACCGCTGCCTGCGGCATCTCGCGATCAGTTGAGATCGAAGTAGAGGTGCAGCGGGGCTGAGCTCTCGGCGTCGCTGCCGCCGAAGAAGTCCCAGCCCCTGACGCTCGCGGCACGCGAGAGCGTGAGCCGGAAGATCACCTGCGACCCGCTCTGGCGGCTGATGGCGGTGACGATCCCGCCACCGCCATCGTCCTGGATCGAGCTGGGTGCGCTGACCCCCGTGAAGGCGATGTCCATGGTCGTGGCGGTGGGGAAGCTCACGGTCGCGCTGGGATCTGCGCCAGACGTCCCGCCCAGGTCGAAGACGATCCGGGTGTACCCGGTCCCCGCCTGGATGTCGCAGCAGCGGATGTCCTGGAGCTGCCAGCCGGTGCCGGCCCCGCCGTAGGTCTGCGACGCCACCGCCGGTGTGGGCACGGGGGTGGGCGCCGGCGTCGGCACCGCCGTCGCCGAGACGGTGGGGGCGGCGCTCGGTGCGACGGACGCCGACGGCTGCAGGCCGGTGACCGGGAGCAGCGCGGGGGTCGTGGTCGCCGGGGCAGGGTGCGTGGTCGCCCGCGCGCTCGCGAGCGGCGGCGCGCTGGCCGTGGTCCCACCGCCGACATGCGAGACGAGCATGCTCACCATCACCACCATCACCGCCAGCACCGCGACGATGGCGAGGACGAGATAGCGGCGGCGGGGTTGCCCGGCGAGCCGGCGCACGCGGCTCGAGAGGTCGCCGAAGCCCCCCGATCGCGCCTCCGCCTTGCCGGCGCTCGGCCCGATCCAGCGCCGGTCCCCGAGCTGGCGGGCGTGGCGGCCCGGTTTGCTGGGCCCACGGTCGAGGTCGCGGACGCGAGGGGTGGTGACCGCAGCGATCGTGGCCGGCTCGATGGACGGCGCGGCGGACCACGGCGTGGTCGCCGGACGGTCCGAGCCGGTGGACCCACGGCTGGGGACGGCACCGCGCGTTGGCGGCGCGGCGAGGTCGTCCATCTGGGCGTGCGGGTCCATCCGGTAACGCAGCGCGGCCGTGAGCGGCCCCGCCGATTCCGGCGGCTGCGCGCCGTGGCTCGGGCCAGGCGAGCCGGCCGGGGCCCGGCCGGCATCGCTCTCGGCGGTGCGCATGAGCGCCAGGCGGAGCGAGACCTGGTCCCGGAGCCGCGAGATCAGGGTCGCCCTGACCGGCTGGGGCGGCTTCGTCACGCGGGCGATGAGCGGATCGATGAGCGGATCGGGGGTGGGATCCTCGTCCGCGACGTCTCCGCCGCCCGTCACGTCGGAGGCCATCCGGTGACCCGAGGGAGCGCCGGCCGCGGCCGATGGCGACGAGGGCGGGTTCGCCGGGAACGTGGGGGCCGGGTAGATGCGCGACGGGCGGGGCGCCGGGTCCTCGCGGGGCGCCCAGCTCCACGGATCACTGTCGGCGCCGGGGACCCTGGCGTGCGGGATGGCGGGGGGTGAGATCGGCCACATCGCGTCCCCGGGCCGCACCGGCGGCGGCTCAGGACGCAGCGGGCCGGAGGGCGGAAGTGGTCCCGCGGGCGGAGGCGGCGGGGGCGGGGGCTGGGGTTGGGCGGGCGGGGCCAGGGAGACCGGCGCCCAGCGCATCGGAGTGACCGGCGGTGGCGGGAGTATCTCGTCCGGAGCCGGGACCGGGTCCGGCGCCGCCGACGCTGCCACCTCGGTCTCGGCAGCCCCCGACGGGGTGGCCGGCTCGACACCGGTCACCTCTGGAGAGCGTGGCCCGACCCCGGTGGACCGCAATAAGGGGGCGTCCGTCCCGGCGTCCTCGGACGCGGTCACCGCGATCCCGGAAGGGGTCACCTGGACCGGGCGCCCGGTGTGCCAGGCACCGACTCCTTCCAGCGCGACGCTCCCGTGGGGCCAGCCGCCGGGGGCGGGCGGCTCCGCCGCGTCGGTCACGGGCTCGGGCGCCCGCGGGGGGGAGGCGGAGGTCGATCGACCGTTGAGATGGAGCTCGTCGCGCTCAGGCGGCTCCTCGGCAGGCGCTGTCATGACGGTCACACCCGATGGGGGAAAGGCGTCCAGGAAGGGCAGCGTGGGCTGGTCGTCCTCTGGCGGGGCCGGCGGAGGCTCGGGAGAGTGGCGGGCACTCCACGGGAGGGCCTCCGCGGCGCCCCCGCCGCCGAGCCACCGAGGCAGCTCCGGTCCAGGGGGGTCGGGGGGCCGTGGGGGGCGTGGGGGAAGCGATTCGCCGGGACCGAGCAGCCCGAGCTGCTCCAGGAAGCCGCTCACCGCATCGTCGGGGACGTGGACCCGCCCCAGGGCACCGAAGCGCTCCGTCTCCTCACGGAGGCACTCGAGCCCCTTGCGGCAGCGCTCGCAGCCGACCAGGTGCGCTTCGATCTCCGCTCGCCGCCCCGGGTCCAGCTCATCGTCCAGGTAGCTGCTCAGCGCGAGCAGGCTGCACTTCATATGGCGATCTCGCGGTAGACGGTGCTGAACTGGCGCCGGGCGGCGGCCAGCTGCCGGCTGGCAGCCTCCGGTGAGCACTCCAGCGCGCGGGCGATCTCGGGATAGCGAAGGCGGGCGAGGTTGCGCAGCAGCAGCGCCGCACGCCGCTCGAAGGGAAGGGTCATGAGCGCGCGCTTCACGGTGTTCATGCGGCTGGCGACGTCACCGCCGCGGAACTCCGTCTGCAGGGAGGGCCGGCTGCGACGCCACAGCCTCGCCGGACCGCGGGGCCGCGGTGGGAACCGCTCGCCGGTGCGGCAGGCGCGCGTCACCGCACGATATAGGGCAGCGGTGCCGTCGACGCGGATCCGCGCCGGCGGGTACTTGGCAGCGTGAAAGATGCCTGCCGCGGCCAGCTCCACGGCGGAGTCGGCGTCGCCGACGAGGTGCGCGGCATACGTGATGAGTTCGTCGAGATGCTCGGAGACGAGCTCCGCGAACTCGCCACTGGTGGCTGGGACGTTGGCTGCGACGTTAATAGTGAGCCCACCCGGGGGTGGCTGGTGGCGTTGCGACAGCATACACGGCTGTGGTACAGGGGTCAAGATCGCACCGGCGACCTGGCGAGCCCGGTCGTGTCAGGACTGACCGGTCCCCGCGTTGGCGGCACCGCGGGCGCCGGACCGAGCCGTATCTGTCGGTATCGTCAGCAACTCGCCGCCCCTGACCAGACTGGGCGGGGTGAGACCGGTCGCCGCCCAGGCGGTGGCCGGCATGCCGATGTCGGCGACCGTGATCTGACCGGCGTGCCGCCGTCCCTGGACGGTCCAGAGCCCCGCCTTCATGGCGGTGAGGGTGCAGGTCCGGAGCGCGTGGACGGTCGGTTCACCGGGGGTTCCGGTGGTGGCGTCGAGCCCGCTCGGAACGTCGATCGCCACCGTGCGGCCGGCGGGGAGGCGTGAGATCGCCCTGGCCTGCGGTGGCCGGGGATCACCGCGGACACCGGTGCCGAGCAGGGCGTCGACGACAGTGCCGGCCCCGTCGAGGATCTCGGCGGGGAGGTCGCCGTCGGGGCACGCGGTCACCGGAACACCCATCGCCCGAAGGCTGCCGAGGTGGAGGGCCGGCAGCTCACCGAGCCGCTCCGGCTCGGCCACCAGCGCGACCCCGACCGGGAACCCCCAGGTGTGGAGGTGGCGCGCCGCCACCAGGCCGTCCCCTCCGTTATTGCCATATCCGGCCACAACCAGGACCGGATCGGGGTGGCCGCCGACGGTGGCGGACAGCCAGCGGGCCACCTGCCAGCCGGCGATCTCCATCAGCTGGAGGACGGTCACACCCTGGGCGGTGGCCGCCCGGTCGAGGCTCGACTGCTGCTCGGAGGTGAGATTCCCGTACCGGCTCCGCTCCTCCCCATCGGCGGCGCCGGCCGCCTCTCCGCCCGCGCTGCTCATCGCAGGACGACCGTGACCGGCGTGCCCGTGCGGACTCCGGTCCACGCGGATGCGGAGGCCTCCCGCGCCGCCAGCTCGAGGTGCCCGGCGCTGTTCCAGAGCACGGCCGCAGCCTGGGGATCGATCTCCTCGTAGGTGGTCACCAGTCGATCCGTCTGGCCGCCGGGCCAGATGATGGCGGCGACCCCTCGCTCCCCCAGATCGCTCTGACGCACGCCGGTGATGCAGTTGCCGAAGTGGTCGACCGCCACCACCAGGGACCGGATCTGGTCGCCCGCGGTGGCCGGGAGCAGCTCCGCCCGCAGCCGCGGTGCGTCGATCGGCTCGCCGACACCGGATACGGGAGTGCCGGCCGCGATGAGCGCCGCCGCCGGCGCGAAGAGGTCACGCCCGTGGAAGGTCGGCGACGCGCCGCCGGCGGTGGGGAGCCGGACCGCCCGCCGCTCCCGCGCCTCGGTCCAGAGATACGAGACGAGCCCGGTATCGGGCGCGACGCAGCCCACGCCGTCGCATTCGACCGCCACCGCAGCGCGATCTCCCCCGACCCCCGGGTCCACCACGGCGCAGATGACACTGCCGCGACCGAAGGCGCGGGCCAGCGTCTTGCAGCGATAGGCGGCGGTGAGGACGTCACCGGGAGGGACGAGATGGGTGCCGTCGATGCACCGGACACCGGGGGACGCCGACCACGCCGCGGCCCACAGTTGAGCCGCGTAGCCGTCCTCCAATCCGTAGTCGGTCACGAAGATCAGCGTTCCGGACACCCGCCGGCTACGTTAGCAGGGTGCTGGTGAATGCCCAGGCGCGCCCGCACGGAGACGGCGAAGGGGCGGCCCGGCACGCTGCCCGGCCGCCCCTTCCTGGGACGATGTCTACGCGCCGACTCAGTACGACGGTACTGAGTGGTCGGTCGCTCGGGCCTGGAGCCTCTGGCTCCGGTCCTCGCGACGTCGCACTCAGTAGTCGGGCATCTGCGGCGGTGCCTGACCCTTGTTCTTCTCGGGGATGTCGGTGATGAGCACCTCGGTGGTCAGCAGCAGGCCCGCGATCGACGCGGCGTTCTGCACGGCGGACCGGGTCACCTTGGTGGGGTCGATGATCCCCGCCGTGACCATGGTCACGTAGGCACCGGTGGCCGCGTCCAGTCCCTGACCCTTGGGCAGGCCCTTGACCTTCTCGACCACGACCGAGCCCTCGAGCCCGGCGTTGACGGCGATCTGGCGGAGCGGCTCCTCCAGGGCGCGGCGGAGGATGTTGACCCCAGCCAGCTCATCGCCCTCGGCCTTGACCTTGTCCAGAGCGGCGATCGAATTGAGGAGGACCACGCCACCCCCGGGGACGATCCCCTCCTCCACCGCGGCGCGGGTCGCCGAGACGGCGTCCTCCATGCGGTGCTTCTTCTCCTTGAGCTCGGTCTCGGTGGCGGCACCGACCTTGATCACGGCGACTCCGCCGGAGAGCTTGGCGAGCCGCTCCTGGAGC
>Ga0181520_10010056_pt1 | contig 12821 bp, 13 predicted proteins | sample PEATcosm2014_Bin_29_FD_132451 | JGI IMG/M metagenome (GOLD analysis project Ga0181520, IMG submission 132451) | Peatland microbial communities from MTU Mesocosm Facility, Houghton, MI, USA - PEATcosm2014_Bin02_30_metaG | ecosystem: Environmental > Terrestrial > Soil > Wetlands > Peat | place...
AGGAATTTAGCTTCACCGCTGCTGATCAGACGTTCTTTCAGGAACGTGGTTATTCGACCCCAAAGCGTTGCAAGCCTTGCCGCCAGGCAAAGAAAAACGATCAGGGGGGATCCAGCTACCGTTCGGCTCCTTCACAGGGAACTCCTGTGATTTGTTCGGGTTGCGGTCAGCCCACTACCGTTCCTTTCGAGCCGCGAGGGGATCGTCCGGTCTATTGCCGCGATTGCTACACGGCGCGCAAAGGAAGCGGCGGCGCTTCAAGAGGGCGCGACCGCGCATAAAAAAGTGCCCGGCTCCGGAGATCTTATCTCGAGCCGGGCCGCAACAGCTCAGGATTCGTAGGGCAAGGCTTCGCGGCGGTCGAGGTTTGGACGCGCATCCCGCAAGGGCTCTGTCGAGAGTGAGCGTTTGCCCGTCTCTCTTGGCAGTCACGCTCGCTATGCACCCTCCACGTACCGGAGTACACCTTTACTCGAACTGGCGCGGACGCACGACTCCGCACCAAATAAATCGTAGATAGACAGGGACGGCTCGGCCCGATAAAATATCGCTCACGGACCCCTCCCTGAAAAGGACGCTCTCTGACTTAATGGCCTCCCAACTCTCGTTTACGGGGTTCGCCTGGAAGAATCTCTGGCGCAGACGGCTCAGGACATTGTTGACGCTGGTGGGGATCACCATGGGCATCGGCGCCTTCGTGGCCCTGGTGGGATTTTCGCGCGCCTTCGAGCACGAGTGGATGCGCATGTATACAAGCTCCGGCATCGACATCGCTGTCGTCCAGAGCAATATTCTCAACAGCTCTATCGATGAGTCCCTTGCCACCAAAATCGGCGCCGTCCCCAATGTCGCCGAGGTGGCGCCCATGATCTTCAATCTCATGGACCTGACGCCGGAAGTGAATGCATTGGTTTATGGCTGGCGCGCCAACTCCTACGAGCTCGATTCCCTCACCCTCCTCTCCGGCCACCGCTTTCACGATGGATCACCGGAGATTCTCCTGGGTGATTTACTGGCCAGTAATCTTGGAAAAAAGACAGGCGACATGCTTTCGATCCAGGGCACAAATTTCACCGTAGTCGGCATCTTCCATGGGGGCTCAGCGCTCGAAGCCGGCTCCGTCATTATGCCGCTCGACCAGATGCAGATCGTTGCCGGCATGGAGGGGAAGGTCACCGCGTTTCACGTCAAGCTGCGCCCCGCGCCCACCGGCGAATCTTATGATGAGTACGTCCGGCGCGCTTCAGCGGCCATTGAAGCCGCTCTGCCCGGTACTCGCGCCTTTCCCGCCGCCGAGCGCGCCGCCAACAACTCGATTGTCGTACTGGCTCACTCCGTGGCCTGGGGCACATCGGCCATCGCGCTCCTCATCGGCATTCTCGGCATCGCCAACACCATGGCCATGTCGGTCTTCGAGCGCACCCGCGAGATCGGCATCTTGCGCGCCCTGGGCTGGAAGGGCCGCCACGTCATCCTGCTCATCCTTACGGAAGCCACCGCGCTGGGATTCGCCGGCGGCCTGCTTGGCATCGGCGCGGGATGGGGTGCGTTGCGCCTGCTCTCCACATTGCCGCAAACCGCCAGCATAGTCTCGGCAACCGTTTCGCCGTTGCATCTCCTCGAATCGCTCGTCATCGCCATTGCCTCCGGCCTGCTCGCCGGTGCGTATCCCGCCTGGCGCGGCGCGCGGCTTTCGCCGGTGGAGGCCTTGCGCTATGAGTAGCCCCCTTGGCGCCGGCAGCCCGATTAGCGCCCGCGGCCCAATTCTCGAAGCGTGCGGCCTCGTGAAGAGCTACGACGAGGGGCGTGTGGAAGCTCTGCGCGGCGTCGACGTGAAGATTGACGCGGGAGAATATGTCGCCATCAGCGGCCCCAGCGGCAGCGGCAAATCCACTCTTCTTCATCTGCTCGGCGGCCTCGACACGGCTACGCATGGCCAGGTCTTCTACAAGGGATCCGAGTTGGGCAAGGCCGTCGATCTCGACTCTTATCGTTCGCGCCAGGTAGGATTCATCTTCCAGGCCTTTTATCTGTTGCCCACGCTGCGCGCCGTGGAAAATGTGCAGGTGGCCATGCTGGCGGTGAATCAAAAAGCCAATCATCGCGCCGAGCGTGCCGCGGCTCTGCTTGAAGAGTTGGGACTTGAGGCACGCATGAAACATTTTCCCAACCAGCTCTCTGCCGGCGAGCGGCAACGCGTGGCCATCGCGCGTGCTCTGGCTAACGATCCTGCCATGCTGCTGGCCGACGAACCAACCGGCAACCTCGACAGCGTGAATTCGGCGCACATCATGGAGATCTTGCGCGGCATTCGCGAGCAGCGCGGCATGACCATGATCATCGTGACTCATGAAAACGACATCGCGCACAATGCGCCGCGCCACATTCGCATCCGCGATGGAAGGATCGAATCATGAAGGCCTCCGGCGAAAGCTCCGACGTGAAAGGGCACGACTTTAGTCGTACCGCAATCAAACGGCAAATTCGTCGGGCTTTAGCCCCTGCGGGCCGGTTTTTCCTTCAAACGCACTTTCGTAGCGAGCTGATGAAAGCGCTGCGGGCTGCGTGCGTTGCCTCTCTGGCGCCGCTTCTGTGCGCGCAGACGTTGAACTTGAACGATCTGCTCGCCTCCATGCGCAAGCGCATCGAAACCGCCGACTTTCGCGCCACCGGGCACCTGGTCTGGGTTCAACCCAGCGGAGTGCGAATCAGTTATCCCATCACCATCAAAGCGCGTTGGTTTCCCGGTGTGCTGCGCGAGTTTGTGGAGATGGGCGCCGCATCCAAGACACCGGGGAACTCGCCTCCCGGCTCGAGCCTCGTAACGCATGCGCTCCTCGAAATGCGCCCCAACGGCCAAAGCTCCATTACGATCGCGCATCCCGGAGACAAATCTCCCACCGTTTTGCCCGTTGAAAAATGGACCGAGGGCCCGCTCGGCCCCGGCTTTGGTTACGAAGATCTTCTCGAGCAGCAATACTTCTGGGCGGGGCAAAGCTCCGACGGCAAAGCTAAATTCGGCGCGCGCGATTGCATCATCGTGAAAAGCACGCCCGGCGCAACCGATCGCACCCACTACGCACTGGTCAAAACCTGGCTCGATCCCAGCATTGAGTTTCCCGTGTACGTCGAAAAAACCGTCAAGGAATCCGCCGTGGTGAAAGAGTTCACCTACTACGGCATCCGCCATGAGGAGGGCGTCTGGTCGGCGCACCAGGTCGAAGTGAAGGTGCGTGGCCAATCCGGTTCCACGCTGCTCATCCTCGACCGCGGCAGCGCCAAGGCAAATCTCACGCTCGCCGATTTCAACCCCACACTGCTTACGAAGTTCTAGGTGTCCGATGCACGTCGTTTTTTGGATTCTCGCGTCCGTTGCGCTTCTGGTTTTAGCCGGAGCCATGTATCAACATTTGGGCAGCCTCCGCGATCGCCGCATTCACACCGGTCACGGCCGCTGGGTGACCATCGGCCGCGGATGCAGCCTCTACTTTTTCGAGCAGGGCGAAGGCGAACCGACAGTTCTCTTTGAATCCGGCATCGGCGCCACACATCTCAACTGGCGCGGCATTCAGGACCCGATTGCCACACTCTCCCACACCATCGCCTATGATCGCGCCGGCCTGGGCTGGAGCAGCCCGAGCCGCACCCCTCGCACACCCGGCAACGTCGCCGCGGAACTGCACCGGATGCTCGAGACCGCGGGCCTCCAGCCGCCATACGTTCTCGTGGGGCACTCCTTCGGCGGGCTGGTCATGCGCCGCTTTGCTTTGCTTTACCCCGAAGAAGTCTTGGGGCTAGTGCTCGTCGATCCCATGCGCTGCGAGGAATGGCCTCCTCTTAACCCCACCCGGCAATCGCAACTCGATCTGGGCAACCGCCTCATCCGTTACGCGCTGCCGGTGGTGCGTTGCGGGCTGGCGCGCCTGCTGGTTACATGGCTCTTCGGCCATTCGGGAAATCTCTCCGAGCAGATTGCCGGCGCTGCCGGTGCGCATCCGCGCCATGTGCTGGACCGAATCAAGACCGAAGTGCGGAAGATGCCGCGCAAAGTGTGGCCCGCGGTCGCCGCGCACTGGTCGCGGCCAGGATTCTACGCCGGACTGCGCAGCCACATCGATTCCATCCCCGCCACCGTGAGAGAAATGCACGTGGCCGGGCCCATTCGCGGCATTCCCGTCACCGTGCTCACGCCGGGAAACGCTGCTCCCCTCACACAGAATCAACTTGACCACATCGGCGATTCCGTCAGGCAGACCATTGCGCCGGAGAGCGAGCATTGGATTCATCTTGATGAGCCCGATCTCGTGATCGACGCTATTCGAGCCATGATCGGGGCTCCGCTCATCGCTGTTGCCGCAGAGGCCGAGCCCGCGATGGCCTTCGTCAGCGAGCCTGCACTGCCTGAAGACGCCCCGCTTCTCGCGGTTCCCCGCTCCGCGCGATGAAGCCATCTTCGCTATCCTGTAAATGCGCTTCCCCTCTGTCATTGTCATCGAGAGGTAAGCCGAGGGCCCTTATGGAAGTGAAGGTTTCGCACGTCGACGGCGTCAGGTTCGCCATTCAGGCACGGTCGCACGTCGTGCCCTGCGATCAGCCGCTGGAAAACGGCGGAGAAGACTCTGGCATGACACCGCCTGAGTTTCTGCTGGCTTCGCTCGGCTCCTGTGCGGCTTATTATGCCGTCGAGTACCTGCGGACACGCAATCTCGCCGAGACCGGCGTGGAAGTTTCAGTGACCGCGGAAAAACTTCTAAAGCCCGCGCGCCTGGGCAGCTTCCGCGTCCACGTACTGTGCCCCGTGAAACTGAGCCCGGAACAAACTGAGGGCCTGATGCGCTCCGTGCATCATTGTCTGGTACACAACACGCTGCTCTCGGCACCGGAGATCGAAATCGATCTCACCACTGTCGGCGCGCAGTAATCTTCTCTGCCACAGGCGTTGGCGTCTGACCCCTGACACCTGAAACCTATTTAAGTGATATTCACGCTCTTTCCGCGCGAAAGCACGACGGCCTTGCGGCGGTCCCTGCCATCCTTCGACGCGTGGTCGATCTTCCTCCAGAAGCCGATGAAATAATCGACCGCCGAAATTACCGCAATCAGAGCCGCGAAGTAAATCGCGGCAATCGCGTACCACTTCACCGGAATCGCAATCAGACCGATCTGCCAATGGTCCCAGCGGTGTGCCAGAATGGCGGAGACCACCGCGACGATCTGCACCACGGTCTTCAGTTTGCCCAGCTCGCTGGCCGTGATGGTGAACCCTTCAGACGACGCGATCGACCGCAATCCGGAAATGAGAAACTCGCGGCCGATGATGACGACCACGATCCACACCTTCACCACTTCGGGAATGTAGGCCACTAGCGCAACGAACGCGGCCGTTACCATGATCTTATCGGCGATCGGGTCGAGCAACACGCCTATGGTCGTGATCTGGCCGCGCTTGCGGGCAAGATAGCCGTCCAAGCCGTCGGTAATCGAGGCCAGAACAAACAGAAGCGACGCCAGAATCTCCTGCGCGCCGCCCGGCCCCTGCCACAGAAAGTGCGGCGAGAGAATCCACAGGAAGAGCGGGATCATGATGATCCGGCTCATGGTGATGGAGTTGGGCAGATTCATGCGCACGGGCCACGTTATCGAGTCTCTGGTGGCGTGATTCCATTATTGCACCGCAAAATTGACGCGTCCCTGACGGCAATCACCACGCGTGTCCGCCGCGTACCGCAATGTGTGCTTTGGCCGTTGCAGCGCGCAATACGCCATGATATTTTGATATAGGACTAATTTGGTCGTATATCCAGGCCGTGCATCAGAAGTCAACTACAAGCGATTCGGGCGAGCCTTTTCGCATGGTGCTGGCTGTCGATTCAAGAGGCCTCAAGATACAGCGCGGCCCTGGTGGATTTCTCTTGGCGAAGAGTCACCAGGGCCGCACGACCGGCAACCCGTGAGCTGACGGTTCCTGTAGGATAGCGGAATCGTTGGCCACCATTCCAGGCAAAGGAACCCGATGGCGCCACGGCTCACACTTTCCGCTCTCCTGCGCTTCTACGTGCGCAAGTCCTTCACTGCATGTCATAACCGAATATTCCGCCGTTGCTTCTGTTCGATCAACGCTCGCAGTTTGTTTTTGACCTGTCTGCTCCTTGCTGCCATGGCCTGCACTAAGACGGCCAAAATAGCCGGTGCGCAGGAGCCTCCATACTTCGTCACTTATTCTGAGGCCCTTGAGGAACCCGGCAATCTCGAGATCGCCCAAAAGGGCTTGACGGGAGAGCCAAAAAACTCGAATGCCTTTTACAGCGCCACACTGGAGCTGGAATACGGCGCCAAAGCCTGGTGGACCACGGAGCTTTACCTGCAAGGTCAGGCGACCGCCGGCGATTCCACCATCTTCACCGGATTCCGCTGGGAGAATCGGTTTCGTATTCTGCCTAGCGAACACTGGATCAACCCCGTGCTTTACCTCGAGTACGAAGACGTAAACGGCGCCGACAAAAGCATTCTCGAGGTGACAGGCCACGACAGCATCACCGATTTTCAGGGGCGCAACGCCGAAGGCCGTGGCGACATCTCCCGAACCATGGAGGGGAAGCTGCTCCTCTCCAGCAACCCGAAAGGCTGGAACATCTCAGAGAACTGGATCACCGAAAAGAACATGATGGGCGGGGCGTGGGAGTTCGGTTACGCGGTGGGCGCGAGCCGGCCGCTCGCACTGCTTGGCAACGGACGGGAATGCACTTTTTGCCGCCAGAACTTCAGCGCCGGCGCAGAGATCTACGGAGGACTCGCAACGGTTCACGATTTCGGCTTCCAGAACACGTCGCACTACGCGGGACCCACGCTTTATTTCAATATCCCGCATGGACCCACGCTCGGCTTCTCGCCGCAATTCGGACTGAGCAACGACAGCGCAGGCGTCTTGTGGCGCGTCAAGGCTTCGTATGAGATTCAGCAATTCCGCGATCTCTTTCGTGGAAAGGGGGCGCAGTGAAGACTCTCAAGGTTAGATCGTCGGTCTTGGTAGTATTTGCGGCCTCCGCGGCCCTGCTCCTGGCTGCTGACAATTCCTGGTTGCACAAAGTGCCTGACGCGGAACGCACGCGTGTGAATCCCTATGCAGGCCACCCCGAAGCGGTGAGCGCCGGACGATATCTGTTCGCTGAAAACTGTGCTCACTGCCACGGCGTAGATGCCGAAGGGCGTCACGGACGGCCCAGCCTGCGCAGCGAGCGAGTCGCCCACGCCACCGATGGCGAACTGGCATGGCTCCTCCGCAATGGAAGCCTGCGCAAGGGCATGCCTTCCTGGATCACGCTGCCCGAACCCGAACGATGGCAGATCATTACTTATCTTCGCAGCCTGCCACGCGACGATTCCGCGTCGGCCCCTGCGCTGCATCCGTAACGGTCGCGCGCCATACGCGCTCGATACCACTTCCAAAAGATGCGCGCCTTGAAAAGAAATGGCGGGAGAGAACTCCTCCCGCCACATTTCTTCCGTACGTCTTTACGGAGTTGGCGCCCTAGGCGTAAATCCCGCGTTGCTTCATGGTGAAGGCCACGCGGTCGATGGCCAGCATATACGCCGCGATGCGGTTGTTCACGCCGTGGGCCTCGGCATAGCGCACCACGTCGTCGAAACTGTCGCGCAGAATCTGCTCCAACTGCTCGTTGACCACGGACTCTTTCCAGAAGTACCCCTGACGATCCTGCACCCACTCAAAGTAGCTGGCCGTCACACCGCCGGCATTGGCCAGAATGTCGGGCACGATGAAGATGCGCTTCTCGGCCAGAATCTCGTCGGCCACGGCAGTAGTGGGCCCATTGGCGCCCTCTACCACGATGCGCGCCTTGATCTTGTCGGCGTTGCGGCTGGTGATTACGTTCTCCGTCGCCGCCGGGATCAGAATCTCGCACTCTGAGACCAGCAGCTCCTCGCTGGGCGTGGCTTCGGCGCCGCGGAAGCCGAGAATGGTGTTGTTGCGGTACCTGTACTCGAGCAACTGGTGGATATCGATGCCGGCGGGATTATAGAGGCCGCCTTCGCGCTCGGCGACGCCCACGATGGAGTAGCCGCGCTCCTGCATCAGCCGCGCGGCGTTCGATCCCACGTTGCCAAAGCCTTGAATCACCACGCGGCAGCCTTCGACCGGCATGTTCAGGTAGCGCAGGCTCTCGTCGCATACCACCTTCACGCCACGGCCTGTGGCCTCAATCCGCCCCTGCGAGCCGCCGAGGCTCAGCGGCTTGCCCGTCACCACGGCGGTCACCGTCTGCCGCATGTGCATGGAGTAGGTGTCCATGATCCACGCCATGGTCTGCTCGTTGGTATTCACGTCGGGCGCGGGCACGTCCTTCTCCGGCCCGATGAACTCGATGATCTCCGACGTATAGCGGCGCGTCATGCGCTCCAGCTCGCCGCGGCTCATCGTCTTGGGATCGCAGATGACGCCGCCTTTGGCGCCGCCGAAGGGAATGTTCACCACCGCGCACTTCCAGGTCATCCAGCTGGCCAGGGCGCGCACTTCATCGAGCGTCACATCGGGCGAGTAGCGGATGCCGCCCTTGCACGGGCCGCGGGCGATGTTGTGCTGCACGCGGAAGCCCGTGAAGATATCGATCATGCCGTTATCGAGCGCCACCGGAAAGTGCACAATGATCTCCCGTGACGGCGAGCGCAGCACCTTCCACAGTCCTTCGTCCAGGTTCAACTTGCGCGCGGCAAAATCGAAGCGCGCGTTCTGCGCCTCCCAGGGATTGATCTCCTGATCGAGCGTCACATGGGGGGATTCGGTTGCCATAAAGTTCTCCATCTCCTGCCGCGTTTCCGGTTTTTCCGGAGCCGGAATGCGGCCCCGTTCAACAAGTTTATCGGTGCGGCGGCCAATCAGCCAGGGTTTCCGCGACCGCCGCCGCTTCCCGCGCAACTCTGCTCGACGGCGCATGGGAAGGGGCAAAACCGCACGCAGACCCAAACCTCAGTGAGTCTAGGCTGGTCGCCCGCCTGCGTCAAGGTGTGCCGAACCTCGTTAAGAAACGGCTTGTGGGCAAGTTCCCGTTGCGCCGCACGATTTCCGAATCGGGGTCCGAATCGGAGCTTGAAGCGGGAACGCCTCCGCAACAGCGGATTCCCGCGAGCAGTTACACTGAAGCTGTGAAAGCCTCTTCCCGCTCAGCTCATCCCTCGCGCAAGGAGTTCCTGGCTTTGGCCCGGACGCACACGCTCGTCCCAGTTTGCCGCACGCTTATGGCCGACCTCGAAACCCCGGTTTCGGCCTTCTTGCGCGCCGCTTGGGGCCAGCGCGAGTGCTTTCTCCTGGAATCCGTCGAGGGCGGCGAGCAGGTGGGCCGTTACACCTTCATCGGCTTCACGCCCTTCAAGCGCATTGTGGCGCGCGGCCGCGAAATCGCCATCACCGAAGGCCGCAAAACTACCCGCTTGCAGGGAGACGTCTTCGCCGTGCTGCGCGACGCCCTCGGTGGCCACAAGCCCGCGCGACTGCCGGGCCTGCCACCATTCACAGCGGGCGCCGTCGGCTTCTTCGCCTACGATGCCGTGCGCCAGATCGAGCGCCTGCCCGCGCGCGCCAAAGACGAGCTTGGCATTCCCGACGCGTGTTTGCTTTTTTTCGACGAGGTGCTGGCCTTCGACCATGTGCGCAAGGAGATCTGGCTCATCGTCACCGCCGATGTCTTGCGCGGCAACGCCTCTGCCGCCTACGATCGCGCCGTCAAGCGCCTCAACAAACTGGAAAAGCACCTGAGCCTGCCCCTGCCCGAGCGCGAACTCGAAAAATCGCGAAAGCCCGGCAAGCTCAAGGTCAAATTCCGCACCGCAAAAAGCGATTTTCTGGCCTCGGTCGTCCGCACCAAGGAGTACATCCGCGCCGGCGACGCATTCCAGGTCGTCCTTTCGCAGCGCTTCGACGTGGAGCCCGGCGTCGACAGCTTCCAGGTCTATCGCGCGCTGCGCACCGTCAATCCCAGCCCTTACATGTTCTTCCTGCGCTTTGCGCCGGATGGGCCGTTGGGCGCGAGTTCACGAATTCCGTCCAAAAAATCAAAAGCGCGGGAGCGTCTTGAGCTCGCCGGCTCGTCGCCCGAGCTGCTGGTCCGCGTTCATCAGGGCAACGTGGAGTACCGGCCCATCGCGGGCACCCGGCCGCGCGGCGCAACGGAAGCCGAGGACAACGCGCTCGCCGAAGAAATGCTGCACGACGAGAAGGAGCGTGCCGAGCACGTGATGCTGGTCGACCTGGGCCGCAATGATGTGGGCCGCGTCAGCCGCTTCGGCAGCATCAAGGTCGACAAGCTGATGTTCGTCGAGCGCTACTCCCACGTCATGCACATTGTCAGCTCCATCGAAGGGAAATTGCGTCCGGACCTCACCGCCGTTGACGCGCTACGCGCCTGATGCCCTGACGGCACGCTCTCCGGCGCGCCCAAGGTTCGCGCCATGGAGATCATTGAGGAGCTCGAGCCCGCGCGCCGCGGCGCCTACGGCGGCGCGGTCCTCTACGCCGACTTCTCCGGAAACCTCGACTCCTGCATCGCCATCCGCTCCATGCTGGCCATCGGCGGCAAAGGCTTCGTGCAGGCCGGCGCCGGCATCGTTGCCGACTCCGTGCCCGAGCTCGAGCACCGGGAATCGATCAACAAGGCGCAGGCCGTAATCCGCGCCATCGAGCGCGCACGGGAGATGTAACGCTGTCTGAAGTTATCCGTTTGTGTCCTGATATATTTAGGACAATGGATTCACCTCCCAAAGCAGACCCCGCAATGTATCGCAGATTGCGTGATCAAATGCTGCAATCGAACCAGCCGGGCTTCGAGCCTGACGCGGTTCAGGCCGTCTTCATGGACTGGAATATCGGCAACGGAACTGCAACGGTGCTTGCTGCGGCTGACGGATCAGCCAGTGTCTATCTCAGCAGCGGAGGCGGCTACATTGGCGGAGGCCAGAAGTACCCGGCAATTCGCAACGCGGCCCTCCACGCCATTCAAATCGCGGCGAGCTTGCGCTCGCAATTCAAATCCACAGAGACCATTGATTTGCCTTCCGCGGACGATGTTTACTTCTATCTGAAGACAAACACCGAACCGCGCCTGGCGGTTGCGAAGGAAGCTGACCTCCGTGCTGAAACAGACCCTCTCGCCTCCCTCGGCGCAATGATGCAGGAAATCATCACACAATATCGACTGAATTTCCCGCACCCGCCCAATAAGTAGATCTCCCTTTACTCTGCCCCAAAAACCCGCTTGAAAAACCGCCCGATCTTGCCGAAAAATCCCGGCTTCTTCTGCGTCGCGGGAGCCTGGGGCGGGGCGCTCGGCGTCGACGCTCCCGGAGCGTCCGTTGCTGGCGCAGCGACTTGCGCTGCGTGATCGGCGCCGTTGTAGCTGAGCGTGGTGGTCGCGCTCGCGGCATTCGGCGGAAGAGCTGCGACCGCGGGAGCCTGCGATGAAGGCGGAGTAAGTCCTTCGCTCTGCGCCAGTGGGAACTCGTTGTTTTGCGTCACGGCCGGCGGAGGGCACCCGCAAGGTTCCTTTTCCTGGTCCACAACCGATTGCAGGCTGCCGTGCTCGAACATTACTCGTTGCCCAGGCTGCACGCGGTAGATACCGCCTTCGAAGACGCTGGTCACAACCACGTAGGGCGCGTTGGCGCCTGCGTTATCGACGCAGGTGTCGCCGTGCTCGCCCAGCCGCACCTTCACATCGGCCGCATTCGGCCCGCCGATGAGAATGCGGAAGTATGGCGTGAGAAGCGTGTCGGCATTTTTCTCGCGCGCCGTGCTCGCTGCAAAACTCATCTCCACCGCGCCACGATCGAGCGCAATGAGCAAACCCGGAACTTCGCCGGCCGGCGCGCTGGCATCGGCCGCCAGCTTCACCGTGCTCGACGAGCATACGCGCAGTGTTCCCCGGTACGGCAGCGTGACTTCAGCCGTTCCCGTGCCGGCTGTAATGCTACCACTGCCCGTCAGGTACGCGTGGCCGTTCCACGCCTGCATGGCTCCTTCCACCGTGAGCGCCGCGCCGGGAACTGACTTGTCCAGTGGAACAATGGCGACGGGAGGTGTGCTGAACGTCGGCGCCTGGTCAGGCTGCGCGGCCTGCTGCGGCGCAGTCTCAACCGTTGGCGCGTTTTCCGGGGCTTCTGGCGAAGCCGCGGCTGGCGTGGTCTGTGCCGGCGCATTGCCCGGAGCCTTTGCCGGCGGCGCCGCCGTCGCGGTCTGCGCTTTGAGCGCCGATCCGGCAATCAGGGCCACGCAGAGACCCAGAACGCAGCTCCATCTACACGCGCATAAGGGGCCCACACAGCGAGTTGTCGCCTTCGGCGCGTCGTGCATAGCTTACATGTCCAGAAAGTTGCGGATCATCTGATGGCCGCCCTCGGTCAACACACTCTCGGGGTGGAACTGCACGCCCTCGATGGGCAACGTGCGATGCCGCAGGCCCATGATGACCGATCCGCTCGCTTCCGTGGTCCGCGCCGTCACCGCCAGCTCGGCGGGCAGCGACTTCTGCTCCACGATGAGCGAGTGATAGCGCGTGCAAGTGAGCGGCGTGGGCAGGCCGGAGAAGATGCCTGTTCCATCGTGATCGACCGCGCTGGTCTTGCCGTGCATGAGGGTTTTGGCGCGGACGACCTTGCCGCCGAAGGCCTCGCCGATGGCCTGGTGGCCGAGGCAGACTCCGAGAATCGGCGCTTTCCCCGCCATGTGGCGGATGAGGGGCACCAGGATGCCGGCCTCGACCGGCGTGCATGGCCCCGGCGAGTGCAAAATCCGCTCGAGCTTCATGGCCTCCACT
>Ga0181520_10010057_pt1 | contig 12821 bp, 9 predicted proteins | sample PEATcosm2014_Bin_29_FD_132451 | JGI IMG/M metagenome (GOLD analysis project Ga0181520, IMG submission 132451) | Peatland microbial communities from MTU Mesocosm Facility, Houghton, MI, USA - PEATcosm2014_Bin02_30_metaG | ecosystem: Environmental > Terrestrial > Soil > Wetlands > Peat | place...
CCGCTCATGTTGGTCCTGGGCCAGAGAGCGAAAGAAGAAGTCAATCGGCAGGCGATGGCCGCGCGGCGCAGCCGGTTCCAGCAACTGGAGCGTACCGTCCAGAAAGGCCATGTCCCGATTGGGCGGAATGATGTAGGCGCAGTTGGGCCTGACCGTCATCCCGTCTTCGACCTCGAAGACCTGCATGCGGGTATAGCGTTTGACCAGGTCGGAGAGGATGCTTTTATGGTCCGGAGCCAGGTGCTGCACCAGGACAAAGGCCATGCCGGGATCGGTCTCAGCAGGCATGCCGGAAAAGAAAGCCTCGAACGCCGCCAAGCCTCCGGCCGACGCACCGATGCCGACGATGGGAAAACCCGCCTTCGGATGCACGCCCAAGTCTGCCTCTGCGGCTGACCCTGCATCTACCGGAGGATCAACCGGTGCGCCCGGCTCCGCATGCTCAGGCAGCGGGGTCTCTTGCTGCATACTGGGTTCTGCCTTCTTCTTGGTCACTGTATTTCTCCTTCGCGATCAAACCAGAAACCCTTGCAATCACCTTTCCAGTATAAGTCTAGCCGTTCCAGACCCACATGTATAGCGCCGAAAGAAAGTGTGACGGCGGCCGAGAAACGGAACATCCGGTCTACCCAATCAGTCGGTTCAGCAGGGAATCGAGCGACACGATGGCAAAGCGGGTGATCATGTCGGACGTGGCGAAGGGGACGATTGCGGTACTTGTCGCCAAGCAAGTACAGGACTTAGTGTTTGCCTAAATGGCATGTTGGATCGACCCCGTCGAGTCGGTCATGCGGTCCAGGTGGTTCGAAGCGATTGCGTCCCGAGCAAACATTACGTACTTCCTTGAATAAGCGCGGGCGACACGCCGCTGGGCGCAACCATGGGGAACCTGGACCGCGGCAATCCGGCGAGCTTCTCGATCGGCCCCGAAATCAGCCTCGCGAGCCATTCTCGCAACTGGTAAAGCGACTTGACCAGCCCAATCATCCCGAGCATCTGATACATGATCCGATCAGCCCACACCTTGTCGAACCGTGGCAAGGCCAGCAAAAGGTTGATTGGGTTGTAGAACGCGGCGTAGCTGACGAGCATGTTGATCTGCCGGCGCCAGGGATGGGCGTCGTTGGTGGCGAGGCAATGATTGCCGTCATATTGATACTGCTCGATCGGTTGTCCACCGACTTTGCTCAGCACGAGGCCGTCGCGGAACGGCTGTTCGTAGCCCTGGCTGCCTACCCAGGGCGTCAAGAGCGTCACCTGGCAGGACGCTGCGCCTGCCCTCCAAAGGAATCGCACCTGGTTGAGCAGGCCGTACAAACTGCGCAACGTCCACAACGGTTGACCGTCGTGGTGCATCATCATCGGCATCGGGGCAATCCCCTGTTTCACGAGCAGCTTGAACAAGGTCTTGGTCCTTTCAATAGTTTGCCCCTTCTTGACCAGCCCCGCCGTGAGGTCTTCGATCCCCAGCCAAAGGCCGCGCAGCCCTGCGTCGCGGGCCAAGGGCAAGAGATCCTGGTTTTTCAGCACGTCGAACTCCGTAGCCTCCGTGGCAAAGGCAATCGCTTTGCGAAATGGCTTGTTCCCGACCTTGCCGCGTGCCATGGCCGCGAGCGTTGCTTCGACCGTCTCGCGACGGCTGAAGAAATTGTCGTCGGTGCCAAAGAACCTGGTCATGCCGCAGAGTTCGGCAACCCCGGCGATCTCCTCGACCATTCGCTGCGGACTGCGGTGGCGGAAGGTGAACTGGTTGTAAGCGGGGATGGGACAGTAGGGACAATGGAACTGGCAGCCGTGGGTGGTGACCATTGCCAGGATTTTTGCGTGGCGACCGATCCGTTCGGCCGGGATCGGCTGGGAGGACAATGTGCTGTGGCCGTGCGGAGGCTCGAACAGCCCCATGGCCTCCAGCGGCAACGGCAGCTCGTCGAGGTCTTGAACCAGCCGCTGCACGCCGGTGTTGACCAGGTACGGGGGCGGGCCGTCGGGTGCATCGGGCCGGTAGACCAGTCCAGGGATGTCTTCCAGCAGCCCGCCGTCGCGAGCCCGCTCAAAGGCCGCGCGCATCGTATCACCGGGCCGCTTCATCTCGACAATTCTGTCCAGGAGTTCCAAGAGCACGTACTCCTCGCCCGTGACAACCACATCGGCGCCTTCCCGGCCGTCGGCCGAAAGCCCGAAGAAGTCCCACGGCTCATAAACAGCCTTGGGGCCGCCGGCCAGGATCAGCGGCCGGTCATCGCCCAATTGCCAGGCATCGCGGATCAGTCGATAGGCCGGCGCGCTGTGGATCTGCATGGCGGAAACCATGAGGACCTGTGGAGGCTTGCCGTCGACGCTTGCCGCGCTGGGCCGGATATTGGGGCTCCACTGTTGTAGCACCAGGCGAACATTCCGGAAGCCCGCGGCATACAGCGCGGAGCCCACCGCCCGAGGGGCACCGGGGATGAGCGACTTGTCGACAAACACAAACGGTCCCAGCCGGGTTCGCGGATCGAAGGCATAGATGAAGAGGATCGGAGTGTCGCTTCCCGCGACGTGACTTCGAATCCGGGTCTCCAACTCGCGATAGCGGCCTGGCGTCGTGAATCGATCCGAGTGAGAACGTGCCGGAAGTTCCATCGCGATCTCCTTTCCTATCTTGTGGCGACCTGATTTCCGTTACGAACACGCATTAGCGAGCAGGCTTGCACGACTTGCGCGGGCTCGCGCTCGACGCCTGACGGCACGGTAGCCCTGCGATACGGGGGGGCGACCGTCGTTTCACTGGCGGAGACGACGCGGGTGAAGAACTCCAAGTATTTCAGGCCCACATTCGGCCAGAACATGGGTTTTGCGTAGCGGTATGCTTTGCGTCGAGTCTCCATTTGGAATACGGGGTCTGTCAGGAATCGCAGCGTGGCGTCCGCCATGGCATGGCTTTGGCCAAACGGCACGAGCAGACCGCGCCCGTTGGCCAGGACTTCTTCAGCGTACAGGTAGGGGGTACTGACTACGGCACCACCGGCTGCCATGGCATAGGCCAAGGTGCCGCTGGCAATCTGGTCTTTTCCCGGATAGGGGGTGACATAGACGTCGCACGCCTGAAGGTACCCCAGAAGGTCGGCAAGGCTGAGATATTTGTTGACAAAACGTACATGTTCGCCGACGCCCAGCGATTCGGCCATCTCGACCAGGCTTTCTCGGTAGACTTCGCCTTCCTGACGCTTGACCTGCGGGTGGGTGGCTCCCACGATCAGATAAACCGCCTGGGGACAAGTGTCAACAATCCGAGGCATGGCCCGAATCATGTACTCCAGCCCTTTGCCTCGATTGATGAGTCCGAAGGTGCAAATGACCTGCCGGCCGGCGAACCCCAGCCGTGCCTTGTGCGTGCCGTCGCGCTGATAAGGAACCTCCGGCACTCCGTGAGGAATCACCTGCACCTTGGCGACTGGCACGTGGTAGACCCTCTCCAGCAGGCTCGCGGCGATTCTTGTAATCACGATGATGCCTTGGCTGTGGGCTGATAGGTTTTGGACGATGCGTCGTGGTAGCGATGTCGGCTCGGTCAGAAGCGTGTGGAACGTGGTGACGATGGGTTTGCGGCAGAAACGCACGAAGTCCAGCACGCGATTACCCCAATCGCCCGGATAGAGACCGAATTCGTGCTGCAAGCTAACCACGTCGTACGGGCCGTCGTTGGCCGCCTCCGCGGCCAAGCGGTATGCATTCGTCCGGCTGTTGTCGATGACGTGGACAACGCGCGGATCCTCGTAGCTGAGCGCGGCCGTTTTCCGGATCGCCGCAATCGCGGACACCGGCTCGCCCGCCGCCGTGTCCACGGCGTCGGCCGAGTCCCTGGTAAAGGTTGCCAGTCCGCATGCTTCCGGCGGATAGGTCGAGATGAAAATGGGCCGTATTGTATTCACTGCTCGTCTCCTGTGGCGGTTCCCCATGGGAGATTACCGGCCGGGTCGGCAATTGCCATGTCACAATCGACTCGGCCCTCCTCGGAGGCTTTTCGCAATTTGCTCATGGCCCGAGTCTGGATCTGCCGGATCCGTTCCTTGGATACGCCCATCGCGGCCCCGACTTGCTTCAACGTGAGCGGCGTCTGGCCCCGGGTGAGGCCGAAACGATCCGTGACAATCTGCAACTCCCGCTCATCCAGGCAGCAAAGGATCTTCCGAACCTGCGACTCGCGTTGAAGTTGTGCTGACTCCTGCTCGTACGGGTCGGCACGCCGATCCTCGGCGGCGCAGAGCATCTCCGCGTGACTGGTGGCGAAACGGTCACGATAACGGAACACGGCAGGGATGGAACGGGCGAAATTCTTCACGATCGCCCAGGTTGCGTACGTGCTGAAGCGGTTGCCCCGCGACACATCGAACTTCTCCACTGCGCGGAGCAGTGACAGGTTCCCGTCGCTGACCAGCTCGAAGAAGTCCACCGCCGGACCGACGTACCGCTTGGCAATCGAGACCACCAGCCGAAGGTTTGCAGAAATGATCTGGTTCTTGGTTGCAACCGATTCCTCGTAGAGATTCTCGATCCGATCCATCAGGCGGCGCTTCGGCTGATCCACATCGAGCATGTCGCGGAGTTTGCCCGCTTGGTGCTTGAGGTAGTTCATCTTGCGAAAGAGGTGCGTCTCCTGCTCCCGCGTCAACAAGGGCACCTCGTAGAGGCTGGCCATGTACGCAGGCAAACCGCTGGGCAAACGCGGCCTCTTCGTTGCAAAATCGTTTTCGGGCGGCGGGCCCAGGATCTCGCGAGCCCTGTTCTCCGAACGCGGACAGTGGAACTGCTCGTTATCGACGCAGTCCAGCAGCAGGTCCAGGATTCGTGCGGCGCGCACTTCGTTGATGATGCGCTGGATGCCGGAGCGGGTCCGGCAGAACCGCCGGGCCAATGATTCCACAGGCTCACCACAGCAATACTCCTGATGAACCTCCTGCTTGGTCTCGGGCTGCAATGGGCCGCAGTTGAGTGGGAAGATCGCGATTTCAGGGTGCTCCTGGTCGAATCGCTTAAGCGTGTTGCGGACCGTCTCCTGGCTGCGACCGGTCTCTTGGGCAATCCGGCTGGTGACCTCCGAACGGCACTCACCAGCGTGGGCGAGACACCGCGCCCGCTCGATCATCTGATGGCGATCCGCGTCCGTCAATCGGCAGAACCGGGCTCCGCGGCGAACCCGCTCCGGGTTGTCGGCTGCGAAGCGATCCACGGAACTCTGGAGAAAGCCGATTTGCCGGCTGCCGCCGAGCAGGATCGGCCGACCGATCAATCCCCGCCGCCGCCATCGGGAAACCGTCTTCCTCGATACGCTGAACTGCCGTGCCAACTCGTCAACCGTCAGCACGCGCTCGCCGTCCGATGGGACGGGCACGTTGACTGCCGCGCTGAAGTAATCGGTGAACATGAGGGCTCCTCCTTGCTGATGGTTATGATTGGCCCGAGCCAGGAAACAAAAAAGCCGACGTGGAGGAACGCCCTGAGGCATTCCTCCACGTCGGCTTACTCTTCAACGCGCCCCCCGGCCGTCGGGCGCCGAGTTGCACTTTATCTAGTCATCCGACGAATCCAAATCCACTGCTGGCTGAAGCCGCGTTGCACTTTTCAGCGGCTCGCTCGATTCATCAAGTATATCGCGCGCCCGGGGAAACGCAAGGGGCCTTGCCAAGTATGGTAGCCCGTCCTCTTAGCGCTCTGCCATGCGGATCCCAACTTTACCGCTCCCAGAAAGCTCGTCTCCTGAAACCGTTCCCCAGGAACGAAAGCACGGCGAGGATCAGGAAGACAACGAAGAGTATCTTCGCGCCATCCCAGGATAAGTTCGCCACTCCTGCGAATCCGAAGAAGCCGGCGATCAGAGCGATGACGAGGAACACAATAGCAAGCCGTAACATGATCAAGTTCTCCTTCACGAACAGTTTGGGTCCAAGTTGGCGAATTGCCAGCACGGCCCGCGATTAGTATCTTATGCGCCAAAGGTCGTCGCATGGTTGGCACTGCGGTTATTTGGACTTGCCCGTCAGATTGCCGACGTCTTGCTTGGCCTTTTGCCCGGCGCCTTGCACGTCGTCCTTGGCCTTTTGCTCATCTTCGTGGAACTTGTTCTTGTCCACGGTGATCGTAGCGCTGGGCATTTGGCCCGTGCCGCTCGTCGAAAAAGCGAACCAGCCCCGGTAATACCCCACGCCAGCGATGCCGACAGCGAGCAAAATGACTACAAACATTAAAGCTCTCATGATGATTCTCCGCATTGGTTAGTGATTCATTGTTTTTCGCTGTTCACGCGACTTCAATGGCCATCTCGATCCTATTGCATTGGGATTCCGAGGTTTCAAACGCCTCCCGTACCGCGGCCAGAGCCAGTTGCCTGACGTGGTGTGAGTCGGAACAGCCTCGCACGATGACGCGTCCGCCAACCGTCTCAACACGTAGGTTTCGGACGCGACCGCCGGTTCGCCTTGCGATCTCGCATTCCAAGCGACCGGTTTGTTCCGCCAAGGTGAAACGCAGCCTGGGATGTGCGAGCAGGGAGCGGAGCCGCTTCGCCAATCGATCGGGTGCGATCGGTTTGAGTTGATAGTCGCTGATTGGAAAGCTCGCCACGCGGTTCAGGACATGAGGATCGTGGCACGACGTCAGGACCATCACGGGAATGCTCGCAAACCGAGGAACCTCGCCCATGATCGCGAGGACGCCGTCGCCCCCGCCCCATGGCATGTGCGGCTCCAGCACCAGCACGTCCGGCACGCGTTCCCGCAGCCGGGCTACGCAATCTAGTCCATTAACTGCCGTCTCCAGGTCAATGCCCTCCCGCAGAAGAGGCTCTCGATAAACTGGGGGGAGCGACGCATCTGGATCGGCCATTAAAACGCGAATGGGCGTTGAGCCACTGGACCAGGACTGAACCGAAGTATCTTTTTTCGACATGAATATCCTCCTTGACATGGTTTACTGAATGTGGGACGGGCTCGGGCACCATGCGCCCATCGTCGGCCCGTCGGGATAGTGAGCGTCCGTGTGAAGTCGTAGTGCCGGGCCTTGGCGTTTGGCGTCAGTCGGGGCGAGGATTTTCCGGCCTCGGTCGGCGTCTCTTGCCCGCACGAGGATGCCGATTGCGAAGATGTCCGAAAACCCGGCTTGGCCTTCTCCGTCTAATTGGCACGAGATACCCTCGCCTTGCAGGGCCATTTTGATGACTTCTGCTTCGTTGGGATTATTGACTGTGTAGACGGTCACGGGTTCATCGGCTTCCATTTCGTTTATTCCTCTTGTTTCATGGGGTACGACAGAACATGCCGGTTCTGGCAGAAAGTTATCGCACGAAAGTCAGTCCGGGGTCGCTGGGGTTATCGCCCACCAACTTGAAGTTGAATCGATTGTTCACCGGCGCCGCGACCTGCCCCGCCATCATGGGATTATCTCCCTGCTTGAGGACGAGGAGGTTGTTGGCGACGGTATACGTGCCGGCAAACTGCTGCGGCTTGCCGTTTTGGTCCACTCCCCAGGTGAACTTTCCACCGCTGGCCAGGGCCAGCTTGATCGTGCTGCTATCCGCACGCGTCGCGGTCCAGTTGCCTACGAGGTTCGAGGAATCTGCCGGCGTCGCAGGCGCCGCCAATTGGCTCGGCGCAGCTTGTTCGGTAGATTCAGGTGCGGAAATGCTTTTGAGCAGTTGGGCGGACAATTGGTCCTTGGGATCCAGTTGCACGACTTCCTTGAACTGTACGGCCGCAGCATCGGTGTAGCCGCAAGTCAGGTAGTTTTCAGCCAGCAGGAATTTCGCGTCCGATGCTGCCGGATGCGATTTTGCGTACTGCTCCAAGGCGCGGAGTTGCGCCGTGTAGACGTCCACGTTCGGATAGAGGGCGCTCAGCGTCGTCCAATCCCAGCCGGGGCCGGCGGACAGCACGGCGTAGTCGGCGGCAGCCGCTTCCTTGTAACGCCCCAGTGCGAAGAGCGCCAGGCCGCGGAACTCGTGCAAAACCGTGTCGCTGGACACCAGCGCGATGGCCTGATCGACCTGGGCCAGCGCGGTCTTGTAGTCGCCCTGCATGAAGGCAGTCCGCGCCGCATCAAACAAGGGAGTCGCCTGTTGCTCGGCGGTCGGACCCCCGGGCACCGAGGCGGCCGGCTGCGCCACCACGATCGGCTGCGAGTAATTGAACGTTGAACTGCCGTCGACAATCGAACCGGAATAGTAGGGATTGTAATACGGATAATATCCCCACGACCAGGGAATCGCGGAAAGGGCGGCGCCGGCCCAATAGCCGCCCGCCCACCAGCCCAGCGGCTGATAATTGTTCCAACCGTTGTTCCAGTTGCCGTTCCAATTCCCGTGGTACCAATTGCCACCGTTGAAATTGTTGCCGTTCCAACTGGCATGCGTTTGCCCGGCGAAATTGTTCGAGCGATTGAAGTTGTTGTTGCCATCGATCGGTCGGTTGGCGGCGTAGGTCCGGTTCCCAAGATCCGCACGATTGCCGGCGTTCATGCGGTTATCCCAACTGGGCGTATTGGCAACTCCGGGCCGCTCGCCGACGCCCGGGCGGTTGCCTTGCGCAAAAGCTTCGCGGTTGGCCCCGCCATTCCGCGCCATCGACGATCGAGCCGCCGGTGTTTCGCCGCCGCGCGGCGCGCTGAAACTCTGACGCGGGCTGCTGTAACTCTGCCGCGGCGCGCTGAAACTCTGACGCGGGCTGCTGAAAGAAGGGGCGTGGTATCCGCCACCACCGCCGCCAGCATGGAATCCACCACCGCCTCCACCACCGTGGAATCCGCCGCCCCCACCGCCACTATGGCCCCCACCGCCGCCATGGCCACCGCCGCCACCCCGGCCCGCCATGGCCAGGCCCGCCGACAACACGACGACTAACGTACCGCTCACAACCGTTTTCAAGTTCATATTCATTTTCATTGGTATTTCTCCGGTCTCTACAGACAAAGGTATGCCGCTGGCATGTTACAGGGGTGGGGGTGGTCTACGTGTGATCGGAATCTCCGCGATGTCGGGCGTCTTCTCGCCGCCAACGATGCGGTCCCGCTGTTGCCACGTCATGCGGTCCTTGGACACCCGGGTGAGGATGTTGGTCGCAGAGGCAATCTTTCCGTCGCGCGTCACACCGGTCCTTTTCACGATCCATTGGTTACCCTCTCGGGTCCAGATCCCTTCGCCAAACCCGCCTTCCGAGTCAAAGACCCAGGAGCGGATCGTCTTGGCCAGGGGGTCCCAGCCGATGCGCTGGGTACCGGTCATCAACGGACGGCCGCCGACCTGGACCTTGAATTCGCTCAAGATAAAGCATTGATTGTCGGTCCAGCGGTAGGAAGTCATGACCAGGGCCTCCGGACTTTCGTCCACCCATTCGCCAATCAACCACTTGAGTTGCTGGAGTTGCTCCTCGGGCGTCGGCGTGTCGTCAGGAAGGTCTCGCGAGCTGACCGTCAGCCACTTTCCGTCCTGCCGTGCGTAGACCACCGAGTAGGGGCTGTGCTGGGCGGGTTCATCGGGCCCATGAATCACGGTCGCCATCCCTTCCTCGACGGCCATGTCCGGACCGATGAAGCGAATCGACCTACTGGCCAGATCCATGTGGGTCTTGGGATGCTCTTTGAATATCTCGGCGAAGACTTGCTCGATCCCTTCACGGCCCTGAGTCGATTCGCCCTCTTCACTGACGATCTCTCCATCCGCAGCGAACAGTTGCGCGATCGTCTTCGCGTCGCCCGCGTTGTACGCCTTGGCAAACGCCGCAACGGCGAGTCGGATCGAATTCTCGTCCTGCGGATGCGCGGGGCTGGAGGCGGACGCCGCGGTTGCCGTCTCCGGCTTGGCGGGCGGACCTCCCGATACGGTCTTCTGCGGTCCCAGGAAAACTGCCATCGCGACCAGCGCGAGGGTCATCCCTGCCATGGTTAAAATACTTCGCATGGGTTAAAGCCTTTCATGTGAGGAAAACGAAAAAAGCCGACGTGGCGGCATACCCAAGGGTATTCGACCACGTCGGCTTACTCACTAACGAGCCCCTCGGCACGGCCGAGTTGCTCTTCATCTAGTCATCCGACAAATTCACTGAAAAATCGCGGTCAAGTGGGCCGCGACTCTTCCAACACCGTCATTATACGTTCCCGCGGGGCAAAGGCAATAGGCATGTCCTGTGTCTGGTCAAGTTGATTAGTGGTCACGCGATCCCGAGTCGCCCGAATACTGGCACTTTGGCCGCATCCACAACGAATGCGAAAACGACCGCCGCGGCCAGCGTGCTGGCCACGACAAGGACCGGCAGAGGCGTCATGAAGATTCCCCCGATGGCCAGCGTTGAAGCGATCAGGATATCGACAACGGATGACACACCGAGCCAGAAGCTGGGGCGGGAGGACCAGAGTCGCCGGCGTTCGCGAATGGCATAGGTCGTCGCCTGATTGCCGAACACGATGACGACAAAAGCCAGAGTTCTCAACGCTCCGGTATTGAATTCCACGCCGAATTCGCCGACGGCCAGAACGGCACTGCAAAAAACGAGTTCCGCGATCCCCATAAAAACGCCCGCGATCGTCAATCTGCCGATGCGCCAGGCGTTGGGCAGCGGAGACGGTCGTACGTTGTCTGTGGTCAACGACATTCCCAGGAAGTCGCCGGTGATCATGACGATGACCATCAGCATCGGGGTCAGGATTGCTTGCCCAGTCATGATCAGGCCAACCGCCAGGAAAAGTACCTGGACGACCTTCTTGTTCACGGAGTTGAGCGTATAGGTCAGGATTCGCTGGAACGTCACCCGGCCTTCCTTGACCGAGGCAACAATGCCGCCGAGTCCAGGTTCGGTCAGCACGATGCCGGCCGCCGACTTGGCGACATCGGTCGCCGTCGACACCGCGATCCCCATCTGTGCTTGACGGAGTGCCGGGGCGTCGTTGGCGCCATCGCCACACATGCCGACCGTGTGACCGTCCTTCTGGAACGCCTTGACGAGGTCGTACTTGCCCTCCGGCAGGACTCCGGCGAAAACCGTAAAATCTTGCGGTCGCACGTTGCCTTGTATCGGCCCCGACGGACAGACCGTTTCCTCAAGCCCCACTGCGCGAGCAACGATTGCCGCCGTTGCCGGTGCGTCGCCGGTGACCATCACGGTCCGCACGCCCAACGTGCGCAACTCCGCGACGAGCGCTGCCGATTCGGCCCGCGGCGGGTCGCTGAGTGCGATGAGTCCCGCAAGCTTTAGCGCCGCTGGCGGACCGATAGCGACCGCCAGAACCCTGAAGCCTTGCGATTCAAGTTCGTTTGCTGCCGTGGAAGCCGTTGGCGAAGGTTGGGTAAGGCCGATGACCACGGTAAAAGCCCCCTTCACGATACGCAGTTTGCCGCCGCTCGGATCGACCGCTGCCGCTTCGGACATCTTCGTCGCCGGATCGAACGGCACGAATGTCGTCCGTTTCGGCAGATCGGAGAGACTCTTGCCCGCGGCAGCAGAGCGAATGGCGGCATCGACGGGATCCTGCCCACCGTGCGAGCTTGCCAGAACGGCAAATGCCAGAACATGGGCCTCGTCAAAGCCGGACATCGGACGGACGGTGGTCACCTTCAACTCATTACGAGTCAGCGTGCCCGTCTTATCCGCGCAGAGGACATCGATGGATGCCGCCTCGTCCACGGCGGAGAGTCGGGTTGGAAGAACGCCTTGGTGTGCCAGCGACCGCGCACCGACCGCCGCCGCAAGGGTAAAAGTGGCTGGCAGCGCTACCGGGATCGAGGCCAGAACCGCCGTGAGCACGAGGGAAATAATTTCAGCAAGCGGCATGGCGTGACCCCAAGCATAGGCCACGAGGACGACGATGAGGGTGCCGTTGAACATCGCGAGATTTCGCACCACGCGGAGTACGGCCTTCTGCTGGGAACTAACGACATGTGCCTTGAGCACAAGCTCCGCGGTACGACCGAACTTCGTGCGTGTTCCGGTCGCTGTCACCTCCGCAACCGCCTCGCCTCGCCGGATCATCGCCCCTGCATAGGTTTGGAAGTTCGGGCCGGCTTCGATGGGAATGGATTCGCCGGTGAGCATGGACTGATCAACCTGAACCGATCCCTCCGTCAGGCGCACGTCGGCGGCAACCACGGCCCCGAGCGACAGCTTCACGATGTCGCCAGGCACCAAATCGGCGGCGGGCAGATTCGTCCATACACCATTCCGCCGAACTGTCGCGTTGAGCGCCAGCCGCGACTTCAGAGCGGCAAGGGTTGCCTGGGCACGCCCCTCCTGGAAGAATCCGAGCGCGGCGTTGAACACCAGCAGACCGGCGATGATCGCAGCCCCGGCATACTCGCCGTGTACCGTCTGAAGCACGATCGCGGCTTCGAGCATCCAGGGAACCGGCGACCAGAGTTTTTCCAGTGCCCTGCGAAATGGATTCTGAGTCGTGTCCGGCAAGGCGTTGGGACCGAACTGCTTCAGCCGGCGGCCAACTTCGTCGCTCGTGAGACCTGTCGCAGTATTCACGGCCCCCAACGCAGACGCCACATCGGGGCCCTTCCCGCTTGATGGCGCCGAGCGTGCAGTCTGAGCCACCGATTTACTTACGACCGCTTGCATCGTATTACGCACCATGTCTGGGCATGCTACCGGCCGTTCCCGCTCACCGTCACTGGTATTGCTACTGACACAGGGGCATTTCCTGATTGTAAAGAATCCCTCGCCCCCAGGGATGTGTCTTCGGATCGCGCGCTGGTCAACGTGGCCGCGCTCGCGCCGTCTCGGCCGCTTTTCAGGAACGGCGCCAACAGTTCCAGCGGTAACGGAAAGATGATAGTGGAGTTCTTTTCCGAGGCTACC
>Ga0181520_10010058_pt1 | contig 12820 bp, 10 predicted proteins | sample PEATcosm2014_Bin_29_FD_132451 | JGI IMG/M metagenome (GOLD analysis project Ga0181520, IMG submission 132451) | Peatland microbial communities from MTU Mesocosm Facility, Houghton, MI, USA - PEATcosm2014_Bin02_30_metaG | ecosystem: Environmental > Terrestrial > Soil > Wetlands > Peat | place...
AATCTTTCCTAACCGCGGCCGCAAAAATGCTGTCTAATGGTTCGCATGGGCAAGAACGATCACGCCACGGTTCGGGCCATTCTGGCCGGCGACAAAGAGGCCTATGGAGCGCTGGTGGCGCGCCATGGCGCGAGCCTCTTCCGGGTCGCCTTCCGCATCACCGGCAATGAGGCCGACGCGGACGATGTGGTACAAGATGCGTTCTTGCGCGGCTATCAAAAGCTGGAGAGTTTTGAATCCCGCTCCAACTTCGGCACATGGATCTACCGCATTGCCGTCCGCTGCGCGCTCGATCGCATCAGCGCGCCTCGCGCGGCGGGTAGCCGCGTCGCCGAGGCGAGCGATCCGGAGCAGGACGAGGTGCAGGTGGCTGACCGCGCTGCCAGTCCGGAGCGCCTCTTGCTGAGCGGCGAGATTCTTGCCCTGCAGGATCAGGCTCTGCGCAGCCTCACTCCGATGGAGCAAGCCGCCTTCACCCTGCGCCACCTGGAAGATTGTTCCACGGAGGAGATCGCCGCGGCGCTGGGCATTGCGCCCAATGCCGCCAGACAAGCGGTCTTTCGCGCCGTGCAGAAAATGAGGAGCCGGTTGGCTCCGTTGAGGATGAAACGATGAAGCACTTGAACGAAGAAGAGTTAGTCGAGCACTACTATAAAGCGGATGCGCGCGCGGAGAGGCATTTGGCCCGCTGTGCCGCCTGTGCCGAAGCTTTTGTCGCATTGCACAGCGATCTGGCGGCGATTGAATTTCCCGCGCTGCCCAACCGCGACGCCGCTTATGGCGAACGCGTCTGGGAGTCTATCTCCGCCTCCTTGCCTCGCTTGGAAGCGCCCAAGCGGAACTGGCTAGGCTGGCGCCTTTTGCGCGGCTTGAGTTACGCCTCTGCCTTTGGGCTGCTGCTGGCTTGCGCCTTTTATGCGGGCCGGCAATGGGAGCATGGCCATCAACCGCGCGTGACGGTGGCAGCCAAACAGCCGCAGAGTCAGCCCGCCACCCGTCCGCCGGAGCGCGTGGTGGTAGTCGTTCTCAGTGATCACCTTGACCGCAGCGAGCGTTTGCTGGTCGAGTTGAAGCACGCCGACGCCGATAGCGAAGAGATGATTAAGCCTTTGCGTGATCAAGCCCGCAGCCTGCTGGTCGCCAATCAACTCTGCCGCCGGCAGGCCAAGAAGCAGGATGATCCGGCGCTGGACGCGGCGTTGGAGCGTCTGGATCGGCTTTTCGATCAGTTGGCTAATCAGCCGGGCGGATTGACTCCCGCAGCCATTACCCGCCTGCAAGACCAGTTGAACTCCGACAGCCTGCTCTTTGAAGTCCGCGTGCTGCGCTCCAAAGCCATGGATCATGAACCGCCCGCAGCCGCACGGTCGTACGGAGGTACCATATGAAGGCCACAAACCTGGTATCGTCTGCTTTATTCTCCTTGCTGCTCACCGCGCCCGCTATGGGCCAGTTTCAGATTGCGCAAGGAAAGATATTGATGAGCAGCCTCTCGCCTTCCGCGATGGAAGGCGCGCTGCTGGCCGCCGGCGCACCAGACAGTTCGGCTTTCGCGGACGGTACGCGGGCCATCAACGAGAGCCGCTGGGTGGACGCCGTGAATATCTTCTCCTATGTCGCCCAACAGCGGAACGCGCACGCCGACGGAGCGCTCTATTGGAAGGCCTATGCCCAAAACAAACTGGGGCAGAGCAGGCAGGCGCTGGAGACTTGCATCCAATTGCGCCATGATTTTTCCTCCAGCAGTTGGGTACATGAGTGCGGCGCGCTGGAGATTGAGATACGTGCTCGCGGCGGTCAGCCGCCTCAGCCCAAGGCCGAGCCCGACGAAAGCCTCAAGCTGCTGGCTTTGAATGAAATGATGAAGAGGGATGAGCCGCGCGCTTTGGCTGGGTTGCAAGAGATTCTCAGTAGTGACGCCAGCGAAAGGCTCAAGAAGGAAGCGCAGTTCATTCTCACCCAGCACTACTCGGATGCCACCTACGCCCAGATTGTCCGCGTCAGTTACATGGAAGGCGATGTCCGCGTCGAGCGAGGTGAAGAGAATGCAAAGACCACTGGCGTAACTTGGGAGAAGGCCGTTGCCAACCTTCCGCTGGAGACCGGCTACAGCCTGGTGACGGGGGAGGGGCGGGCGGAGATCGAGTTTGAGGACACCTCCACGCTCTATCTCGGCAGTCACTCAGTGCTGCTGTTTAGCGACATGCACACCGAAGGTGGCGTTCCTTATACCGAACTTGCTCTGCTCACCGGTACGGTCACACTTCATGTTCAGCCGTACGTAAGCGGCGAGGTCTTCATTTTGAAGACTCCAACGGGCAGAGTCACCACTGTTTTTCCGCAGAAGAGATTTCTGCGTGTGGGCAGTTATACCGACGGCATGACGCTGGTTGAACAAAAAGAGGCCGGTGGACTCCAAAGTGCGGAAGGAGAACAGGAAGCTTCCGCCCCCAAGCCGCCCATCTACTTCGATGGCTCAAGCGCCAGCTGGTTGCCTTCCGGCGATCCCAACGCATTTGCCGAGTGGGACAAGTGGGTACAGACTCGCGTGGCTGAGCGCTCGGCTGCTATTGCCGAAATGATGCAGGTCTCCGGGCTGGATGAACCGATTCCCGGCCTGGCCGAAATGAAGGGGCATGGAAGGTTCTTCGCTTGTCAGCCATACGGAACCTGCTGGGAACCAAGCTCTGAGGTTGTTCCGCCGGAAGCTGACGCTGTTCCGCCAGAAAGCGTCCCGCAGCCCGCCGCGGATCACGCTACCGCTTCAACCAACACTCAGTCCACTCCGAAAAAAGCACAGTCTTCAGGAGTTGGCTCCGCCTTGGGATTATCGGACAGTGATGAGGACGAGTTCTTCCCGTGCTTCCCGTTGAACGCCTACGGCAACGGGTTTTATTGGGGATGGAATACGGAATCCGTGGATGCTTCCTATCAAGCCGATCCTGCCTGGCGCTTCTATAGCTGGGCAGTCTGCCACTCCGGCGGTTGGATTCATATGCACAATCGCTATGTGTGGGTCGCTGGGCATAGACGCCATCATTTGGGCCCCTGCCACTGGATCAAGCACGGGCACACCTTGGCCTTGGTTCCCATTCATCCCTGGGACGCCAAAGGGCGGCCTCCACTCAACCGCAAGGAAGAGGTGCTGGCGCTTGACCTCAAGAACGGCCTGAGATTTGAGCGCATCCACCTTGGTCCTACCGATCCCATCAAACTGCTTGATGAGCCCCCCAAGGAGTTTAACAAGGCGATCTTTCCTGTCCTGGCCCGTGCCGAAGAGCCGCACATGGAAGCATTTGCGGTGAAGGATGTCTATTTTGCAAGTAATGCGGGAGCCAAGGGCACGTCCGTCAAGCCGGTCGGCATCCCGCTGCACTTCGACTCCAAATCGCAGAACTTCACTGTGCTCAAGCAGGTGGTAATGGGCAACCGAAATGTGACCGTAGCCCAGCCCCTTAATAGTCGCAGCGGAACACTCCAATCACGGGCCGGGATTTACAGCGGAAGCAGCGGTTCCCGCAGTGGCGGTTTCAACGGTGGTTCAGGCGGCGGTGGATATCGCGGAGGTAGCAGCGGAGGCTCCAGCGGTGGCGGGTCGCGCGTTGGCGGAGGCTCCAGCAGTGCCTCCAGCAGCGGAGGCTCGCACAGCGGTGGAGGCCCAAGCAGCGCCCCTAGCGGCGGCGGAGCCGTCAGCAGCGGATCGAGCGCGGCCTCCAGTGCAAGCTCCAGCAGCGTCCATCACTAAGAATTTAGCCATAAGTTCCAAGGAACCTATGATTAAGTTGATAGTTTGAAAAGGCTTGGCTTTACAGGCTTCGGAAAAACTCGATCATAGGTTTGGTTCCTGTCAGGGCGCTACATCAGAGCTTGTTCGTAAACCAGGAATTTTGTAGTGCCAATCTCCAGAGCGGTTGTCTGGAGATTGGCGCTACAATTTGCATAGATGCGCTACTCCAAAAGTAGTTGCGCAAGAAGTTCTCAGCTCTTGCTCTTGGTGCCACAGCAACCATGAATCCAATCCCGCGCCGATTTATCTCGCTTGGCCGAAGTGACTTGCCACATAGTTATCGAGAATCTGTTTGAACTCGGCAACAATGGAGTCGCCCTTCAGCGTGGTGTATAGCTTGCCATCCACATAGACCGGTGCCTTCGGCTCTTCAAAAGTTCCAGGCAAGCTGATTCCAAGGTTGGCGTGCTTTGATTCGCCGGGACCGTTCACCACGCAGCCCATCACGGCTAGCTTCAGCTCCTCGACGCCGGGATATTTTTTGCGCCACTCCGGCATCGAAGCGCGCAGATAACCCTGGATCTGCTCGGCCAACTCTTGAAAATAGGTGCTGGTCGTTCGCCCGCAGCCTGGACAACTGGTCACCTGCGGCATAAAGCTGCGAATCGAAAGCGACTGCAAGATCTGTTGCGCGGCCTGAACCTCTTCGGTCCGGTCGCCATTGGGCTTGGGCGTCAGGCTTACTCGAATGGTATCGCCGATGCCCGCCAAAAGAAGCGGCGCCAATCCGGCGGTGGAGGCAATCAGGCCCTTCGCGCCCATGCCTGCCTCAGTCAAACCCAAGTGAAGCGCATACGAGCAGCGCGCTGCCAAGTTTGTGTAGACATCGATCAGGTCGCGCACACCACTTACCTTGGCGGAGAGAATGATTTGATCGCTGCGCAATCCGTAGCGCTCGGCGGCGGCGGCGGACTCCAACGCGCTGCGCACCATCGCCTCCATCATCACCTCACGGCTGGCAAGCGGCTGCGCCAAGCGGCTGTTTTCGTCCATCATGCGCGCCAGCAACGCCTGATCCAGCGAACCCCAGTTTACGCCGATGCGCACCGGCTTCTGATGCTCAACCGCGCACTCGATCATCACTTGAAAATTGTCGTTATCCTTCTTGCCGATCGACGCGTTGCCGGGATTGATACGGTACTTGGCCAGCGCCTGCGCTGTCGCCGGAAACTTCTTCAGCAGCAGGTGACCGTTATAGTGGAAGTCGCCGACGATGGGGACGCGCAAGCCGCGCTTCTCCAGGCCCGCGACGATCGCCGGAACCGCAGCCGCCGCCTCTTCGTTGTTGACCGTGACGCGAACAAGCTCTGAGCCGGCGAGCGCCAAAGCCGCAACCTGTTCAATGGTACTCTCAACGTCCGCCGTGTCGGTGTTGGTCATAGACTGCACAACGACCGGAACCTCCCAGCCGACGCGAACCTGCCCGATACTGACCGTAGGTGTTTTTCTGCGCTGAATCTCCGCCATGCCTCTAGTTTACCTTTAAACCCCGAGCGTAGGCGGCTTCGCCAGGCTTACACGCCGATTCCGCTCACCTTGATCAACAGGCGTTCCAGCAGCCCGGCGGGTAAAAGATGCTTCAATGCCAGTCCAATGTGGGCATCGCGACCAAAAACATACCGCAGTCGGGGGCGCGGATCGTCAAGAATCGCCGCAATCCCATTGGCAACAATTTGCGGATTGGCCTTCAACTTGCCTGACTCGCGTCGCTTAAGCAGATTGGCCAACCGGGCGGCATTGGGAGAAGATGCGTCCTGCGTCGCGGTTGAAAGGGTCGCGTTGCGCGTCCAGATATCGGTCTCAAACGAACCGGGCTCTACCAGAACAACTTGAACTCCCAGCGGCCTCATCTCCAGCCGCAGTGTCTCCGCCCACCCTTCCAAAGCAAACTTCGAAGCTGCATAACTACCGACAGCAGGAAAACCCATGCGCCCTGAAATCGAGGAAACCATCACAATATGCCCTCGCCCCTGGCACCGCATTTGCGGAAGAAATGCTCGCGTCACCGCCGCTGTGCCGAAGAAGTTTGTTTCGAATTGTCGGCGCAGTTCGGCATCGGAAACATCTTCGGCAAAACCCGCCATGGCAAATCCCGCATTATTGACCAGGGCATCTAACGCTTTATACCGGGTAGCTGTCTGGGCAGCTACTGAGCAAATCTGCTCATGATTGGTTACGTCCAAAGCAAGAAACTCAATGCGGTCCAGCACCCCGGCTTTAATTGCGGCTTCCGCAAGCCTATCCTTGCGAGTTAAATCGCGCATGGTGGCCAATACGTGCCACCCCCGTCGCGCAAGAGTGACCGATGTTAACAATCCAAAGCCGCTGGATGCGCCGGTAACGAGAGCCGTTCTTGTCATTCGTCCTCTGAATAACTTGATTGATAACCGGTAATATGACCCGAAAAAATGATATCATATCGCAGCTCTATAACATTAAACCCAAGCGAGAGACATATCGCTCCCCATTATCCTCTCACAACACTATCCTCGTTCAACGCTTTATACCGGGATGCCCTTTCATCTAATATCTCCTCATAGATCCGCATCGTCCTCTTCGACATATGTGCGACCGAAAACTCTCTGCGCACTCTGTCTTTGCCCGCCTTACCCATCTTCAGGCGTAGATCGGAGTCTTGAAGCAAGAATGTCAGGGCTTTCGCAAGGGTGCACGAATCTCCAGGCGGAACAGTTATCCCAGTGATTCCGTCCAGTGAGACCTCCGGAACTCCTGAATCAATGCAGGTGTTTACGACTGGAATACCGGCGGCCATCGCCTCAAGCTGCACAATTCCGAAAGACTCGGCGCGCGAGATGGATGGCATTGCAAACACATCCGCTGCCGAAATATAGTTTACAACCTGTGAGTTATCAATCTGGCCGGCAAAAAAAACTCGTCCGGATAGGTTACAGTCTTTGGCGATCTCCTCCAAATGCGATAACAGTGGGCCATCTCCAACAATCACCAAATTCCCTGGAACATTCTGCATTGCTCGAATAAGTATCTCAAAACCTTTGAAAGGAACAAGCCTCCCTATAGCTAGTACAAGGCTAGCTCCATACTTGCTTTTGATCCTCTGGACTGCCCCCGTCTCAACCCTATCGAATTTTCCTAAATCAACCCCAAGAGGAACCACCTCAGTTTTGTCAAGATGCAGTCTAAGCTCCTGTGAAGAGTCAGCGTAACGCCTGGAAGTAACAATAATTCTGGATGCCCGGCGCATCGCTTTCTGAACAAACGGCTCACTCATTCGGCGAATATTTGCGCGCCCCATCGTGTCGGAGTGATGTGTAAGCACAAGGGGTATCTGGCAGCGGCTCATGATATAAGCGAACGCCGCGGCCGGGTTCGGCATATGCATATGAATGATGTCCGCATCCGCGCGATTCATTTGCCATAACAATCCGGGACATATTGGCATTGACTTGATACTTCCAAAGCAGCCAAGTCGAAACAGATCGGCTCCATCCATGTGTTCTTGAATCGAGCCAAAGTTATCGTTTGCAACGATAACTTTCACTTGGCACCTTCGTGCCTGATCCCGCACCAGATCCTGGAGATATATCTCAATCCCACCCATGTGTGGCGGGTAAAATTTTCCGATATGAAGTATTCGGTTCATAATGCCTCCTCTTCCACAGGCTTGAACCTGAAAATACGCCACGGAAAGGACCGAATCGAAAGATAGACAACAGCGAAGACAAATGCATCAAGAAAGAATCCGAACCTGGAATATGCGTCATCAAATATCACCATGATCACGGAATATACAGAAATGGAATACATATAAAGCCCTAGAATACTACCCGTATGCGCCTTCCGAAAAAGCAGGCATTGCAGAAATCCTATAGCGCAAACAGAAACTAAAGCCATACCTATCCCGAAATCCGTGACAAGGAATTTGTATGCTGTATACACATTTGTACCAAATGGAATAAAAATGAACCGGTCGTTTGTTGGCGGGGGCGCATACGAAACCAATCCGAACGATGACCCAATCCGAAGAAAAAATTGAAAAGTATGATTCGGCGAATTTGCGTAGTCATGTAAATGCAGAAGAACATGATCTAAAGCAGCCGCGGGGCCGACAATGTATTCCACCACCGAATTTCCAGCAAATGCAAGCGCATTATTATCAGAAACCTGTATGTTCTTGTCCACAAAAAACAAGCTTGCAAAAAGAAAAACAAAACTCAAGACAGGCCACTTAGCGAAGCGCACGGCCGTTGCAAACCCCTCACGCTTGCTCCTTACTAGATACACACAGGTGAGAGCTGAAAAAAGCAAAAGAAATCCGCCTCTGGCACCACTGGTTGCGCAACTGATAAAGGCCATCGCGGTAGCTGTCCATGAAAGCCAATCGTTGCGCTCCGACAAGAACAGTGCGGAAACAAATATCGTCCACGTTCCGACATAGGAATACCATGTAATGGCTTGTTGTCCTGCATTCATCTTCTCGATCGCTACCTCGCGCGCCACCATAAAAAATACTCCGTCAATTCCACCGGCTCCGGCAGCAGAAATGATGCTGGCGCGAATTGAAAGGCAAACACAAATCGCAATCGAAAATACAATTAAATACCTTAAGCTGTTTCCAGTGCTGCGTGGTTCCCCTCCAAGCGTAAAATGCGCTTTGACAAATCTGCCCGGAACACAATATGCAAATATACCTCCAAGTGAAAACAGCAGCGCGCCCCCTGCAATCACGAACAATGTAATCGAATGAAGCTGGTTTATATCAATCAGGTCAAAGCGATAAAAAAGTACATCAAAAAGCCACATCCCACAAAAGAGGAACGGAGGATAGAGCACAGAGCGTCGGAATCGATAATTTGCCGCCGCTAGCATCGTGAGTAAGACAATGAGAATATCCAAGTTCACCCTGATCCTCCTTTCATCTGATTTGTCGAGACCACTAAAAAATCCCGGCGCTCATCCACTTGCAACGAAATTTTTATATCTGTTCAGGTACTTAAACAGCCTATGACAGTGAGCAGTGCAGCACTGAAAATTTGTTAAGCAACTGCCGCATCGCAGAAATGCCAAGATTTATGCGGCACACCTCTATAAACGGCTGACACTGCCAAGACGCCCTGAAAATCCATCGCACACCGCGCGGAAAAGCGTGGCAAAATGTCGTAACTTATTTTTCGCGAGAAGTGGATAAATTGCAAGATAAAGAGGAAGACGGGGTAAAAAACTCAACTTCCATCTGATTCCCATGCTGGAAACGCGCATGAGGTAGATGGCATTGCGAAGCAAATAATAATTTCGCGTTTCGGTGTGAAGATGCATCTGCTTCCAAAGCAGGTTGACCACGCCATCTCCGATGCTATGAACCATCCTGGCTTGAGGAACTACATAAGAGAGCAGTCCCATGCTGCGCGCGCGAAGACCCCACTCATTATCAACCCAATCAATGAATAGGTCCTCGCGCATAGATCCTACTGTGGCTAGAACAGTTGAGCGTATCAGGCAACCCGAAGAAATGAGAAAATGAGCCTCAACTGGAACCGGTGAAGATAGGTCAACCGGTATGGTCTTCAGTCCAAAATAGGTGTAGTGGACCACAGGAGATATTCCTCCTGTTCTTTCGTCAATAAAAACAGGACCGACCGCCGCTACTGATAATCCATTATTAACCAAAGTGTTCTCGGCGAGAAGAAGCGCCTGAATAGTGTCGGAAGCGGGAACACTGTCTTGATCAAACAGAATTATGTGTGAAGCGCCAACTTCAAGAGCTTCTCGAATGCCTATATTCTGAGCGGCTGCAATTCCTGCATTCTCTCTTAAGGATTTGTAGTGAAGTGGAACAGCGATTGAAAAAGGAAATAGCTGCTCTTGAGGTACTAACTCAACGCCGGAAGTATTGTCGATGACATGTATAGAATCGACTTGACTCTCCAAACTTCGAATTAGCCGTTGAACGGATTTGCAATCCGGTTTGTAAAGAACAATGATGGCGGCTATCATTTTACCTCCAATAAATCAAGAACAATTGCTGACCGTTCACTGTGCGATCGCACTCTCATGTCAACATCTGATCATCACATCTTTAAACAAGCTCTTCCATCCCTTGGAAAACTCTCGATAGTTTTTAACTTCCGGAAGAACTCGTAACAACCTCAACAGACGGTTTTGAGGCAAATTGGCGCGCATATTCAAGTGCCGAATCTTGCTTCTAATAAAAGACATCGAAAACGAAAACTTAGCGCCCCACCTTTTGTCCAGATAACTGCAAAGATCCTGAAGTTGACGAACGCAATCAAGATACTCAGAAAATGCGGCCTTCTGCCTTTTACAAATCCTCATTCTTATTGAAGGAAGCACTCCATACTGTTGAATAGAGTGAATTCGATAACTGCTAAGCGGCTCCTGGATAAGATCGAGTTTTGAGTGCAAAGCGATTATCCATGCGATCCATCCATCATGCACCCAGCTGGATGGAATTGGACAGACCAGTGGGATTAGTTCTGCGCGAAACATCAGGGTTGCACCGGTCACCACACTCTGTGACAGGAGAACAGTGGCAGTCTTCCCCGCCTGTACTTGGCGCTGTCGATCAGGACGGAAATCAATCGACTGCCATAATGTTCTTCCCATCGAGTTGGATTCTGAGTCCACCAGGGATGCGTCCGAGAATAGTCCACCAATTGACGAATCACTCTCGAAGCGCGCAGCTTGAACGCTCAACTTATCAGGCCTCCACACATCATCCTGATCGCAGAGGGCAATCAAATCACCCGTGCAAGATTGAATTGCTTTCTCAAAGTTATGCGTTGAACCAAGCCGTAAAGAGTTATGTTCGACCCGAACACGAAACGAAACTGATTGCACAAATGACTCAACTATATCCAACGTAGCATCAGTCGAATTATCGTCACAAATTACGACCTCATATGGAACTCGTGTCTGCGAGGCAATGCTGTTTAGCTGCTCCCTCAAGTACCGCTCACCGTTATAAGTGCAAAGCGCTACGGATATACGAAGTGGTAATGAATGCGTTTCGTTAGAGTGCGATCGTCCGCACTCCATAAGTGGAGTGGCATCGGGATGAGATGCTGTATCGATACTCACTTTTCCTAATGGCATCCGGCTCTCCGATTGATTCTGCTCCATTTTCTTTATCGCTGTTTCTCGCATAGTTACTGCGATTGAACTTTGGTCCAGAAAGTCTTTTCAATAATAGCCAGTTTACTATCCCTAACGATCCATCGGTTGCCAGACTTGCCCATGCGGCGCCGATCCACCCGTATCGCGGAATCAGCCAGAGATTCATTCCCAAGTTGAGACTGGCCGCGAATAATTGCGCTACGGTCCGGTAGCGCTGGTATCCTAAGCCGGTTATGGCGCTCCCGGTAAGTTGATGAATCCCTCGAAAGACCGGGATCAGGCAGAGCCAGCGCAGCGCTATTACACTCTCCTTGAAGCCATCGCCAACAATATGCGGAATCATCGGGGCGGCGAAAAACATACACGCCGACATAGTAATTCCGAGCAAGGCAGCTCTTTTAGCCAAGCGGACAGAAAGGCTTGCCACGGCTCGAGGTCCTTCCTGACTCTGTCGAAAAAAGCGCGGGAGCGCGGCTGCATCCAAGGCGGTTACAGGAACTGTAGAGACATCAACAATCCTATAGGCCATAGTGTAGATGCCATTAGCCACATTCATTCCGTAGTGGCTCAGCATGGTCTTGTCAATGTCGTTGTAAGCTGACTGTGTGGAACCAGCTAGCGAAAAGCCGAATCCTTCGCCGAACCTGGAAAAGAATATCCGAGGCGCAAACTTTGGACCGCCATACCGCATCATGACAATAGCCGAGGCAACGAGTGCCGACAGAGCGGAAATGACTAAAGATGAGAGCGCCCACTGCCATGCCGTGACGTGATGTAAAGACAATGCCAGCGCGATGACCATAAGCAATCGTAGAAAGCTGGTCATCAATGTAATGGTTGCTGTCATGCGCAATTGCTCAAAGGCCTGAAAGACCTGACTGACGCAAATAACTAACTGACGGCAGATGCAGTCTCCAAGAGCAACCATCAGAATCAATGAAGCGCTGGCTGGGTTCAGGAGGTGAGGCGCAATCCATACCAGAAGAACCGTCAGCGCTGAGCCCACTCCAAAAGTGGCTAGCAGAATATTGCCCCAATAAACAGCGAAGTTATGGGCGTCTGTACTAACATACCTGACAAAAAGAAGCCCAAATCCGAGTGCGCTGTAAGGCGTGGCTATGGTGACAAAGGCGAAAGCTCCCGCAAAGACGCCATACTCGCGCACCCCAAGCAGCCGGGCGAGAAGAATAAAATAGGCAGCTTGCAAGAGGATGTTGCAACCATGACCGATCGCCATCCATCCCGCATTGCGAGCCAGAGAGCTCCGGCGCAGGATGCGAAGCTGATTGCGCAGAAACTCCATTGCTCTGCCTGTCACTTTACAGCTTGCAGAGAGGGATAATTAAGCTCCGCAAGTCTTGTTATCACTTCGTCGAGCGCCGCATCCCATGATGGAAGTTGAAGACCAAAGCGATCTGATAACTTCTGATTCGACAAAACAGAGTTGCGCGGGCGCTTGGCCGGGGTCGGATACTCTGCGGAAGAGATGGGATGAACGGTTGGCAGCTTACCATTTAGCAGAGCGCCGGCGCGGGAAAAGATTGCTTGTGCAAAGCCGCGCCAGGTGACAGCGCCCGATGAGGTCATGTGATAAAGTCCGGCCCATTGGTTCGGCGCGCCATAAGTGTCCGACAGCGCGCCACCGACAATCGCGCGGGTTGCATTGGCCAACGAAATCGAGGTTGTAGGCGCGCCTATTTGGTCGTCCACGATGTTAAGACTCGCGCGATCTCGCCCCAGACGAAGCATGGTCAGAAGAAAGTTATTGCCATGAGGCCCGTAGACCCAACTGGTACGGAAGATCAAATATTTTCCTCCGACTCTTTGTATAGCTTCTTCTCCCGCCAGTTTGCTCGCCCCGTATACATTTAATGGATTGGGTGGATCTAACTCGGTAAAGGGAGATTCCTTTGCGCCATT
>Ga0181520_10010059_pt1 | contig 12820 bp, 16 predicted proteins | sample PEATcosm2014_Bin_29_FD_132451 | JGI IMG/M metagenome (GOLD analysis project Ga0181520, IMG submission 132451) | Peatland microbial communities from MTU Mesocosm Facility, Houghton, MI, USA - PEATcosm2014_Bin02_30_metaG | ecosystem: Environmental > Terrestrial > Soil > Wetlands > Peat | place...
AGACTTCGGTATTAGGTAGCATGGTGTGGAAGTTCAGGTATACACTAGGCATCTTTGTTGGTGTATCGTTTCTCATTGCGCTCCATAACCCGTTTGGGTTTTGGGAGTTTCTTGGGCTTCTCGGCATCGGAGTGGTGTTTGCTGCCGGTGTCTGCTCAATTCTTCTGTTCTTGACTGAAGGGAAATGAAATGAACGACGATCTTAAGAGGCTTGAAGTAGCCCGTATCCTCAGCGCCATTAAAGACGCTAAAGGTCAACAGAAGTTAGTGCAGGTCGCGAACCTTCTTGCCGAACTGGGTATCATCTTTGACACCCCTCAAGCCAAAGCACAATGGCAAAATCAATGACCAAGTATATTCGCGTTACTCACGATGACATCAAAAATGCCAAGCGTACAACGATTGGCAACCCCGTTTGTCGCGCAATACGGCGTTATGGGTTTCAAGGTGCCCGGTTTGATACGGGGGGTTGGATTCATCTTTATAAGGGCAACCACTGGCTTCTAACCACATGCCCCAACATCGTTTGGGAATGGATGCTGAAATATCTTTCAGGAGATAAGGCAGAGCCGTTCCGTTTCTATCTTCAGTATTAGAGGGCATGAGCAACGTTGAAACCCTCAATGGTACAGTATACTGGCAGGAGATTAGGGACGGGCTTTTTGTTCACAACGAAAAATGGAATGAGACAATCGACCGTCTTCCAGATTTAATTTCCTCTGAATTGGTTCTCTCCAAACTTCAATCGGTTGACCAGCTACTTCAATCAGGCTTGAAGGGCACCGGCACGATTGGCTTCAGGTCAGTCGAAGTTGCACCCAACTCTGAACTACTCATGCAAGAAGGCCCGTTGTTTGATGAATTCCTTCAAATTGAGAATTTGTTCCTTCAGTGGGTGTACCAGTTTTATTTGGTAGAGTCTTTCGCGAACAATTTCCACAGCACGCCTCTTCCCAAGTGGCCGCTCCCCTTTCTGAATCTTACAGAAGAGACTCTTCACACCATGACCTACATTTCGGCTCTCATTTTTCTCTATGAAGAGGGGAACTTGAAATCTGTAGTGACTCGACGTGATTTCCAATCCACTGAAGTGATGGTGCAGGACAAAGTGAGAGACCTCACAAGCACTCTATACTCCAAATGTGCGGAGTACGGTGAAAGCTTCCGCCGTCACGGACTTCAAGGTACTCTACCTCGGTTGTGGGACAAGATTGCCCGGTATGCCCAACTTTCCGCCTTGGGGCGTAACGCTACATACGAACCGAAGCTGGATTCAGCTAAGGATTTACTCGGGTACTGTATTATCGCGTGGAGTCTGCTTCATGAATTGGAGGATGTTCCAGTATTAAGTTCTGGAGGAGACTATGCCAAAGCTGAAGAAGTCTAAAATCAAAATCACGGTAACGCCGCCGACTCTTGCCAAGCTTCGAAAGTTGTTTAGAGCCAGCCCCGAGTTGGCTCCCTTTGCCTCCTATATTGGAGGGGGGATCAAAGCGGTGGAGTATGCGTTCAATGTCTTGGATGCCGCTGCCACAGTTGAAGCCCCTCGTGGAATTGCTCTAGCCAGTGTTAGCATTCGTCCCAAGAGTTTGGCTAGTAAAAAGGCTAAGGGTGAGGTAGCCTGTGCTGATTGGATTATTGAGGCCATCAAAAAGCAGATTGGATACAAGGAAGAGACTTGTTGCCACGGCAGAACTGCTGACCAGTATTGTGTCGAGTGCGATGATGGTCGCCCACGCACCAACGTTGCAAAGAAAAAGAGGATTGTGTGAGAAAACCAAGATTTCTTGACGACATGGGGTTGGTGGTAAGTGATGGAGCCATGCTGTATGGTCATGAGCACGGCGCACTTCGTTGGGCTCCCTCGTGGGTTAAGCACACCATCTGTGGTGTTTGGAACAAGGTACATTGTGCCATCGTTGGTCACGACCGACTTGGATATGATGCGTACACTGAACACGTCATCCCCGGTCCTCCGGTTTGCAGCTATTGTTCCACACGATTGAAGATTGATGGTCGCTACCCAACTCCTGAGGAAATCGAGGCTCATGATGAATTGTGCGAAAAGGGGTGGCAAGAGGCTGAAGCTAAGTGGCGGTCGGAAAACCCCGAAGCTGCGGCGGAACACGACCGGCTAATGGCTGAAATTGATAAACAGACAGAGGAAGACCGAGACTTCTATCAGTAGCGAAAAACCCTTCTTTTTACAGAATCCTGCTACCGGGTTCTTAGAAGAGGGGATACTTTCGCATGGTTACTTTAACTCAGGGAAAAACACTAGGCTCAGGCGACATCAATCTCTTGGTAAGAGATTCCTCAGGTGCGCTCATTGACCCCGCCCAAATTTCCTACAGCATTTTTCAAATTTCATCTCAGGTACCTGTTAAGGTTCGTGGTGCGTACGAGTATGACCTTCTCCAGCCTCAGAACCTCCCCTTAGCCACGTTCATGCCTCAGAATGCTGTGTTAGTGGGTCAGCCCCGCATGGTGCCAACCAGAGCCTCTCAGGGGGCATACTGGGCGAACATCACCATCCCTACAACATGGCAGGGCGTCTATCGGGTAGTTTGGTACTTGGTGCAATACCAAGGTCAGCCAGAGAATCAAGTTTTCGAAGATTATGTTGTTCAGACAGTTGACCCGGCGTCGAATTCTTTCGAAGCCCCCTCTTCCATCATTGCTCAGGCTCCAGTTACTACCAATCTCTATGCTCCGGCCATTATGTACGTTCGGGAACTCATCTCCGACGAGAACCCCGACCGAAACTATCATTTTCGTCCACCGACGCCGGGTAAAGTAGTCGCTGGGTACACTACCAGAGTAGGGTACATCTGGCTCGACTCTACCATACTTCGAATGCTTGACATTGCCATCTCGAAGTTGAATACATGGAACCCAAAAAATCTTTGGAGTTGGACACTGGACAACATTCCGACCGATTGGGGTCGGTGTGCAGCGGTCGGTGCGGCATCTTCGTGTTTGCTCAAGGAAGGCGCACGCTGGGCCGCCGACGAATTCAGTTACAGTCTCAACGGTGTGAGTCTCGACATCAACAAGGCGAACTTGTACCAATCGCTTGGTCAAACCTATCAGCAGGAATTCAACGAGTGGGCTCCTCTCATCACAGCCAACCGTCCGTTCTCTGCCGGTCTTCGTCAGCAACGCTGGCTTCTCGGATGACGACTTACATTTCTTGACTTTCTCAGTATTAGGTAGAGAGGTCGAAATGTTCATCTATCTAATCGTCAATCGCGTCACCGGCAAGTATTATGTCGGGCAACACAAGGGGATAAATCTAAAGCACTATCTTCAGCAAAAGTTTTATGAAGCGGAACATCGTCTGAAGATTCGTTCACATCTCTATGCTTCTATGCGTAAGTATGGTCGCGAGGCTTTCACTATCCACGCTCTTCTTTCTGATGTTCAAACTCGCGAAGAACTTGACCAATATGAGCGCGACTTCATATCTTTCCTTCGGTCTCAAGACCCCGAGTATGGGTATAACATCTGCAAAGGTGGAGAGGGGTTCACGGGACCTCATTCTCCTGAAGCCAAAGCTAAAGTAACCGAGGCCCTTAAACAGCGGTGGGCTCAGCCCGGTTTCAAAGAGCACTGGAATTCTATTATGGTGGGGCATGATGTGTCTGATGACACTAAAGAAAAAATCAAAGCCGCCCGTGCCATCCAAGACGAGCCCCCCCGTATTGAAGCCCTCCGTAAATGGAACGAGGAACACTCGGAGGAACTACGTACTCGCATGTCTCGTGAAACTCATGTCCTCGGGGGCAAAGCTGGTTCTCGCGAAGCCAAGCAACGAGCCGCTCGAATTAGCATCGCCAGCGGAAGTCATCGAAAAGCGCAGCATACACGCTGGCATGTGAACCGTGGGCTTAAGAAGCCCGAGTGTACTTTTTGTAACTAGCGCGTTCTTACTTAGGGGATGTATGGAGTTCACAGCTAGATTTCTGACGGCGGGTTATCGTGGTGCTCAAGACTGGAGTGGAGAATGGGCATACCATGCCACTGATCCTGACAACCTAGATGACATTCGCGCTATTGGTCTTGAAGCCACTCTTCAAGATAGAGCGAGGGTGCCACATGGGATGCTTAATAGGATGCCAGAAGAGGCGGGAACAAAGCGTGGTCATAATCATTATCTCCTGTACTTCACCCTATCAGAGGATGACAACCAATTTGGAGATTTGATGCTTAGATTCCCGTTGGCTGCTGTCAAGAAGTTACAACATTGGGAAGAGGATGAATCAAGGGGTTCCATGGAAGAATACTACTTTTATAGCAAGCTACCATTCAAAGTTCCTCCCTCTGTGATTCAAATGAAAACCCCCACTGGTGGATGGGAGCCTATTGGGCGTCCCTCATGGAGCGAGTGAGCATGGAATACGTTTGGAAAAACCCCCTGCTCTATTCAAAACGAGCGGGAACTTTCGACAGAGGCGACTTGGATGCCTACGATTCAGAATTGGCACACGATTTGTACACCATTCATGACGACATTCTGAATAATCCTGTGCGTGATTACGACCCGATGAATCCGTACTCTGTGAAGAGGTACTTCAACTACACCTTCAACGCAGTGAGCAACAAACTTGTTCCGGCTATAGAGAAAGCATCGGAGACGTTGATAGGCCGCGAAGGGTATGTGGATTTGCAAATAAGAACAGCAGAAGCTGAATTGCGAAAAGCAGAAAGATGGGCAGAGACTGAGGACTATGATACGGCGTCTGTGCATCTTGAAACAGCTTTCTCAACTTTGCACGCTGCCCTAGACAGGCTTCGCTATGCAACACGCCAAGTGCCGAAGGTTCGGTCGCTTCGACCAGTCCCGGCTATGGTGAGAGCCCACATGGAAAAAGTGGCGTGGCAGGTCGGCAAATCTGTGGACAGCAATGGGGATCGAATCCATGGTTATCTTTGGATAGACCAAGACGGCAGTGATTTTAGTGGATTGGTCATCTCTGATAAATACAAGTCACACCGAGCGTTGGCTGACGCCGAAGGTATTGACAGACTCTCTGGTTCCCGTGGTGTGATTGTCCTCTACCCGGATAAGAAAGTGGGAGACGTTTTCATGTATGAGGACGGCACTCATTCAGATGCAGACTTCATACCCAATGATATTTGGAAAGAGATACAGTCCAATTTCAAAGATTACAAATTGGAAGAAAAGCAGGGGCTGTCTTCAAGTTTGTCGAGTGGTGGCTTCGATAGACTCCCCACCCCAGTAAATCGCAATCCTGTTTATGCTTCAGGAGCAAGATAATGATTCAGAATCTCATCGTAATGAACAGTTCGTATGTTGGCTCCCGCGACCTCTGGTGGATGGACGATGAGAAAGCCACGAAAGGGTACAACATCTATCGGGCGTTCGACTATCCGGTGAACTGGGTGAAGCTGAACGCCGCCCCGTGGGCTGGTCATTTCTATCGTGACCAAGTGACTCTTCAGCAGGTCACCTATACTGTGCAGGATGCCGATTGGAGAGACAAGGGAACACTGGGCAAGTGGGTGTTTCAGATTCCTGATATTCCCTTCGCCGATGTGGACAGAGGCCGACCTTACGTATCTAACAACCCACAAGACGTTCAAGTCTTGCTGGATGGCGTTCCGTTCACTCCAGTGCAAGTGCAAGGACTCGACCGAACTGTGTGGCTTCAGGCTGACAATGAATTGAAAGAAGGTGGATACGTTTCTGACCTCGCCGCTGTAAACGATGGCGTTGTGTGGAAAGCGGATTACTCTGGAGTTCAGAAGTTTCAAGTTATCTATAACAAGCTGGCTAATTATGTGGACATTTACAGCAGCATGGTTCGCACCTTCTACACCATCGTTCCTGTTGGTGGAGAGGGTGAACTTCACGCTCCCGGCTATCACGGCTCTAAGATAGTCAACACACAGGAAGTTGACCAAATAACTTGGGAATATGCGGAGATGGTTCGTCGTAACGAATGGTTGTTCGAGCAGATTGGCGAACCGGCCTACGTCATGTTCCGCAAAACTCGTGGTGAAATTTGCGGTTGTCGTGGTTCTGAAACAGGGTTGGGTGCCCCAAGAACCGGATGCCCGATTTGTTTTGAAACTGGAATCGTTGGAGGCTACTACGGACCTTACGACTTCATTTTTGTTCCACCGGACTCCGCCCTCACTCGTGAGTTGGATGAAGGTGGTGGTATCAAAGCAACTCGTGAGAGCCGAGCCTACCTAACTCGCACTCCGATTGTTCAAGATGGCGACCTTATCATTCGTCGCACTGGCGACCGCATGGTCATCCATGGGGTGACCTACAAGCAGCCGAGAGGCATCATGTTACAGCAAGACTTTACAGTTCAGCTACTTCCGTGGGGAGATACTCGTTATCTCATACCCATTAACACAGGATTGCCCACCCTGTTTGACCCAGTTATCACCGAGAACCCGCTTCAGGGAGTTGACCCACTCAATCTCAAGGGAGATGGGGAGCCAATTTACGATGCTCGTGTTCAGCCGGGTAAAGCTGTGTGGGAAAACAAGGCAGAGATTCCAATTGGTAGGACGGTGACGTTTGGACGCATCATGAGATAATCAACAAATAGTTTCTTGACTTTCAGTATCTAAGTGAGAGGTTCAAATGCCAAACCCCATTACCCCACTTAGTTTAGATACTCGGATGGCTATCTATTTGGTGACTAATAAAGTCAACGGCAAGGTGTACATAGGAAAGTCCACCCGTCCAGTATCTTACCGTTGGCAGCGTCATCAGAAAGATGCACTTACAGGTCGAAATTACTTCCATGCAGCTATTCGGAAATATGGAATTGATGCTTTTGATATTGCGGTTTTGGGTGTCGCAAACACAAGAAAGCAGTTAATTGAACTTGAAAAGCGATACATAGCTCAGTATGAGTCAGATAATCGGACTAAGGGGTACAACCTGACCAAGGGCGGAGATGGGGGTTGTGCTTCCGGGAATAAACACTGGGCGTATGGAAGGTCAGAAGTTTTCACTGGGAGCAACAATCCATTTTACGGGAGGCACCATTCGGCGGAGACTAGGGGATTGATTAGTCAAAAGAAAAAGCAGTATTTTGCCTCTCTCACAGAAGCACAGATAGCCTCTCTTTATGCTTCGAGGAGGGTGTTTGTTGGGAATAGCAACCCCTACTTTGGTAAAAAACACTCTGAAGAAGTTAAGGCCCGAATGGGGGCAACTAAACATCTCAATGCTTTGAAGAGGCTAGGTGTAGCGGTTGAGGATTTGTATAAGGTATGTCCAGTTTGCAGTGTGGAATTTCCCGTCCCCTTGAAACAGAGGAATAAAGTTTGTTGCTCTAAGTCCTGCGCTACAAAATTACGGTGGAAATCTAACTTTCATTCTCTTAAGGGAGGCGTCAAATGATTAACCTGCAAAAACAACAAGAATTGGTCACAGAGGCGATGAACCAATTTCCTCCTTTATTTGGCTTGCGTGCATTTCCCGGAGATACATTTCGTATCAGTAAGCCTTCCTCTTATGTCAATGACAGTGGTCAAGTAATGCTATACACTGAAATCTTTAAGGGGGGTGAATGGCAGTCCTTTGCAAAAGGAACCCCTGAAGAATTGAAGGGGGAACTTTCCGCCGACCCAAATAAAAGAGCATCAGTTTCTTTGGCTGAGACTCTTGCAAAAACGGCGCGTGTCCTATGTGAGGATGAGCAGGTCAACAGTGATTCGAATCTTCAAGCAATAATTGGTGACCCTGATGATACACGGGTGTCCACATTTGTACAGTTTCAACCTAACCCCGGAACTATGGCTCTCCCCAACCCAATGTCGCCCGTAGAGGGCGACGAAATCTTCTTTGCCTACATGATCCCCGGAGCCATCTTCCAAGCCCACGACGGTAGCGAGTGGTGGATTCTCACTTACACCGCCCCCGATGAGATTCAAATTGAAAACCGTTGGTACCCCCGTCTCAATGCGATAGTTTCTATCAACGACATTCGCCGTTCGATTCATCAGTGGATTGAGCCTGTCACACAAACTGTACCGCCGCCGCCTCCGGGTGTTGACTATGGTGCCCTGCCTGTCAAGATTGTTGACGGGCCGGAGCGTTACGGTGCTGGTGATGAACTCACCGACTACCATAAGACAGACCTCACTGGCGGCTGGTAATGAAGTTTTGCCGCTTGAACGAGGAGCATGTAGCTTTTAACTGCCCCGGATGCGAATGTGGTCACATGATTCGTATTTCCGGGGCTCACCCCGTTTGGGAATGGAATGGGGATTTAGAGAAGCCAACTGTGACTCCTTCTATCCTCGTAACGTATCCAGCAAATCCAGATGCTCTTGAAGAGTTCAAGGAGTGGCGTCTTGAAAGACGCTGCCATGTTTTTGTTAAGAATGGGAAGATTCAGTTTCTCGCCGATTGTACCCACCCGTTGGCGGGTTCAACTGTGGACATTCCCGATTGGGATGACGGGTAACCAGACATTCGCCCCCTATATTAGAGGACTCATCCTGTGATTGACCTTACTGGTGCAAATCTTGTCGGGTATCTTTTGCGTGTAATCAGGGACGCCGTTTCACGGAATCCCCGGTTCAATTCCACGTTGGGTGAAGTCACGTTCCAATCTAACAACATGATTCAATACCGGGATGTGCAGATTACCGTCCGGGATGTCAACACGTCGGGAAACCGCCTCTCTCCAGACTACTTCATGTGCAACCAATATGGTCGCGCTCTCGTCGCCAAGGTTGAGAACAAAGAAGGCACATTCATCGAATGGATTAAGGAAACTGACGCCACAGGAGCAACACCTGTCGCGGGGGTCTATTACCTGAATGTCAACACTGTCGATGAGAAGACCAACGATGTGGACCTGACGATCCAGAAGTTTCGTTGGGTTGAGGGTAAATACTACAATGCTGTGGGTTCAATCGCCTACCTGCGTGAAGGCATCGACGGAACTACTCTTACAGCCAAAGATTTGGCAACGGGCGATTCGGTCGCGATTGAGGGTTTCTCACAGTATGTCATTCTTCTTGTTCCAACACAAACTCTTCAACTTTACTACTCTAACAGCACGCCTCTCGTTCCGATGACTGACTATTGGTATCAACGGTCGAATTCAGAAGTCATCATTCAGAGCACGCTGGGTGGGCCGGAGGTAGCGAACATTCCCGGTTCATGGGTATCCTTCACTTTATTTGACCAAGATGATTACCAGCTTCGAAAGGGGATTGACTGGATTTTCTATGGCAGGGATTTCATTCAGTTGAGCCAGTGGAGCCCGTCAGGCAGTACCATTACAGCGCAAGTCATCCAAAAAGTTGACCCCAGCACTGTTGCTGGTACCAATCCTGAAAACATTCTTCAGGTCGGCGTCCAGCCGAATGAAAGTTTGGCACCGGGACAAGTTTTCATTCACACCACTGAAAACGACTACTACAATGCAACCGTTAATAAGGACGGCACGGTAACTCTGCCTCAGCTTCTCAAACCCGGCGAATGGGTACGTTGGGAAGTTCGTATTGAGGCTGGTCAGACTACATGTCGAGGAAAGAAATTCGCCATCAATGGGTACTGGGAGACATACACAGACCTGCAAGGCAAACTTCAATATCTTCTCGACCCAGTGACTCAACAAAAGGTTGATGCCTTTCCCGGATTGGCTGTTGCCATGGGGGATGCTGTAGTCGCTAATGACCAAGCAGCTATCATCGTAAGCCCCACAACGACCGAGACTTATGAAGTGTATGGTTCCAAGGAAAATCTGGATTTCACTTTGGACTTCCGCTCCAACGATCTTCAGACCTCTTCTGACTTAAGCGAGTTGCTTAAACAGCAGCTTTTGGTTATGCGTCGGGAGAATATGGAAGCAGACGGCATCACTATCTTTGAGGCCCGGCGCACTTATCGTGGTCAACAGCGTGACAACTCCGGCACAGCCCCCATGTTTGTCTACAGCGTTTCTATTTCAGCATCGGCTGACTGGAAAGTTTTCATTCCGAAGGTGACTCGCGTGGCATCATTTGAAATCACCGACACTGCATACGCTCCCGACTTTCAGGGCAAGCTACATTTGACTCCTCGGGTCTCGGCACTTGGCAACACTCGGTTTCAGTTCGTTAGTTGGTACTCGTAGCCTGAAGTCTTTTTTTTTCAACAGTTTATAAAATAAAGCAACTTTCTATCTCTTATGTAGATAGGGTAAAATGTGTGTTCATCTACAAAATTACGAATCAAATCAATGGCAAAGTGTACATCGGGAAGACAGTTAAACAGAATCTCAACACCCGGTGGAGTCAGCATGTATGGGAAGCCAAGCGTGGAGCAAAGTGGATTCTACAAAGAGCCATACGTAAGTACGGAGTCAGTCAGTTCACCATTGAACCTCTTTGCAGGGTTTCCACTGAGGCTGAATTGAATGAAAGAGAAAAAGAGTTCATCAAACTTTTTGATTCTACAAACCACGATAAGGGTTACAACCTAACACCGGGTGGCGATGGGCTTTCATGGTGGGTTGGGAAGAAACGGTCGCCTGAATCAATTGCAAAACAAGTAGCCACTCGCCGAGCTAAGGGGGCCTATTTAATTCCTAATCAGTCTCCAGACATAGCAATCAAACGAGTAGCCACTCGCCGAGCCAAGGGAAACTACCAAGAAAATGTTGGGCGTAAGAACACACTTGAAACTCTTGAACGTATGAAGGCTGCTGCTCTAAAGCGCGACCTCACCCCGTATTTCATTCCACACCCTAATCAATCTAAAACTATGGCGGAAAAATATCAAGCTAAGAGAGACCGAGTAAAAAGTCTGTATGCAAGTGGACTTTCGCTTCCTGCTATAGCAGCGCAATTGAGTATGTCCATGAACTTTGTTCGCAAGCACAAGATTTAAGGAGGGGGCTATGCCTACCAAATTGATATATCGTTGTGAACCGTGCAATTTTGAGCACGAGCATCTTTCCTTCGGGACGAAATGGGACAAAGAAGTTCCTCCGTGCCCGGTTTGTGGAAAGGCTTTGACTTACGAAGAGCCAGAATCGACCGAGGACTATGAATACCAGTGTTGGTCGAGTGATGGTGGTTGTGGGATTCTGTTTAGCGTTGAACATCTCACTGGTGCTGCTCCTGAGACTTATCCATGCCCGATGTGTGGCAAGGTAGCCAAGAAAAAGTTTCAAGGTTTTTCCATTGTTCATGGAAAAAGTAGCAATAAGGCTAGTGTGGATGTGCTCATTGGTCGAGATGCAGAAGAAAAATGGGGCCGGATTCACGAACGTAAAGCAACACGGGACAAGATTAGGAAGGACGCGGGTACTCAGGCTTTGAAAGCCACCGGAAGGAACGAGTACCAGCCCATTAAGGGAGGACGCTTGGAAGAAGTGACTGTCCCTGAAAGCACGGTAAATAAAGACGAGTAGGGATTATTCGTCAATAACTAAGAAAAATTTGGACTTTGGTTTCCTCAAATTGAAGTCCTATTTCAGACTGGAGCATCACCATGGCGTTGTTTGGTTCTTATGCACAACCCGGAGTTTACACAAACGTAGTCATCGAGGGCGGCGGACAGCCTCTATTCGGCTCTGCTCGTATCCCTGTCATCATCGGTGAGGGTCAGGAATCCTTCACTTATGATAACGTGGAACTGTTTCGCGGTTCCTCCGCTGTGGCCGATCCTCAAGCAGTCAATGAGAACATCTCTGACCAAGTTACGGGACTGACCAATGCCTTTACTACAACCTATTTCCCTGTGGTTAACAGCACTGGCACGGGAGTGGTAACTACTGACCCCACTCAAATTCAGGTCACAGTAGATGGCGTCCCGACAACCGTGATTTCTCTGAATGGCGCAACGGGTGCATTCCTGTTGCAGGATATTCCTCCAGCGGGTTCCAATCTCGAAGTGACTTACTACTTCCTGCGTGGTGACACTCTCATCAGCAATGAAAACTTGCTGCCTCAGGTTCCAACCTTTGCCTCCTTGGCAATCACTGGTCCTGAACTGCTCTCCCCGCCACTCTCTCCACCGCTTTCCGGCACACTTTTGACCATTTCTACAACTATCCCCGGCGCAGTTGGCAACGAAGTCAGCGTTAAGTTCATCGACTCAACACTGCTCTCTCCTCCAACTCCGGGTGTTGTTGACACACTGGCTGTGGGCGGTTATGGCACAAATGCCATCACTATCAATATCCGCAAGGCGGATAGCACTGTTCGTACGGTTGTTGACCTCTACAACCTTATCGAAGCTGGTATCCTCACCCTTTCGGCTGGATACCTGACGGCAACAACCCCACTCGGAACAGCCACACTCTCTGTGATGTCTGCTACCAACTTGGCTGGCGGTGAAGGTCCAAACTCCAACACCCAGTTCAAGGTTCAGCATGTTCCTATTGTTGACGGTACAAACGGCGGAGTTGTAACTACGAGCCCCGCGAATGTAACCGTGAAGTTGAACGGTGTTGCGGTGACAGTCTCGGCTGTTGATGGTGCCAATGGTTTGGTGACTCTTGCCAACCCAGTGCCTTCGACTGCTTCCACACTGACCATCACATACTACACCAACACTTACCAGAACACCTTTGATCTACTCCCGGCCAGCAACGTCGCCAGCATTGTCGAAGTTGGTCTCGGTCCTGACCGTTCTGACTACATACAGGACATCGACTATGTGTTGGGTAAGGATTCAAATGGCAACCCCACAATCAACTGGGGGGCTTCAACCACAACCACAGTGGGAACCTCCAACGCTGCCGACACGGCTCCATTCGGACCGGCTGACATTGTAACCACCTTGGTTGACGAACACGTCTACCTGCAATACGCCGGTAATGGC
>Ga0181520_10010060_pt1 | contig 12820 bp, 13 predicted proteins | sample PEATcosm2014_Bin_29_FD_132451 | JGI IMG/M metagenome (GOLD analysis project Ga0181520, IMG submission 132451) | Peatland microbial communities from MTU Mesocosm Facility, Houghton, MI, USA - PEATcosm2014_Bin02_30_metaG | ecosystem: Environmental > Terrestrial > Soil > Wetlands > Peat | place...
CTGCGACCCCAAGGCCTTTACCCACTGCAACCCGCTCGACGGCATGGCCGAGGGCGGCAGCCTGGTTTGGGAATCGGACCAGGAGGGCGAAGAAGCCTGGGAGCGCTTGCCCCTGTGGGCGCGCAAACAGATCATCGACAAGAACATCCGTGTCTTCACGCTGCCCGGTTTCGCCATCGCCAAAAAGGCCACCGACCGCGGCGACCTCCAGCTCCGCATGCAGGGCAACGCCTTCCTCGGCGCGTTCTTCGCCGTCAGCACGCTGCTCCAGGAGTTCGGCATCACCCAGGAGCAGTACCGCGAGGTGGTGAAAAAGCAATATGTGAAGAAGTTCGGCAAGCTGGGCGAAGCTGTCGTTCAGTCCAATATGGAAGTCATGATGCAGGGCTTCGACCAGGTCAAGGAGATCAAGATTGGCGCGTTGGCCGCCGCCGACCACTCCTCCCTGCGCGGCCAGCCGCTTCTGCCCATCCTTGAAGCGGTGCCAGCCGGTGGTTCCTCCTGCGGCGCCGGCTGCCGCTCCAACGCCATGCCCGAGGGCCAGGCTGCCCGCACCCCGGTAGCCAGCATCGCTCACTTCGACGCCGAATTCCGCTCCGGCCTGGGCTATGATCAGCCCTCCACCCCGCTCGCCGCCATGGGCGTCATCGCCGCCGCCACCGGCGATACCGCCTCAAAGTACGTCGCCCGCCGCGAGACTCCGCTCTACATTCCCGAAAACTGCACTCAGTGCATGGAGTGCATTTCGGTCTGCCCCGACACCGCCCTGCCCAATACCTCGCAGGACCTGAGCACGTTGCTTTCGACTGCAGTTCGTTACTACATCGGCGACGCCAAGGACCGCGCCAAGCTGCTCTCCGCCTTGCCTGAGATCGAGAAGGCCGCCCGCCAGCGCATGTCGGCTGAGATAAAAACCGGCACGCCGCTGCCCACCATCCTGCGTGAGGTTATCGATAGCCTCGTCTCTACGAATGGCGACGGCTTCTCCAAGAAGTCGAAGCAGCAGTTCTTCGACATCGTCGCCAAGGTTCCCATGGCCTATCAGAAGGTGAACGCCATCTTCTCTTCGCCGGAACGCAAATCCCCCGGCTCGGGCGGCATCTTTTCGATCTTTGTTTCGGACCTCTGCAAGGGATGCGCGGCCTGCGTCACAGCTTGCGGCGACCACAATGCGCTCAGGATGGTCCCCGAAACCCTTGAAGTCAACGCCGAGCACGAAACCGGCACGCGTTTCCTCGACCTGCTGCCCGACACGGCGCAGAAGTATCTCGGCCTCTTCAACGCCGCCAACCCGGCCGACTCCAAGACCGCGACCCTGCGCAACATGCTCATGGTCCGCAGCAACTACGACGCCCTGGTCTCGGGCGACGGCGCCTGCGCGGGCTGCGGAGAAAAGAGCGTTCTGCGCTCCATTGCCGCCGTCACCGAGGCCTACATGCGCCCCGTTTACCACGCCAAGAGCGACCGCTTCGTGGCCAAGGCCGGCGAGCTTGAAAAGACAGGCGTCTCCAAGCTGGCCGTCCTCAAGGCTCGCAACCAGGCCGAATATGACCTGCTGCGCCAGGCCATCGCCCACCTCGTCCTCGGCCTCGGCGGCGAAGACGAAGCCGATACCAAGGCCCGCATCGCCGCCTACGAGAAGAAGCACGGACCCATCAGCGATGCCGAACTGGTCGAAGCCATCGCCGCCGTCCTGCTCACCGAAGCCTTCAACCACAAGAGCCTGCAAGCCGTGGACGGACGGCTGGCCAACGGCATGAGCGTCATGGCCATGGCCGCCCACACAGGATGCAACACGGTCTACGGATCGTCGGCTCCGAATAACCCCCACCCCTACCCTTGGATGAACTCGCTCTTCCAGGACGGCGTTACCGTGGGCTGGCTGATGGGCGAGAGCTTCATCGTCGATCACGCCCGCCGCTCCGTCATTCCCGAGCGCCTGGCCGACGCCTTGCTCACTCGCGAAACCAACGTCATCAATGCGGAGGAGTACTACCACCTCTCGCACTTCACCGATGCGCTGATGACCGATCAGGAGATCGTCGAGCTGCCCAAGGTCTGGGCGGTGGGCGGCGACGGCGGCATGGGCGACATCGGCTACCAGAACATGTCCAAGGTCATCCTGCAGAACCGGCCCAACGTCAAGGTTCTGATGCTCGATACCCAGGTCTACTCGAACACCGGCGGCCAGAACAGCGACTCGACGCCCATGCTTGGCGGCAACGACATGAACGTCTTCGGCTCCGCCACCCAGGGCAAGAACACCGAGAAGAAGACGGTGGCCGAGACCTTCCTCGCCGGGCACGGTTCGCCCTTCGTCGCCCAGGTCTCCATGGCCAACGCGCCCAAGCTCTACCGGGCGATTCTGGATGGCCTCGAGTATCGCGGCACCCTCTTTATCCAGGCTTTCACCACCTGCCAGCCGGAACACGGCGTGGCCGACGACATGGCGCTCTTCCAGGCGCAGCGTGTGCGCGACTCGCGCGGCGTCCCGGAATTCGTCTTCAACCCACGGCTCGGCGAGACCTACCAGGAAGCTCTCGACCTAAAGGGCAATCCCAGCATCGATCTCGACTGGTACGAGACCAAGGACAAGGTGACCGGCGACATCCGCCGCTACACCGTGGCCCACTGGTGTACGACAGAAGCCCGCTTCCGCAACCACCTCAAGAAAATTAAGCCTGAGGCAGCGGCGAAACTCATTCCTCTGGATAACATGCTGGTCCGCATCACGCAGCAGGATGTCGTCTACCGGCGCTATATCAACCCCGGCCACCGCGCCTTCATCCCCGACTTCGGCGTCTATATCACCGTCGTGGACGAGGGCGGCAAGACGACCTATTACTCTCTCAGCCGCCAGTTAGTCATGTTCTGCGTCGAGCGGCGTAAGGCGTGGCGCATGTTGCAATCCAAGGCCGGCATCGTCAACAAGGAGTACGCCGCCCAGCGCGCCCTCCTCGCCGAAGTAGACACCGGCAAACTGCCCCTGGCCGAGTTCCTGGCCAACGCCCACGAGCTCCTCAAGGAGCGCCTGACCGGCGGCGTGCTGGCCAAGGCGTAGGTTAACCCATGCTCCAAACGGCACAAAACGCGGACCTTCGGGTCCGCGTTTTGTGCGTCTGCTCCATGATCGCTAGGGAATTCTAGCCTGAATGTCGGCGCCCACCACCTTCAGGTACCTCTCAACCGCCAGAACCGCATCTTCGGCCTCTACGTCGCTGATGAGCGCAATGTCGTAGAAAGCGTCGTTGCGCTTGCGCCTCATGCGATCGAAGAGATCGAAAGCGGCCGCGGGCCCCGGATCGAGATTTTTCTGCGCGAATTCGAGGATTGCGATGTGGTGCCCGAGTTGCACGCGGGGACGCTGCCCATGGCTCAACATGAGGGCCAGGGAAGCCTTCAGCATGGCCTGATAGGCGGTTTGGTAGGCGGTCTCTTCGTCGATGGCCAGATTCTTACGAGCGGCGGCGATCTTCCTATCTGCGTCCGACAGAAACTGGCGTACCTGCTTCGGGTCGATCTTCTGCGGTTTTGTCCTGACCATTGCCGACCAATCCGATGCGCTTGCCGTTCCAGATGTCGTTGAGGAAGACATCGCCTGCCGCGAGCCGGGATGCAAGCTCCTGAGAAGTGAGGACAGTGTAACTTATCTCCCGGCGCAGCAACTTCTCCGTTGCGCGGATGCTTGAAGCCAATTGGGCCTGATCGGGCCGTCCCACGATCAGCAGATCGATGTCGCTGGCCGCGTCGCTTTCGTTCTTGGCAAACGAGCCGAAGATCCATGCCGATTCAATGCCCGGAACCGCTTCCAGGGCGCGTTGCAAGGCAGGTTGAACGCCAATCGATCCCTGAAGCATGGCAAACAGAGGCTTCAAGTAGATGTAGCTTCGATTGATGCGATAGTAGCGCTGGCGGCCCTCGACCTCCGATTGCAGAAGCCCTTCGCGTTCCAGGCGGGCCAGCTCGCGGGAGAGATTTGTCGAGTCGGCCTGCAATGCGCCGGCCAACTGGCGCACATACACACGCGTAGCCCGGTTGACGTAGAAGAACGTCAGCACCTTGCGCCGCAGCTCGGACCGCAGATCAATCATTGCAGTACAATCATACTGCACACGCAGTACAAAAGCACTGCGGTAAAAAGGGAAAAGTCAAGGACTCCAAACCGCTTGGCGCTAGCGGTTCAACCCCGGCATAGTCAGCATGGAGTACGCCGCCCAGCGCGCCCTGCTGGCCGAAGTAGAAGCCGGCAAGCTGCCCCTAGACGAGTTCCTGGCCAACGCCCACGAACTCCTCAAGGAGCGGGTGACCGGCGGCGTGCTCGCCAAGGCGTAAACAAACGTCTCAATCTAAGCCGGAATCCCAGGTCTCAAGATAGACATTGTCGCGATACCTGACATCGAGACCTGGGGCGCCCGGCGGTGTCAGAACAAGAGATCCGAAACACGAAGGGCAAAAAGCAGAAGTAACAAAAGGGAGATCGTGAGTCCCAACACCGCAACCGTTAACAATCTGACAAATAGTTTCGCTGGAAACTTCATCTGCTCAATTTCGGTTTGAACTTTTCTGTTTTTCTTCTCGCCGTGGTCGATAATTGCAGAAATCATCTGAGAAACTGAGGGTTTTCCGGTCTCCTGATCGACGAGAGTCGAGACAGTTTTGGCCACAGGAAGCGCGAGCGATCTGAATTTCTGACCTCCAAGGGCTTCAAGATTAAGTTGTCGAATCTTTTCATATCTCTGTACCTCAAATTGAGCAAGAATCCATGCAACAGAGCAGGCGACCATCGCGATAGCCAGCGATATCCACGCAGCCTGCAAGGCAAAATGCGCAAAAGCAGATAAGTGCGAATTGGGGATTTTGCTGCGCAATTCGGTAGCTGCTGTTGTTGTGAAGTTCATTGAAAGTACGAAAACTCCCGCTGCAAAAAGAAGAATTCGCTCAACGATTGCGGCCCTAGATGAATTCAGCCTTGCCATCTCGCTTGCTTCATCAATCATTTGACCAAGATAGTCAACAAGTGACGTGCTCCACTTGGGGGCTTCCTTCACGATCTCGGCTACTTTTCCAGGAGTCATCCCTGCTGGTAACGACTTCAGGGCATCTGCGATCTCAGCTGATTTTTCGAGAGTCATCCCCTCTGGTAAGGTCCTGTTTGACGAAGTTCTGTTTTCTTCTTCCAATGCATCACCTCTTAGGAAACTCTCCTCGGAATCACTCATTCCGAAAGCCAGGTCGCCCATGTCAGGCTTCGCTACGATGAAGGCGCTTCAGGTTCCGCGTTTGGGACCTGCGAAGCACAAACCTCAACCCGGATGCCCTCCCTAAATCTCGCCTATTGAAGACCGAGACAGAATCAGAGCCCTTTGAGGGCATCCTCTTTGGAAATGCCCTTGTGCGCGGCAACGGCGGCAAGAATCGCATTCAGCGTTCCAACTCGGAGGGGATTATGAGCAGGGACGGCGACCCGGTGCGGCGTCGGCTGCTCGGTTTACAGGATGACGTGGTTGCCAACCTAGTGGACACGCTGGTATCCCCAGAACTTACAGAGGTGCCGGATCAGGTCCTCGCCGCTTATTGATCCGGCCCTAAAACATTGGAACGGAGTGAAGGAAAAGAAAACACAGATCCTTCGGCTCACCACCCCCAAACTGAAGAACGTTTGGGGCCCCGTTCGCTCAGGATGACAGCCTGACTTGATGCAAGATTTCAGGGCCGGATCAATTAATCGCGCGGCAGCTTCATGCCACGGCCAGCACTTCGTCGCGCACCAACCGCAGCCGGATCGAAGCTGGAGGCGCGGAGTCGAAATAGAAGGCCTGCACCGCCTCGCAGACATTGGCCCTCAGTTCTTCCCAGTTGCCGGCCTGGGTAAAGATGCTCTCGCCGATGGCTTCGGCCGTAAACCCGCCGTCGCCCTCTTGCGCAACTTTAAAGACGAATTCTTTCATACGCGTTTCGCCTCCGCGCGGGTCTGAGTACTCCGCAACGAGCCACACAAGAAAAATACCACCATCCGCGCGACGCCGCGTCAACGCGGGTGCTCCAGGCCCCGCATCTGGGACCTGGGATTGTGCAGAAGTCCCCTCGAAAAATGAAGACCGCATTTATGCAAAATTCTGTATACTAGCCCCGTGGATAGACCGGCAAAGCCCATCGAGTTTCGAGGCAGCGCTTTGGAGGATCTGTCCCGTTTTCCTGCGGCAGCGCGGCGGAAGGCCGGTTTTCAGCTGTTTCAGGTACAGGAAGGCGACGATCCAGACGACTGGAAGCCGATGGCCGAGATTGGACCCGGTGTAAGGGAAATCAGGATTCGTGAGAGGGATGGGGCGTTTCGTGTGATCTATGTGGCGGCGTTCCCGCGTTCAGTCTATGTTCTGCATTGCTTTCAGAAGAAGACGCAAAAGACGAGCGGCGGGGACATCGAACTGGCGAAGCGGCGTTACAAAGAGCTGATCCTGGAGGTAGGAAAATGACGGAAAGCAAGTTCTACAAGAACGTCTGGGACGCCATCGAGCCCGATCCGGTGAAGGCCGAGAACCTCAAGCTCCGCTCTTCGCTCATGTTGGCCCTAACCCGCCACATCAAGAGCCAAGGCCTGACCCAGGCCCAGGCAGCAAAGCTCTTTGGCGTCACCCAGCCACGCATCTCGAATCTGATTCACGGCAAGATCGATGCCTTTGGGCTGGATATGCTGGTGAAGATGGCCACCGCCGCCGGCATGCGCATTACCATGCAGGTGACGAAGGCAGCGTAGGAACCTACCGCGGCAGATCGGCGAGCATCTTCTCCCGCAGGATCTGGTTGGCGCGGGTCTGGTAGCCGGGGCCGGATTGTTTCAGCCAGGCCACTCGCGCCGAATCGGATCGTGTAGCTGGCAGGTCCGGCAGTTTGTAGGATTGCATCTTCGATATTCGTGCCCACCCACCCTTTCGCCTGGAAAGCAGGCGAAAGGGTGGGGCACGGTGTTAGGTTGCGATTTACGATGCCGCGTTCTTCTATTTGGGTGTGGCAATGCGAACCAGCAGCACGTCGTGACTGTCCAGCTCGATAGGCATGCTTTCGGTCAGCTCGACATCCTTGCCCGTCCACAGGTCCTTGCCCTTCTGCGCGCCATGCAGGCCGAGTTTGGCCAGGTTCAAGTGGAAGGGATGGGTCGCCTGGCGGTCGCTGCCTGCATTCAGAACGGCTACGGCCATGGCTCCGCCGCTCAGATGGCGGGCCCAGACTTCGACTTCGCCATCGCTATAGGCGCGGAAAGCCTGCTTGCCCAGCTTGTCCTGGTCGATGGCGATGACGTCGCGGTTGGTCAGGATCGCTTTGATCTCCGGCTTCATGCTGGTCAGATCGTTGCCCGCCAACAGCGGCGAGGCGAGCATGGCCCACATGGAGAAATGCGCGCGGTTCTCGGCCAGGTTAAGCTTGCCGTTGCCCACTTCGAGCATGTCGGGATCGTTCCAGTGGCCGGGGCCGGCGTACTTCTCCAGGCCCTCCTGCTGGCTCAGGATTGTGTAGATGCGGTCCCACTCCGGCGTGATGTCGCCGGTCGAGCGCCACGAATTGCCACCCAACGCGGGCGCCCACTCCCAGGGGGAATCCCAGCCGTACTGGCAGAGCGAGTAGACGATCGGACGTCCGGTCGACTTCAAGGCCTTGCCCATTTTGTCGTAGGCGGCAATCATCAGCCGCATCTGCGCGGCCTTGTCGTTGGGGGCCTGCTTTTGCATTACGTCGGGGATGAAGCTGCACAGGTCGTACTTCAGGTAGTCGATGCCCCACGCGGCATACATTTTGGCGTCCTGCTCTTCGTGACCCAGCGAGGCTGTGAAGCCGCCGCAGGTCTTGGTCCCCGGCCCGGAGTAGATGCCAATTTTGAGGCCTTTCGAGTGAACGTAATCGGCCAGCGCCTTCATGTCGGGGAACTTCGAGTTGGTGTGCAGCAGTCCGGTCGCGTCGCGCTCGGCCTCCCAGGTGTCGTCGATGTTCACGTAGATATAGCCGGCGTCCTTCATGCCGGTGGAGACCAACTGGTCGGCGGCGGCGCGAATGTCCTTGTCGGTAACCCTCTCGGCAAAGAAGTTCCAACTGTTCCAGCCCATAGGCGGGGTTTGTGCCACCAGCGGAGGGGCCAGATGCGCCTTTGGCGCGGCGGGCGCTTTGGGCGCGGTGGGGGTCTGGGCGAAGGCGGTGAAAGAGGTTAAAGCGAGAGCGGCGAGAGACAGCGAAGCGAGAAAACGCATAGGTCGGTCCCCTTTTGAAAACGATTTCAGACGGAATTCTATGCCCTTGACGCGAATTCGGCAATGCACTTTGTTTGCCGCCGACAGCGCATGCGGTAAGCTAACCCCTAAGCGACTCCAGCGGCCATGAATCCAGCACCCAGCCAACCCGCAACTGGCAGCCACAGAGCCTTCTCCCGCTTGTGGCTGCGGCTCGACGCCGCCCACGACGCGGTCTTTTCCGAGCGCAACAAGGCGGCGCTCAAGCAACTGGTCATCCGCCTGAGCATTGCGGGATTCGTCATCCACCTGCTGCTGATCTTTCTGGCGCGGACGCTCCCCCATCCCCCGCTGGTGATTGCCGGAGCCGGACAGAACTACCTGACCGCCATCTCGACGCCGTTCAACTTCATCCTTTTCTATGAAGTGCTGACCCTGATTGCGGCTCTGCCTGCCTCCACCACTCGCTCCATCGCCAACCAATTCGAGATTGTCTCACTGATCTTCATCCGCGATGTCTTCACCGACATTGCCAGGGCCGGCGATCTGGTGACCCAACACCGGCTCACCATGCAAACCCTGCCTCTGCTGATGGATATGTGGGCCGGCTTTCTGATGTATCTGCTGGTGGCGGTCTTTCAACATGTGGCGCAGAAGAAGTTGGAGACCTCCTTGACGGCGGGGCCTTCGCGGAGTCTGGCCCTGGGGCGGGCGCGGTTCGTTGCGCAGAAGAAAGTGGTCGCCGTGGGTCTGGCCGCGCTGCTGTTGGGCATGGCTGCCTACAACCTGGGCGTCTTCGCCGTCGCCATCTATCGCGCTCTCGAAACCGGTCAAGGCGCTATCGAGCCCGCCACCACGTTCTACAACGATCTATTCACGGTGATGATCTTTACCGATGTTCTGATCCTGATTCTGTCGCTCGTGGTTTCAGGGCAATATGAGAATGTCTTCCGCAACGCGGCCTTCGTAGTTTCGATCATCCTGATTCGGTTTTCGCTCACGGAGGGGTACCCGTATGGCGCGCCCCTGGCTGTGGTGGCCATGGTATTCGGGATACTGACTTTGCTGGTGTTCAATTACCACGTGCGGATCAATGGGCCGCAGGCGGGCTAAGGCAGTTCCGCAGTTGGCTAGAATAGAGTTCAGTCTCAAACGCCCCACTGGGGCTCTGGCTGCAGCATCGAGATTTGCGCAAAGGAGATTTCCCTTCCAATGGCTGCCAAGAATGCGGAAACAACGACACTCTTTCTGGAGTTCTCCCGCAACAAGCTGCTCGATCAGTATTGGCCCCGCTTGCGGACCTGCGTCGAACCGCTCACTCAGGAGCAGGTTTGGTGGCGTCCCAACCCAGCCTCGAACAGCGTCGGCAATTTGCTCCTTCATCTCAACGGGAATGTGCGCCAATGGCTTGTGGACTCCTTCAACCACCAGCCAAACCTGCGCAATCGGCAGGCGGAGTTCGACGCACATGAGCATCTTCCCGCCTCCGCGCTCCTTGAGCGGCTCGGTGCAACCATCGAGGAAGTTTCTGTGGTGTTTGCGCAGCTCACTGAAGCCGACCTGCTGGCACACTACGAGATTCAGGGTTACCACGTCCGTGGCCTCGACGCCGTCTACCAGGTCGTTGAGCACTTCGGCCTGCACTACGGGCAGATCGCCTATATCGTCAAGAGTCTTAGCGGCCGGGACCTTGGCTTTTATCGCGAGTTGAACAAAACCGGCCGGGCCTCCTGAGCTGCCCGTTTTCGTTGCGCTCCACTCACCGTCCATCCATGATTCACAATTGTGACAAGGACCACATCTCTTGCCGCAGGTTGCCTGCTTCAATCGGGAGACAGTTTTGCAGGCGCCTGAAAAAGCAGTTGTCAGTTGCTTTTTCGAGTCGAATGTAAACGCTTTCGAAGCCCATTAGATCGCAAAAGGAAACCGCCCAATGAGCCCCAAATGTTCCCGCCGCAACATGTTGAAGGGAGCCGGTATCTCCCTGGCTCTGCTCGGAGCCGGTGACGCCGCATCGCAGTTGGCCGCAGCCGAGATCGCCACCCGCTACGACTTCAAGCCCAGGCAGCGCAATGCTCCCGTGGGCGTGGCCCGCGGCATCTTTCCCGGCCGGGTAGTCTGGGCGCACGATCCCCAGGCAGCGCACTGGGGCGGACAGATCGACTCCACCGCCAGCCAGTGGTGGATGGACTCCTGCACCAACCAGAGTCGCGTCGACGCCATGCTCGCCGTGACGCTGAAAAACCTCACCGGCGCGTTGACCAACGAAGCGGCCTGGGCCAAGATCTTCGGCCATTACAACCAGCGCGCCCACGGCGTGCAGCGCGGCTACCGGCCGGGCGAGGCGGTTGCGGTCAAGATCAACTTGAACAACAGCAGCGCCGCGGGTCCGGGCAATGTAGTCAACGTCTCGCCGCAGGTGACGCTGGCCATGGTGCGGCAACTGGTGCAGCAGGCCCAGGTGCGCCCGGCCGACGTCATCGTCTTTGATGCCCGCCGCAACATCTATCCCGCCATCCTCACCAAGATCTGGAACGAGTTTCCCGAGGTGCGCTTTGTGCAGTGGGACGCGCCCGCCGCGCCCCAGCCCAAGCACCCCATCCACGGCGACTACACCGGCCTGGAACAGGCGCAATGGGTCGAGGGCGTCAGCTACTCGCTCAACCAGAACGGTTACTACGACGCCAAGCTCATCCCCAAACAGATCAAGGACGCCACATACATCGTGAATGTGGCGCTGCTGAAGGCGCACTCTTACCCTTATGCCGGGCACGAGGGCGGCGACGAGGGTCAGACCGGAATCACCATGACCGGCAAGAACCACTTCGGCTCGATCAAGGGCACGCCGGAGCTGCACGGAGCCATCAACACCAACCGCCTGGGAACGCCCCACGCCTACTCGCCCATCGTCGATCTGGCCGCTTCGCCCAACCTCGGCGCCAAGACCATCCTTTACGTGCTCGACGGGCTCTACTGCGGACGCCGCCACCAGTCCTATCCGCTGCATTTCCCCAACGCGCCCTTCCATAACCGGGTCGCGCCCTACGAGAATCCCGAATGGCCGTCGAGTCTGCTGGCTTCCTTGGACGGCGTGGCCCTCGACTCGGTCGGCCTCGACATTCTCCACGCGCAGACCAAGAACAACGACGACGAGCACGGCCACGCCCGCATCTTGGTCCGCGAGAACGCCGACGACTACCTGATGGAGATGGCGCAGGCCGAGAATCCCCCCTCGGGAACCGCCTACGTGCAGGGCGGCAAGCCGGTCACCAGCCTGGGCGTCTTCGAGCACTGGGACAGCGACGACTCCCGCCAATACTCGCGCAACAAGGACCCGCGCAAAGGCAAGGGCATCGAGCTGATCTACCTGCCCGCCAAGGCCTAGCGGACACCTCACTGAGGTGCGGTGAATGCAAAATGCCATCAACAGTCGACTCAGCGATTTCGCGTTGGCTGGGCCTGCCGAAGTTGATCCTTCTAGCCCGTGCGTCCGTCGAGGAAACGCTTCAGATCTGCCAGATCGAGAGCCTTTATCTCGCACTCCCAGATGGTGAGACTTTGCCAGCCAAGCGCCGTTAGGGCCTCACGGCTTTGGATGTCACGTTCTCGATTTCGAGCGATCTTCTTCTGCCAATACTGCCGATTGGCCTTAGGTACGCGAGACCCATGTGGACATGCATGCCCATGCCAAAAGCACCCGTTGATGAAGAGAACCTTACGTCTGGAGGGAAATACCAGATCCGGGCATCCAGGAAGAGACTTACGATGCAGCCGGTATCGGTAGCCTTCTGCGTGAAGCATCTGCCGCACGATCATTTCGGGTCCGGTGTCACGGGATTTGACCGCTTGCATGGTTCGGCGGCGTTTCTCCGGCGACTCCATGACTAGACCCGACGGATCGATGTGAACGCTGACTCTTGCACCATTACCCCGCCTCTGCGAATCCGAGTTTTCCTCACGGTGTCGGCATTCCGATATTCAACTTCGAAATCAACATGGTTGACCCCCTCCGGTCTGCCGCCGAAGCATTCGTGGAATGCTCGGAGAATTTGAACATCATCCAAATCTTGCGATACCGGCTTTGGATTATTGCGCGGAGAGGGAACCGTAGCTGGGAAGACGTAGACGCATGGCGGGGGGACTTCGTAATGGGAAACGACCGTGATGCGATTTGGATCGGCCTGAAGCTTTGGGCAGGGGCGTCCAATAGTGCCACAGACCATATCCCAAATAATCACCCCGTCCACCTGCTGGGCGCGCTCAATAATGTCGGCGCTCAACCGTGTATGGATTCCTGACCAAGCGTTATGCCGGGGGTCTGCGCCAGGGTTGCTGCAAAGGCTCCAGATGATGAATTCCTGGGCGTGCGGGGGACGCTCATAGATGGTTGTGTTGTTGCCGTCAAGGCAGCTTCTGATCTCTGTTCAAAACGCCTGGCTGCTACCTTCATGCTCCTGGAGGGAGCAGGGGCCTTCAGGCCCCTGACTGGAGTTTCTACATTTTTTAGGCTGCAGCTGCGGCAACGAGACTGTGCGAAGAGGTGTTTAGGCCAGCCGGGCGGAGTAATTCGGGGTTTTGCGCCATTTCCTGCCTGAGGAGCGTGA
>Ga0181520_10010061_pt1 | contig 12817 bp, 12 predicted proteins | sample PEATcosm2014_Bin_29_FD_132451 | JGI IMG/M metagenome (GOLD analysis project Ga0181520, IMG submission 132451) | Peatland microbial communities from MTU Mesocosm Facility, Houghton, MI, USA - PEATcosm2014_Bin02_30_metaG | ecosystem: Environmental > Terrestrial > Soil > Wetlands > Peat | place...
ACGCAATCGGTTGTGGGCCGGTCGTCGTGTTCGCATGACTCCTCGCTGCGCTCGTCGTCCTGCAAACACGACGACCGGCAGTAGAACATTTCTTGGCCTCTTTGAACATACGAGACGCCAAGAACGCCAAGGTGGAAAACGCGCCAAGGCGATCCGAGCCTGTGCTTGGTATTCTTCTCGTGTGCTGGGCTCATAACTCAGTCAACACAATTCCCACTCGCACCATCTCCGTCGGCGTTGGGCGGATCTGGATCGGGCATAGCGCGTCGTAATCCTCTTTCGACATGATGAACAATACGCGCGTGCCGTCGGTTTGGAAAAACTGCGGCGTCCAGGAAGCGACCAGCCCTTCAGCCTCGGCGGCGGTCAGGCCGGCGGTCGTGAGCATCTTGCGCAGCTCGTCGATGACCTGATTCTCGTGAAGATCGTCATCAGCCAGAGTGAAATCGGCGTTGGGGTGATCGAGATCCCAGACCGGCGGCATCGTGATGGCCTGTCCGGAAAGCAGTGCGTTGCGGTGATGGATCAGCAGAACGCCCTGCGGCTTCTGATTGTGCTTGTCGGGCGTCCGCCAGTTGCCGAATTCCTTGATTTCCTCGTTATTGCACGCGATGCGCAAGACGTTGCCGCTGAGCGTGACATCGGCCGGCGCGGGCGACAATGTCGGGCCGTCGTAATACAGGAATCTCTCGCTCTCACCCCGGCTGGAGAGCCAGGCGGACGGCACATCGCGCAAGCGACGCCACCACGCGAAATGCGGATCGGTCCCAACCTCCGGCGGCGTCATCCAGGGCAATTGCGTCGGGCTGGCGATGATGCTCTGCCAGCGAACGCCCAGGCCGATCAGTTCATTGATACCGAAATACGCGCCACCGGTTGGGCCGTCGGAGATGTGGTGGGGAACCATCCACGGATAGCCTTGCCGCAGATCGGTCAGCTTTGCCAGAGCCGGATTATCGAGGACGGCCAGCGGCGGGTTCGTCGGCAGCGTCGTCGGCAGCGGCCCCAGCGCGAGCATTCTCACATTTTCCACGCGCACCGCAAAATCGTCCGGCAGCGGATAAGCAAACCACGGCCGGCCACCGCTGATCAGCACGTTGACATCCACCGCCAAGGGCCGATCGACGGTGAAATGCAGGATCGGCTTGGTGACAAACATGATTTGATTCACCCGGCCGGCGAACTCGCTCAGTGGATTTCCGGTGCGATGGACAAATGGCGGAATCTCGTCGAGAACCGATTGAACCAGTTTCAATTGGCCACCGTTATTGATCCATACGCCCCATTCGGCCACGCGCAACTGATAATTGTCCGGCGGCCAGGCCAGCAGCGAACGAGCGGCCGCTTCGCGCTCGGCCAATGTCGCGCCGGTGAGCATCATGGTCTCCAATGCCGAGCGAACGCTGCCATCCAGCGGGGTCGGGCCCAAGAGCGATACGGGCGATTGGCTTACGGGATTGGCCCGAAGCAGCGCAAGCGGACCTATGTCAATTTGAGTATTTCCCGACATCACGGCCGGCCACGAAAGAAACACCGGTTCCGCCAGTCCCGCGTCATACGCCGGTGCATGGACAAGCCCGATCGCATCGGCCGCCGCCGCTCGTGTATCGGCGTTCCCGTGCGACAGGAATTTCCGCAGAAGATCGACGGTATCCGAGCGCCGGTGCAGCCCTATGAGCCGCAATTCCACAGAGCGCACCTCACCATCGCGCTCGCGCGATACGGCTTCGGTCAGGATCGGCAGCGCCGCGGCCGGACAATCCTCAATGAGCAATCGCAACCCGGTCATCCTCTGATCCGGCTGTGGCAACCCAACGACGGCGGCGCGTAATGCCGCGATTGCCTCATTCTCGGCGGAAAAGTGAGCAGGCGACGGTGCTTTGCCTTTGGCAAGTTGCGCCACCCAATGCTGTGCCAGCCGATACGGCCATCCCAAAATTGCCCCGCCCGATGTAATGAGCAAGCCGAACGCGACCAGCGCATGCCGCCGGCCGAGGTGTGTCGGCCGATCTTCACGCACGTCTTCCAGCCACTTTCGCGCAAATCGCGCGCTGGCGGTTCGCATCACCCACCACAGCATCACGGCGACGGCGGCCAGCATGGATATGACGAAGAGGTAGTCGCGCACCGTTGCCAGATTCGTTCGATGCAGCAGAGACTGCGGATTCAAATAGTAAATCAGGTCCACCGTTGACGGTTCAGACGTCCCCGGAATCCATCCGCTGGCCGCCACTACCCCCACGGCCGCCAGTAAACTGAAGGTCGCCACCGGCCAGCCGATCGGCGTCGCCAGCCAATGCACGAAGCGCGAATGCTGATAAAGCCGAAACGATTTCGCATCGGCCGGATCAAACGCCCGCCCGCATTCTGGGCATCGATATTTCGCCCCTGATCCATCCGGCGGACTGGCCGGCAGGCCTTGCAGCGCGTATCCGCATCCGATGCAGTAGCCATGTGGTAAGGGTGAGTCCATGTGTCGCTACCGGTAAGACGATTGCATGGTGTTTCAAAAGCTCGCTGCGTCAGGGGGCGACTGGTCGCCAGATGGAAATCGTCTTTTCCTTCGACGTGACCGTGCCGGTCCAGCCAGCCGCCGAGCCGGCAATTTTCGGTTCGCCTGTGGATTGGTAAGTGACCTTGACGGTGAGGGTGATGGACCCGTTCCCGCCCGGCCAGCCCTGCCAGAGCTTGGGGTCGTCGGTGATCTCGCGAACGAGCGCTTCACCGGGTTGAAGGACTGTGGTGCTGGGGCCATTCTGGTCCCATGCGCCGGGGACTTTGGCGATCGTGCCGGTGCGGCCTTCCGCGTCGGTCCATTGAAGCGTGAGGTTGCCATAGCCCCAGGAGTTCCATTCATCGAAGTGGCTTTGCGGTTTGTCGGAGATGTTCTCGATGATGACGCGCTGCGGCGTCGAGCTCTGATGCCCCTCCACGACGGCCAGAGAGACTTTCACATCAGGTTTGTTGGGCGGGACCGCCTCGTCCTGACAACGGCCGGAGCGCGGAATCGCCGCAAGCAGCGCGACCAGAATCAGCGTGACAAAAAAGGCGGGGAAATAACGCATCAGAGGCCTCCAAGTCAAAACGCGATCATAACAAATCGCAATTCCAAACACGTATGATCGCCGGTGCGCCGCTCGACAAGCTCCTTAGACGCACAACATCACCGAAAGTTTCCGCCGGCTCTACCGGTTCGGCAGTTGTTGCGATACCGTCATTATGCTGTCGAACAGAGCAAAACGCGGAGGCGAATATGGCAGGACGGATTTTCGTCAGCGGCGCGGCGGGGTTTGTGGGGTCGGCCGTTGTGGCGGAATTGGTCTCGCGGGGATACGCCGTCAACGCACTGACCAACCGGCGGGCGATGGCGGATCGGGCGGGCGTGCGCGGATTTGGCGGGGGGCTGTTTGATCCGGCGGGCGTCGATGCGGCGATGGAGGGGTGTGCGGCGGCCGTGCATCTTGTGGGGATCATCTTTCAGAAGCCGGGTGTCGGCGCGACGTTCCAGCACATCCATGTCGACGGGACGCAGGCGGTTGTCGACAGCGCCAAGCGGCGGGGCGTGCGCAGGCTGATTCATATGTCGGCCCTGGGCACGCGCGCCGACGCCCGCAGCGATTACCATAAGACCAAATTCGCCGCCGAGCAGATCGTCGAGAAATCGGGGCTGGACTGGACGATCATCCGGCCGGGGCTGATTCACGGGCCCGGTGGCGAATTCATGCAGATGGAAGCCCGCTGGTCGCGGCGGACAGCGCCGCCGTTTTTGTTCATGCCATATTTTGGGGCCGGGGTGTTCGGTTTGGGCGGGGCGGGACGGTTGCAGCCGGTTTATGTCGGCGATGTCGCCCGCGCGTTTGTCGATGCCCTGGAGAAGCCGCAAACGGTGGGGCAGATTTATCCGCTGGTGGGGCCGGATCGGTTTTCGTGGCCGGAATTTCACCGGGTCTGCGCGATGGAAATTGTCGGGCTTAAGCGGATGGTGATGGCGATTCCCGCGTGGAAGGGTCTGCTGCTGGCGTCAATATTGCCGTCGTCGCTGCTGGGATTCAATCGCGATCAGGTCTTGATGAGCCAGGAGGACAACGTGGCCGACGCGGCGAGATTCCCCGGCGATTTCGGCTGGACCCCGCGGGCGATGATTCCGTCGCTGCGTGAATACGCCGGCCAGCTGTAAGGTCCGATTGGTCGGCGCGTGGATGACTCAATCAGTGGCGCTCTCCTTCCCCCTCGCCCTGTAGTCAGGGAGAGGGTTGGGGTGAGGGTTTTCTGGCTTTGGCGCGGTCACGCGATGTCCCCTCACCCTATCCCTCTCCCCGCGTACATGGCGAGGGGGAAAGAGAGGGCCGCCGATTGAGTCACGCACGATTCGTCCGCTGACGCGGCGTGGGCCGATCGCGTACAATCGCCAGCGATGACACGCCCGACCATGACACCGTACGATCTCATTCAGCCGCCTTCGCCGCCGGTGATTGCGTGTCCCGCATGCGGCGTATCCCTGCATGCATCCGTACTCGTCTGCCCCAATTGCAATTCCCTGGTGCATTTGAACGAACTTCACGCCATCAGCAAGCACGCGCAGGCGATGGAAACGGGGGATCCGACGGCGGCCATTGCGGCGTGGCGGCAATGCCTGGCGTATCTGCCGCCGGATTCGCCGCAGGCTTTTCATGTGCAGCAGCGGATACAAATGCTGGCCCACTCGGCCGGCGTGACGTTGTCCGCACAGGATTCACTGGCCCACGGCGTCTTCAAGACCGCGGCGTCGATGCTGGTCAGCATGGTCGTCTATGCCGCCCTGTTCGGCGACATCAAGTTCGCGATCGGGTTCGTATTGCTGATGCTGGTTCACGAGATGGGGCATGTGATTGCACTGAAGCATTACGGCCTGGCCAGCGGGGCGCCGCTGTTCATTCCATTCATGGGTGCAGTGATCGATCTCCGCTCGCCGCCGCAAAACGCCGCCCAGGAGGCGATTGTGGGCATCGGCGGCCCGATGCTGGGGACGGCCGGCGCTATGGCGTGCTGGGCTCTGGCGTTTGCGATTCCCGGGTATTCCGCGGTTTTCGTCCAGGTTGCGTTCTGGGGTTTTGTGCTGAATTTGTTCAACATGCTGCCGGTTCCCCCGCTGGACGGCGGCCGGGTCACCGCCGCCGTCAGCCCATGGATCTGGGCGCCGGGGCTGCTGGCACTGATCGGCAAGATCATCTACGACAGCCACAACTCGATGCCCAACCCGATCCTGTTCCTGATCCTCATTTTCGCCGCCCCGCGCATCTGGAAAACCATCGTCTCCGGCCAGCGCCGCGCTGCGTATTATCAAATCCCGCGCCGGACAAGTTGGCTCATCGGCGGGGCGTATGTGGCGCTGATCGTGCTGCTGATGGTGATGACGCATGTCACGATGCAGCCGGATTTCCGGTTTTGAAGGGAGAATTCTTACCGCGGAGACGCCGAGGGCGCGGAGAAATTCATCTGGGGTGGGAATTGCGCACCGTCTTTGCTATGGACCGCTGGCATGGCCCATAGCCCGCCGTAGCGACGACGCGACGTGCCAAACGCCGATGATGCAGAAGCCCAAAAACGCCCCATTGGTGAAGAACAAGCAGACCAGGGCGCCCTCGAGCGTAGTCGACGGCGACAATCTATCTAAAAACCAATCGACATAACGGCCGGGCACAAGAGTCAACGGGAAGTACGGAAGCGAACCGAGAAAATCGTCGCGCTCTCTCGAATACGCCGTCGCAGCCGCACCGTACCAGAGGGCGACAATCCCTACACCCCAGAGATATCTTCCCAGCCATCGCCGCGACCGCCGCAAGTCGCGAGATTGATAATCGAGCGTGCCCATGAGGTTCCACCATCTTTATGGCTAGATTTCGCTGCGCCGCACCATCGCCCGCCATAGCCACGACGCGGAATGGCACGCCGCGACAAAGGCCATTCCCCACATCACGCCGTTGGCAATGAGCAGGACTATCAGTCCAACAAGCAGTTCAGCCCTCAAGGAGATGAATGGGCGCAAGAACGTCGGGATTGCGGGAGGGCCGTTTGGCACCAAGAGCGGCAACGGGAAATAGGGCCACATCCCGAACAATTGCGAACGCCCAAGCGCGTAGACCAATGTGAAGCATGTATAGACGACCGCGAAAACCGGCACGCCAACCATATAGAGCCGACGCCACCGCTGCGGCCGTCCCAGATCGGGATTTTGATAATCCAGCGTGCCCATGTCGCCCCAATACCCGCGCGGGCGGAACTCACCCGCTCAATACCGGCAGTTCCCTTTTCTGTTTCGCCGCGAGTACCTTTCCGATCAGATCATACCCATCCGTATCCACAACTGTCACATCCACCATCGCCCCGGCGTGCAATTTTGATCGAGCGGCAGCAGTGATAAGCGTTGTGCTGTCGATGTCCGGAGCCTGTCCAGCGTGACGGGCCACGGCCTGGGATTTGGCCTTGGGGTCGGGGAGTTTGTCCACCAGGACGGTAATTTGCCGGCCGATCATGGACTTGGCCCGCGCGAAGGCGATGGCTTGCTGCGTTCGCATCAGTTCATCAAAGCGGCGCTGGCGGGTTTCGGGGTCGATCTGATCGGCGGCCCGGCCCATGGCGGTGCCGGGCTCGGGGCTGAAGGGGAAAACGCCCATCATGTCGAAACCGGCCGTCTCGATGAATCGCAGCAACTCGCGATGCTGCGCCTCGGTTTCGCCCGGCGAGCCGGCGATGAACGTCGTGCGGATCGACATGCCGGGGATTTGCCGGCGGAGCTTTTCCAGCAGCGTCTCGATTTCCTTGCGCTTCACGCGACGCTTCATGCGATCGAGGATCGGATCGCTGATGTGCTGTAATGGCATGTCGATGTATTTCACGACCCGGTCGCACTGGGCAATTGCCTGGATCATCTCGTCCGTAAAACAGGAGGGATAGGCGTACATCAGCCGCAGCCACGCCACGTCTTTCAGTTCGCGGTCCAGCGTCCGCAGCAGCCCCGACAGACCCGGCGCGTAGCCGATGTCCGTGCCGTAGCTGGTTGTGTCCTGCCCGATGAGATTCAATTCGACGGCGCCGTCGGCCGCCAGTTCGCGTGCCTCGGCGAGGATTCGCTCGATGGGCTTCGAGCGCATCGGTCCGCGTATCGATGGAATGGTGCAGAACGAGCATCCCTGATTGCACCCCTCGCTGATTCGCAGATAGGCATAATGTCGCGGGGTCAAACGCAATCTCGCCCGGTCGTCTTCAAACACCGGCAGCGATTTGCCGTCGCGATGCCCATCATAATCGGCCGCCGCTGTGCGCGAGAGGTCGTGATATTTCCCAAGGAAATGGCCGTGCTCCTGCCTCGGATTAGTCTCTCCGCGAACGGCCTGCACGATGTGTTCCCGATCGAAAACCCCGACCAGCCGATCGATTCCGGGTGCTTCATCGAGCAGGGCCGTCTTATGCCGCTGAACCAGACATCCCGCCACGATGATGCGCTGGCACTTGCCCTGGTCCTTCAGCTTGATCGCGTCGTGAATCTCGCGCATCGATTCTTCCTTGGATGCCTCCAGAAATCCGCAGGTATTGATGACGATCGCATCGGCCGCATCCGTGTCACCCGTCACCGCCAACCCATCGGCGGCCAGCAGCCCGAGCATCCGCTCGCTGTCCACGAGATTCTTGGGACACCCCAGGCTGACCAGGGCGATCGATCGAATTTCCGATTTTCGTTTGCTCATCAAGTTCCTAAGCAAGATATTGCCACAGAGCACACAGAGCAATTGGTGAAAGCATTACGTTCTTGCCCTGAAAAGCCCCGGCGTTCTGTTCTTCACTCAGTGACCTCTGTGTGCTCTGTGGCTAACACGTTTTTTCTTCCGAGCCCAAATCGGTTAAGCTTTCATTAACCGATGACCGACGCGATCGACTATAGGACAGGCGGCGAACCGAATCTTCTGGCCGACCCTTCCGCTCAACCCGGCCGGGCCTGGCCCGACTGGCTGATTCTTCTGGCCGCGACAATCGCGTTCAGCGTGCTGTCGCTGGCGGCGGCCGTCAAGAGCGACGGCTTCCTCGAAGGCGACGCCGGCACGCATTATCTCTTCGCCCGCCACGTCTTCGCCGAGCCGGCCTTGCTGACCAGTGTCTGGGGCCGGCCGCTGTGCACGGGATTGTATGCGATTCCCGCCTATCTGGGCGCGAGAATCGGCGTTCGCGTGATGAGCCTGATCCTGGCCCTCATTTGCGCCTACGGGGCTTATTTCATCGCGCGCGGCGAAAAGCTGCGCTATGCGCCGCTGGCGCTGGTCTTCACACTCGGCCAGCCGCTGGTCTTTCTCCATTCCTTCAGTGAATTAACCGAATTGCCTTTCGCGGCCGTGTTTGCCATCGCGTTCCTGGCCTATCAGCGCCGCTCGTGGCCGATGATGGCGATTCTCGTCGGCATGCTTCCGCTGGGCCGGCCGGAGGGATTCGGGTTCGTTCTCATGGCGGCTTTGGCGCTGGTCTGCTATCGGCAATATGTGTGGCTGCCTCTGCTGGTGCTGCCGCTGGTTGCCTGGGACGTGGGGGGCTGGATGCTCGAGGGCCAACGCGGTCACTGGTGGCATTGGTTGCAATCGAGCTGGCCGTATTCGCAGCACAGCGCCTATGCGGCCGGATCGATTTTTCATTTCTTCAATGAACTGCCGATGCTGATCGGGCCGTTTGTCGTTCCGGCCGTCTGGCTGGGCGGCTGGCAGTTCATCCGCGACGCCAATCGCCCGCCGCTGGATCATCGCCGTATCTGCCAGTGGTTGATTGTTCTGATTCCGGCGACGGTGTTGGTTATACATAGTCTGCTGTATCGCTTCGGCCTGATGGCCAGCAATGGCGAGTTGCGGTATCTGATGGTCGTCTCGCCGCTATGGGCACTGCTGGCCGCTCGCGGATGGGAGTGGGCGTTCACGACATTCCAATTCCGGCAGGTCTTCGCCTGGGCTGCATTGGCGTGTGTGCTGCCGGGTACGGTCAATTTCGGCTATCGCGTCTTGCCCCTGACGATGAGCGATGACTGGCTGGAAGCTCGCAGCGTCTCGCGGTGGTATCTGAGCGATGCACAGCTCCAAAAGGATTATCCGACGGTGATGTGCGCCCATCCGGCATTCGAGTATTACCTCGATTTCGGGCCTAAAGACCGCGACCGCCAATTGACATGGACCGCCGCGGCCATCGCACGCTGCCCGCCGGGCGTGATGGTGTATTGGGATCCGATCTACGGCCTGTTCAATTCCGATCAGTCGCACGTGGTTCCGCTTTCGCTGTTATTATCCAGCGGCTGGGTGAACGATCCCGCCGCCGAACTGGCCGCGCGCGTCAATACACTCGATTCCGGCAAGGGCGAGAATTTCTTCAAGGGGGAGAGCCATATCTTTCTCAGTCCGGCGACCATAAAAGGCGACAAGACACCGACGACGCAACGCTCTGATGGAACGACGACGTGGCTGGAAGTGGATCGAACCGCTCGCTGATCGCGAAGCTATCTTGCGACAATCCGTACAACGCTTCCGACGACAAGCCCCAACTCTGCCCCGGCCGATCCATCGCGCACCGCGATTTCAAGCAGCCCGCTGCTCCCGATCAGCGCCAGCGGCCGGAGCGGTTTCACATCCGAGTAGGTCCGCCGTAGCGGCCCGATCCGATGCCCGTTTGCCACAAAACGCGCCCCGGCCGGCAATTGATCTGCGGGGAACTGGGTCGTCGCGTTTCCGAATCGATCGATCTGAATGACGACCGCCCGCCGCGCGCCGGCTCGCGCCGGGCGAAGAACGTCGAGCAGCACCGGAGTTCCCATCCGCCTGCCCAATTCATGGACATCCGTCCCGCCCGCCAATCGTCCGGCGGCGGGGCCAAAGATATCCCGCCCGTGAAATGTGCGGCTAGGCGCGCGATCCGGTCGCCACGTCAATTCATATGCGATCTTCTTATTCGCATTCCGCCACGCCCATGTCACCAGTCCATTGTCCGGCGCTACCACCCACTGATCGGCGATCCGGCACACGAGCATCCGCCGCCGCGTTCCCACGCCGGGATCGACCACCGCCAGATGCACCGTCCCGGCCGCAAATCCCCGCATCGCCAGCCCCAGCGTGATCGAAGCTCCCAGCACATCCTGCGGCGCGATTTCATGGGTCACATCGATCAACCGAGCCGCCGGGCACCATTGCAGCACGGCCGCCTTCATCGCCGCCACATAATGATCCCGCACGCCAAAATCGCTGGTCAAAGTGACAATTGGAATGCCCATTGCCTTACCATAGTTGTGTTAGCCGAACGGATCAATTGGCGCAGGCCCGATCGAGGGTGTTGGACAGTTGCCGCAGCCAGACCCGAAGCTCGCGGACGAAGAATGAAGTGTGTCGGCGCGGCATTCCGAGTATAATATTCGGCGAGCGAAATCGGAGGCATGATGCCCACAATTGCCGGACAAACATGGAACAAGCACATCAAGCCGGTTGCTCCGGAAGATCTGGTCGGCGACCTGATCCAGCCCGGTCATCCGCTGTTCGGACTGGTCTGGATCAATAGCGAGCGGGTAAGCGGCGCACCTTGTTTCTACGGATCGCGCGTGCCGATCAAGCACCTCTTCGATTACCTGGAGTCAGGTCACACGCTTGATGCGTTTCTCGACGATTTTAGCGGGGTCACTCGCGAGCAAGTTACGGGCGTGCTTGCGCTGGCTCGCCTTGGTCTGCTGGCGGAGTTGCCCAAGGCGTGAAGATTCTCCTGGATCATTGCGTTCCCAATCCGTTACGGCGGGCATTCCCTTCGCACGAAATCAGCACGGCTGCGGAAATGGGCTGGAAAAATCTGCGAAACGGCCGGCTTCTGACTGAAGCCGCTTCAGCCTTCAACATTGTTCTGACGGTGGACAAGAATATCCGATTTCAGCAGAACCTGGACACGCTCCCGATCGCGGTAATTGTTCTTGACGCGCCCACGAACACACCCGAGGTGCTTATTCCTCTTGCTCCCTATGTCGAGGCTGTATTGCCCACCATTCGAATCGGGCAGTTGATCGAGATCGACAGCACGGGGAAAATCACCAGGATCAACGCGGGCAGAGGGCTTTAGCCGCCAACTCAGCACCGTGAGGCCGCAGAATCCAGGCCACCACCAATCCGACGGGATTTGGCCGGTACAACCACCGGTCAATCACTCTACTGCTCCCCTGCTCCACTGTTCTACTTTCTATTTCGCCCCACCGGGGCGAAATTCGCGTACAATGCCGATTGATGAACGACATCGGTGAAATGTCCGATCAGGAGCGGATGATCCAGCAGCAGATCATCGACCGCGGCATCCGCGACCAGCGCGTCATCGCCGCCATGCGGGCCGTGCCACGCGATCGGTTCTTTCCCTCCACCAATCGCGCCGAGGCGTTTGCCGATCGAGCCGCGCCCATCGGCCACGGGCAGACCATCAGCCAGCCGTATATCGTCGCGCTGATGACCCAGCGGCTGAGCATCGAGCCGGCCCATCGCGTTTTGGAAATCGGCACCGGCAGCGGCTATCAGACCGCCATCCTGGCGCAACTGGCCGGCGAGGTCTTCACCGTCGAGCGCGTCAAGCCTTTGCTCGATGCCGCATGGGAACGGCTCATGAGCATGGGTATCCGCAACGTGCATTTTCGTCACGGCGATGGCACAACCGGCTGGCCGGACGCCGCGCCGTTTGATCGGCTGGTCATCACCGCCAGCGCCCCGGAACTTCCCGAGCAACTGCTGCGCACGCAGCTTATCGACGGCGGCATAGCCGTGCTGCCTTTTGGTCGCGGCGAGAATCAGATGCTCATCGAAGTCCGCCGCGATGGAAACCGCCTTGATACCGCCGATGTTTGCCCCTGCCGGTTTGTGCGGCTCATTGGTCAGGAAGGGTGGCCGGAAACGTGAGCGGCGCGCCGGCCGCCAATCTCCATCGCGATGCGCCGGTTACATCGCTGCCGGCCGCGCCCATTGATCCGCTGGAGCAACCGATCGACGACCTTCGCCTGATCGGTCCAGCCCGCAGTAAGCGGCTGCACGAGCTTGGCATCCATACGCTCTTTGATCTGCTGGATTATTTCCCACGCGATTATCGCCTGGAATCGGCCGAGATTCCCATCAGCGAGCTTCAGGCCGAGCGATTTCAAGTCACGCGCGGCGAGGTGTGCGCCGTCGATCTGGTGCCGGTCCGGCCAAGTCCGCGTTACAACGTCACGCTCAAGAACGGCCTCTCCCTCCTGCACGTCACATTCTTTGGCGGTGGGTATCTGCGCAACAAGATCGTGCCGGGCATGACTCTTCGCGTGCGGGGAACGGTGCGAGTCTTTCGCAATCGCCTTACCATGGCCAATCCCAAATGGGAGGTCATTGAGCCCGGCGCCGCGCCGGTCGATCGCGCGATCCTGCGGCCAATTTATCCGGCCACGGCCCATCTCGACAGCGACACGATCGCCGCCGTCATCGCCGCGAATCTGGAATCCGGCACGGCCGTCATCGGCGAATGGTTCGAGCCGGCGCACGTCCAATCGCGATCGCTGATTCCGCGCGGAATCGCGTACCGCGACATCCACCGGCCGGCGGATCAATCTTGCGCCGCTCACGCCCGGCGGCGGCTGATGTACGACGAACTGATGCTCATGCAACTGGGCCTGGCGATCAGTCGCAGGCGCCGCGATGCCGATGCCGCGACGCGCGCCGCCGTTCTGCGGATCGACAAGAATCTCGACCAGCGCATCCGCCGCCGGTTCGCGTTTGAGTTCACGGCCGCGCAACTCGCAGCGGCCTGGCAGATCGCCGCGGATATGAAAGGC
>Ga0181520_10010063_pt1 | contig 12816 bp, 13 predicted proteins | sample PEATcosm2014_Bin_29_FD_132451 | JGI IMG/M metagenome (GOLD analysis project Ga0181520, IMG submission 132451) | Peatland microbial communities from MTU Mesocosm Facility, Houghton, MI, USA - PEATcosm2014_Bin02_30_metaG | ecosystem: Environmental > Terrestrial > Soil > Wetlands > Peat | place...
CGGGGACGGCACCGGCCCCGAGGTCGCTTATGCGATGAAGCAGTGCGTCGAGGCCACCGGCGTCGAGATCGAGTGGGAGGAGATGCACGCCGGCGTCGATGTGATGGCGGAGAAGGGCACACCCCTTCCCGAGGACGTACTGGCCTCGATTCGCACTAACAAGATCGCGATCAAGGGCCCCATCACGACGCCCGTCGGCAAGGGCTTCCGCAGCGTCAATGTCTCCCTGCGCAAGCAGCTCGACCTGTTCGCCTGTGTGCGCCCGTGCAAGTTCTACGAGGGCGTTCGTTCGCGCTATCCCGAGGTCGATCTCGTTATCGTCCGCGAGAACACCGAGGACCTGTACGCGGGAATCGAGTTTCAGGCCGGCACTCGCAACTGCCTCGACGCCATTGCAACCATCGAGAACCTCTCCGGCGCGAAAATCCGCGAGGACTCGGGCCTGAGCATCAAGCCGATCTCCGAATTCGGCTCCGAGCGGATCGTGCGCTTCGCCTTTGAGTATGCGATCGCGAACGGCCGCCGCAAAGTGACGGCGGTCCACAAGGCCAACATCATGAAGTACACCGACGGGTTGTTTCTGGAGGTCGCGCGGAGAGTGGCCGAGGAGTACGCGGGCTCGGGCATCGAGTTCGAAGACCGGATCGTGGACAACATGTGCATGCAGCTCGTGCAGAAGCCCGAGCTATACGACGTGCTCGTCCTGCCGAACCTCTACGGCGATATCCTCAGCGACCTCGCCTGCGGGCTGGTCGGCGGGCTGGGGGTCGCGCCCGGGGCGAACATCGGCCAGGACTACGCGGTGTTCGAGCCGACCCACGGCAGCGCGCCGAAATATGCGGGCCAGAACAAGGTAAACCCCATCGCGACGATCCTATCCGGCGTGCTGATGCTGCGGCATCTGGATGAGAGTGTGGCGGCGAACCGGCTGGAGACCGCGGTGGCGAGGGTCATCCGCGAGGGCAAGAACGTCACCTATGACATGAAGCCGCAGCCCACAGACCCGACCGCAGTCGGCACGAGCCAGGTAGCCGACGCGATCTGCGAGGCAATGGGAGGGTAGAGGCGAACCACCGGCTGACGGGTAATGAGGCTGTTTGGAATCAGGCGAGGCTTGCTACCGAGACCCCGCCGTGCTATATCGAGACCATGCGTAAACGCTCAGGCAAGCACAAACAAGGTCCCAAAGACGTGAATGAGATCGCATTCCGCGTGACGCAGGGGGCGACCGAGGAAGCGCCGCCGGAGAAAAAGGATACCAGGAACCCGGCGGCGGTAGCACCAGCAAACTCGGCAGACTCAAGGGTGGAAAGGCGCGGGTCGCTAAACTAACACCGGAGATCGCCAAGAAAGCAGCGGCGGCGAGGTGGGACAATAAGCAGACACAATAACTATGTGTCCAATGTTACGCCAAAGGACCAGCGGTCATCTGCTGGTCCTTTTTGGTTTTGGTGTGCGATTCCTCGATGATTCGGTGTATAATAGATATGCAAGTTAATGACCCTATACACGGCATCGAGATTGAGCCACATACGGGCGTCGGCGACGTGATTAGCAGGGCGATGAACTGTGGCAGAGAGAATGACCAAAGACATTGTGTTTATCACAAGTTTTCGATGCCAGCATATTGACGCGGGCGACATCGGCCGCTATAATGGCAGCAGATGGCTTGTCTGGCTTGGCCCGATCAGCACGAAACAGCGGAAGGGATGAGCCCATGAAACCCAAATTGCCCGAATGGTTGCCGATCAACTACGAAAAACTGCGGGCAGACTACAATGAGTTGCGGCGTAGGCTGCGGGAGATGGAGAAGTTCTCGTCCGACTACGGTATCAAGTTAGAGCCTGACGATGAGCCCAACGAAAACGGAGCCGTATCGCAGCAGTTATCGGAGCTTGGCCTTCGCGACGCGACGGTTCGCGTACTCCAAGATCAGGGTGAACCTATGGCGATGGGGGCTCTTCTCGACGCGTTGCAGTCGCGCGGCGTGGAGGTCGGGGGAGAGAATCCTCGCAATACACTATATGGCTCGATTTATGGAGACAAACGACTATGCCGGTTGGGGAAGGCGCGAGGGATGAAATGGGGTCTGGTCGATAGAGATGGCCCGGAGCACGACGCCCGTTCAAGTGATGATACAGAAACGGACGAGTGATGCCGCGTCAGACCAGCGGGATCTCTCGGAACGCTTGTGCGGAGGATAGGGGATGCAGGATGAATACGCCACTAGAAAGGATGATGGCAATGTGCAGATTCAATACTACGGCAAAGAAAGGAGAACGCCCAAATGGTCGAGACCCTACTCTCGTTAGCGATTGTGCTTCTAGCCGCGACCGTGCTTATAGCCGTGACTGTGCTTATCTACGCCTGGCACCGAAACCAACAGCCGTCCCAAGATAGCATGGGACGGCCCTAACTACGCTCTGCACCAAAGTCGGTGACTCGACTAGGGTGCGCACCTAAGATACGACCCTGGGGTGTTCGTCTGGTGGCGGATGCCCCAGGAAACAGAGTCGCAGCCCTTCTTGTGTCACTAAATAAAGCACAAACCACCGTTTATGTCAAGGATGCTTGAGTAGTGGTAATAGCAAACGCGAGGGATCGTGCCAAACCTTCTGCCTTCTCTCTACGTGCCAATCAGGAGCATTTCGTGGCCGTTGGTGGTGCTGAGTGCATACTGATACTCGCGGCGAGGGGCTTCGGTTACATGGCGCTTTGTCTCTGCCAGCAAGGCCTTAAGCTGCTCGGGTGAGGGTATGCCGTCGGATCGATATGAGACGACGATGATTGAGTCGCTGAACCTGTCGAAGATCGCCCTGAAAGCCGCGTAGATCGTGCCGGGGTTGCTCCAGGGAGACGGCGTGCGCAGCAGGCGGTGATGCTTGCTGGCTCTATCGAGTTCCTGCGGCCAGCGGTCGTACATGGTCATCCCTTCGAGAAAGTGGTAGAAGTCGCGGTAGTCTACGCCGATGCCTTTCCCCGAGATGTAGGGAGTGTCGATGTAGACCAGATCCCAATGCCCCTTCAGTTCGAGGGCATCCTCACACAATGCGCGGTTGGCTTTGCCGTTATCGAAGACAGCGTCATTCGCCTCGCGAACGAAGCGTAGGAAGTGCTCGTCGAAGGGCGTGTCCCACGTCGTCTTATTGCCGAAGCTGCGATCGACCTCGGCCAAACGGATATATAGATTGCGGCGATGGAACAGGTTATAGGGGCGCTTGATGATGCACGCCTGGCATAGGGCATAGAAAGCAAGCGCCCGCTGGTACGGATCGCTGAGTCGCCGTATGTTCGTTACCACGGTATCGAGCCAGACATTTTCCTCATCCAGAAAGTAAATGTCCCCGAAGGTATCCGCGATGAACGTCGGGTAAGCGACACCCGGGTGGCGTCTCGTCAGAGCCGCCGCCTGTTCCTCGGGCAAGCGCACCGAGCTGTTCTCGATGAGGGCAAGCCCGCACTGCTCGTTCCAGCGCAGCACGTCGTTGTACGTGGTTTCCTTGCCCTCGCATTTCATCCTGTACGCAACGCAGCCAGTGCCTCCGAAGGCGTCGAGCACCGTGTCGAACTCCAGATCGGCCACGGCGCTCCATATCCAGTCAACCAGTTTCGCTTTGCTCCCCTGGTAGCGCGTACTCGGGAAAATGCGCAGGCCGCCGGCGGGACGCGTCTCCTCGTCGGTGAAAAGGCTGGTCTGGGCCGGGCCTGGTGCTATGCGTGTCGTCAAAGTCATTCGCCCTGTCTTACGCTTTGGAACTGGAGGTCTCTGCCTGCGCCTTCGCGACCGCCCGGCGTCTCTTCTCCGGCGAAATACCCTTGATAACTTGCCCTTTGTTTGCCATTGATACTTGACGGGTTGGTTTGCATTCAGAGTATGCGAGATGCCCGTTGAGCCGCAGCCGTGCGATTCGAGAATCTCGACCACAAAGACTCGAAAACACAAAACGGCAGGGCAAATCTGGGCAGAAGTGGTTTGGCCGTTTAGTGTTCTTGTGTTTTTGTGGTCAATCCTTCTCTTGGTTCCAGCTACGCCACGCTAGATACGTGGAGCCTTCGAGGAAATCAGCCGGGGAACGCCCATGGTCGCGAAGTGTGACGCCTCACACACCTTACCTGTCGTACCCCCTCTTCCGGGGACGCGGGGGAGCCTCCCTCGGGGCGGGGCGGGGCCACTGGCCCTCGTCCCGTTCGGGCCGCTCTCCCATCATCGACAGCCTTGCGGGGTATCTCCCCGACGGCCTGGCTCCCGATACTTGCAGGGCGATGATGACGCATTGCAGGATGATAATGTATACCAGGCATCCGTCGGTGAGGGTCATGTTCGGATACAGGCCCAGCACATCCACGGCCAGCCACTGCAAGAGCACGATGCCGGGGAAGAACAATGCGATGCCGATTGCTATGCCTATGATGACGCGCCACATGACACTATGACCTCGGTATTGCAACGGATTGCGCGGGTGCCGCTGTCGATCCCTCTCATGGCGACACGCGCAAAGTCCCCCTGCTACTTGAACACCGTGAACAACGCCATCGCGATCTCCTGATGCCCGTCGTCCCCCAACTCGCTGTCGCTCTTGTACATTTTCACGAGGGCCTGGGGATCGCGCCCCAGCACACCGGCGCTGCGCACCAGCGGGAGGTTGCGCGTCACGGCGATGTTCTCCACCTCGTAGGCATAGGCGTTCGACGATTTGCCCTTGACCTTGTCGTAGCCCGGAAGCTTGTCAGACTGGAGCAACGGCGGCGGCGTGACCAACACGACCGGCGCGTCCACCTTCCCGATCAACGCGTCCACGAGGCCGGTCAGCTCTCCCCGGAACTTCGCCACCGGCATGTCCGACATCGCCGCATCCCGCCCATAGGCCAGGACGATGATGTCCGGAGCGCCCCCGCCGCCCCATTCCTTCGCCTGATCGAGCATCGCCGATGGCAACTGGCCCTCCTTGGCCAAGTCCTCCAGCTTCACCCGATTCTCTCCGTAGTGTCGCGACAAATCCGCCACGAACGCCGCCGGCCAGTCAGTTCCCCCTGTTCCTGACGAGGCCCCAAACGAATCGCCCAGCACCGCAACGCGGATGTTGTCCGGCCCGTCGAGGCAATAGCGCTTGAAGGCCCGCACCCAGTATGGTGAGAAGACCGGGTTGCGCGCCTGTGCCATCGCGAGGGAGTTCGCCGGCGAGGGCTGGGCGCCGCCCTTGTCGCCGAAGACCTCGATCTCCCGCAGGTACAGGCAGTTGTCGCCTCCGAGGCCGCCCTTCCAGGTGTCACGCATCGTCACTCGCACATACCGCACCATCCTCTGCGCGAACGAGTGGACGAGCTGCATGTATTGGCCCTGGGGGAACCGGAACTCGCGGAGGGTCGTGTACTGCCGCCCGTCAGCGGAGACCGACAGGGCGATTTCGTGCGTGTTGCCGTTCGCCGAGTTGTGCACTGCGATCCGCGTCACCGGATAGAGCATCCCGAGATCGATGGTGACTTCCTTGGGGAAGTCGGGCGAGTTATCGGTCGCGAAACAACCCGGCGCCTCATCGGAGTCGGTGATGCCGTCCACGAGGCCCGTCCAGCCGGGCAGGAGCTCGCAGTTGCATGCGAACGGCTTGCCCAGCGCGAGGTTGGCCTCTCCCTGGGCGACCGCAATCCCCACCGGGATGGCCCAAAGGCACGCCACCAGGGCCAACAACAGGTCTCTTCGGTTGCAGCGCGTGACGAACGGCATACTGCGTCACTCCTGACGGCGCGGCGTGTGTCCGCGAGACGGCTCACGCAATCCGCAGATTGAGGCTGATGTCGACGGCGGGGGCCGAGTGCGTCAACTTGCCCACCGAGATCAGATCGACCCCGGTCTCGGCGATCTCGCGCACGGTCTCGAGGCTCACATTGCCGGAGGCCTCGGTGAGAGCCCGGCCGGCGACGATCCGCACTGCCTCGCGCATCATCGCGATGTCCATGTTGTCCAGCATGATGATGTCGGCGCGTGCATCGAGAGCTTCGGCGACCTCGTCCAGATTCGTCGCCTCGACTTCGATCCTCAGCAGGTGCGAAGCGCGCTGCCTTATAGACGTGACCGCACTCGCCACCCCGCCGGCCACTGCGATGTGGTTGTCCTTTATGAGAATGCCGTCATATAGAGCAAATCGGTGGTTCTGGCCCCCGCCGGCGAGCACTGCCGCCTTCTCCAGCAGCCGCAGGCCGGGCGTGGTCTTCCTGGTATCGACGATCCTCGCTCCCGTGCCCTCGATCGCGCGGACGTACTGCCGCGTCAGCGTGGCTACGCCCGACAGGCGCTGCACGAGGTTGAGCGCAACTCTCTCCGCCGCAAGCAGGGACCGAGCGTTGCCCGACACACACGCAATTGTGTCTTTGCAACGAAATTCATGTCCATCTTTCGCCGCAATGGTGAAGATCACCTGCTGGTCGAGCTGCCGAAAGCACTCCGCAGCAACCTCGATGCCCGCCAACACGCCGTCCTGCTTGGCGGTCATCTCCCCATGCGCCCGCGCCTCCGGCGGGATCGACAGCTCCGAGGTCACATCCCCCGGGCCGATGTCCTCGGCCAGCGCCCGGCGCACGATCTCTTCGACCGCCGGCCAGGCCGGCTCCCCTTGCGCGAGGCGGATCATTGCGCGGTCTCCCGGAGGCGATTGCTCTCGTCCACCTTCACCGTCGCCAGCTTCATCCCGCGCGCGATCTCGTCCTCGACGAGGCAGTAGCTGATGATGTGCACCATATCGCCGATCATGGCCATGCGCGCGGCAGGCCCGTTCAGGCAAATCTCGCCGCTGCCTGAGGGGCCCTCGATCACGTAGGTCTCAATGCGCTCGCCGTTGTTGATATTGACGATCTGCACCCTCTCACCGGGCAGGATGTCCGAGGCTTGCAGCAGGTCGGAATCGATGGTGATGCTGCCCTCGTATTTCAGTTCGGTCGCGGTGACTGTCGCACCGTGGATCTTGGCCTTCGCCATGTGTCGGAGCATAGGGAGCACCTCTGACGACAGTGATGAATGACAGGCGCTGACGCGGACAGCGCAGTCAAAAGATTCGCAACAAGGGCGGCAACACGGTACGGACGCCCGCCGGGCAAGGGGTGTCATCACGCCAGGGGCAAGCATATCACATTCCGCAGAGGGGATGCACGCCGAAGTTCGCGGAGGGGTGCGTCTTTCAATTGTAGGTAGTATTACTACGCCAGTTGCGCCGGCCCTGCTCGGCAATGAGATGCGATGCGGAGAAAGGGACAGCGATGGACCACAGAGACACAAAGGGCACCGAGAACGGCAACGTCCCTTAACGCCTATCGTGGCGCAGGCCGTTTCCCAGCCGTTCTCTGTGCCCTCTGTGTCTCTGTGGTTCAACGCCGTTCGCCCTTCATCTTGACGGTCAGCCTCTGACAACATTCCGAGCGCTTCGCCTGCCGGTTGTCAAAGCGGCATAGTAATGGTAGGTAATCGGCGGGCGGACCCTTCACGGAGCAGGGGCCGTTCAGGGCCGGGGGCGTCGCGGCACCGGAGCGGCCAGCGGCGTCATCTTCACAGACGGCAACGAGCGCGCTGCGAGGTGATCTCAACAGCGCGCTCGTGAGGCTTCGGTGATGCCGCCGGTGCCGATGCCCGGCTACTCGGCGACCGTAGTGCCGGGCTGGAAGTACGCAGACGTGTCCGGCACACCCCAGGTGGTCCACTGCAGGTAGTACACCGATCCCGTCTTGTACCACTTCGCATGTCCATCCGCCATCAGCATGTTCGCGCCGTCGTTGTGGACATTGCCGCCGTTGTCCCCACCGATGTATATATAGTGAAAGAACGCACTGTCCCCGCGTTCGCCCAGCAGTCCCTTGCTCGCAGGCTGGACGATCGACGACTCACTGCACGGGTAGTCCCACGCCCCGAAGTAGTAGTTGTAAGTGTACGAATGTGGCGGGGAGTTGTACCACGTGCAGGAGAGCGAAGGACAGACCATGAGCTGGTCATTCTTCGTGTAGGGAGTCATGAGGTCTTCCCAGCCGTAGAAGAAACCGGATACAGAACCATTTGAGACGCAGTATCTGCCGTATGTCGTGTTGATGTTGTGAATGTAGGGGAAGATCCCGTCATAGTCCTGGACGTACATGGCCATCGCCAGCCCCAGTTGTTTCAGGTTGCTCAGACACGAGGTCTGGCGAGCTTTTTCGCGGGCGCGGGCGAAGACCGGGAACAGGATCGCCGCCAGAATCGCGATGATGGCGATGACGACCAGCAGTTCGATGAGAGTAAAACCGACCTTGCGTCGCATGGGGCACCTCCAATAAATTGGAAACATCATCCACTTCCAGAGCGGGCACTGGTTCGAGACCGAGATCAGTCTCTCGCGCATGGCAAACCGTGGGGCTTGATTGCGCCAGGATGATGCGGCGCAATCAAGCCCCACGGCATTCCCGCTTGTCGTCAGGTCTGGGCGGCCGAGCCCCTGTTTGTTGCCGCGACCGCCAAGCGGGCACCTACTCGGCGACCGTGGTGCCGGGCTGGAAATACTCGGTTGTCGGGTTAGCCCAACCATCATTTGCCCGGTAGTACACTGATCCAGTCTTAAACCACTTGGCGTGATAGTCCGCCATCAGCATGTTGGCCCCGTCGTTGTGGACGTTGCCACCGTTGTCGTCGCCGGTGTAAATGTAATGGTAGAAGGCGCTGTCGCCACGCTCGCCCAGGAGGCCTTTGCTGGCCGGCTGGACCACCGAGCCCTCCTTGCATGGATAAGACCACGCCCCGAAGTAGTAGTTGTAAGTGTAGGAATGTGGCGGGGAGTTGTACCACGTGCAGGAGAGCGAAGGACAGACCATGAGCTGATCGTTCTTTGTATAGGGAGTCATGAGATCCTCCCAACCGTAGAAGAAACCGGATACAGAACCATTTGAGACGCAGTATCTGCCGAACGTCGTGTTAATGTCGTGGATGTACGGGAAGATCCCGTCATAGTCCTGGACGTACATGGCCATCGCCAGCCCCAGTTGTTTCAGATTGCTCAGGCACGAGGTCTGTCGAGCTTTTTCGCGGGCGCGAGCGAAGACCGGAAACAGGATCGCCGCCAGAATCGCGATGATCGCGATGACAACCAGCAACTCGATGAGCGTGAAACCATGCCTACGCATTTGGGGCCTCCCATTGGTAGAAGATTCCCAAGAGCGTAATGCACACGTGCGGTGATACGGCGTGGATATCGCGAAGTTACTCGCAATTTGACCTCCGCGGCTACGTGTTGTCCACCAGCCACTGCAGCATCTCGTCGGCGGCCTTCTCGCTCGAGGCCCAGGTGTCGTAGTAGACCAGGTCCGGCTTGAGTTCCTTGTGGTAGATCGGTATCCGCTCGATGGTGTCGTAGACGACGACCTTCTTGCCCCGGCTCTGGATGTCCTTGAGCAGGTCCATCCAGTCGATGAACGGCTCGTGCGCCGCGCCGGGCACCCACTGGATGATGTCGATCTTCTCGATCGAACAGACGGAGGCGAGATGACAGAGCGCCTCGGGCCCGTCGTAGTGGTAGGCGCAGTGATCGAGGTAGTTGGCCTCCTCCTCGAGCGCCGGCAGCACGAAGCGGTCGAAGTGCTTTGGTCCGATCAGGGCCGCGAAGTCGCACTGGATCGTGTTCGTCTTGCCATTGTGGTAAGCCGTCACCCAGCCGGTGGTGCCGTAGCGGTCCATCCGCGCGGCCTCATACAGCCGGTCGTAGATGTAGGGGAACAGCGCCCGCACCTGGCGCATCGCCTCGTCCATTTTCTCGGGCATGTCGACGAGGTCCATGCAGAGTTTGCTCGGGTAGCGGATCGCCGCGAGGGCGTCGGCGTTGCTGTGCATGTCGATGTGGCTGACCAGCATCTTGCCGTCCATTGCCTCGCCGAGCAGCCGCATGAACTCCTGCATCCGCATCCACCAGATGTTGTCCTCGCGGATGGTGAGCGGCATGACCGCGTCCCAATCATCGACGAAGGCCTCGACCCAGTTCGTGCCGGTATTGCCCGGGGCCAGCCTCAATTCGGCTCCCATGAAAGCGGCGATCTGGTCCGGCCCGAAGCTGGGCACGTAAACCGGCATGGCCTCGCCGGCCCAGTAAGTACACGCCGCGGCGGCGATGGCCTGGTCGATGATCGGCTGGTAGTTGCCATCCGCCCCGGCCAGGTAGGGCGGCCCCCAGACCTGCTCGGCACCCTCCTTCGGGGCGCGGATGCAGCAAAGCGGGCGGTCGAGCAGCTCTCCGGCCCAAAAGGCTGCCCAGCGTTTCTGTGCTTCGGCGAAATCGGGCTTGAACTCAAGTGTGGAGTAATCGCTCATCAGGTACCTCCGTGGTGGTAACCGTTGGGGTATGGGGAGGGTATTCGTCGGGAAGCACCGGGTTCCCTCGTGGGCCCCGCCGTCTCGGGTGCAAACATGGCGGGGGGTTGAGGCTTCCGGTTAGACACGTTCCGAGGCGAGAATCAGACCGCAATACCCTCAACCCGTCGGCAGTAGCGGAGACCCAACATATTGGATATTATATTGACCGATATACACAATATAGACTAATATGGCACGCGAAGGTGGCATGATGATCAGCAATCGAATAGAAGCGCGAATCGAAATCAAAGCGCCGGCATCGCGGGTCTGGCTGGCTCTGACAGACTACCGTCAGTTCGAGGCATGGTTCAAGGTTGAGTTGGACGGCCCCTTCGTGCCCGGCCAAAGCTCGCATGGTCACATCACCGAGCCGGGTTACGAACACGTGAGGTGGGATGCTGTCGTGCAGGAGATGACGCCGGAACGCGTATTCTCTTACACCTGGCACCCTTACGCCGCTGACCCCGCGAAAGACTACTCGAAAGAGACACCCACGTTCGTCGAGTTCCGGCTGGAGGAGACCCCAAACGGCACACTGCTTACCGTAACGGAGTCCGGGTTCGACGAACTCCCCAGTGATCGCCGGGAGGAGGCATTCCGCATGCACGAGGACGGCTGGGACGAACAGGTGAGGCGAATTGAGCGCTATGTTGCCTCGCAAACAAGGCGTGGATTTCGAAGTGGAGGGGCGCTTCCTCAATGTGTGTGGGTAGTGACCTCGAGCTGGTCTTGGCCGGGGTCTTATAGCAGGGCGTAGACGAAGCCGTTGTCGTTGCGTCCGCAGTAGGACGCCCGGCGCGAAGCGCCCCTCAGCCGGGCGCTTCAGCACCCGGAATATGGCGCATCTCATGTTACCCCGTCCGCAGGACGGGTGGCGGCGCAGCCGCCCGAAGGTGTCCCGGACGCTGAAGCATCCGGCTGAGGGTCCCCGCCTGCGGCGGGGCCGGGCGTCCTGCGGACGCAAAAACACGGATAACGACCATGCGTCTGAGGTGGTCTGTTCAGCCAGTGTCAAGCTCCCCACACACATTGAGGAAGAGCCAAGTGGAGGGCAGGATGCCTCACATGTCGAACATGCGGCCGACGCGCGGTCTGCGATGCTGCAAGCGGCCGCCCGCACAAGCAATGCTTCCTGGGAGGATGCCTCCATGATACGAGTCGGTATCGTCGATTGCGATACTTCCCACGTCGTCCAGTTCTCCATGCGCATGAACCACATCGAAATCGAGGAGGAGCAGTGGGTCGATGGCGCCAACGTCGTTTGCGCCTGCCGCGGCACATCACAAGTCACCCCGGTTGAGACCATCGACAACTACGTCGGCAAGCTCAAAGAATTCGGCATCGAGATGGTCGACCGGCCTGAGGACATGATCGGGAAGGTCGATGCGGTATGCGTCGAATCGCAGGAGGGCAGCGTCCACTACGACCGCGCCAAGCCTTTCATCGAGGCGGAGATGCCGGTCTACATCGACAAGCCGTTCGCATGTTCCGCCGCTGATGCGAGGAAGATCGCCGACCTTGCGGCGGCCCACGATGTGCCACTGTTCTCGTCCTCGTCATTGCGCTACGGTCTTGAGATCATCGACCTACTCGCGCACGAGGAGCAATACGGCAAGGTCGTCGGCGCCTCGGCCTGGAGCCCCTCGGCCCTGCACGACCGCAACCCCGGCCTGTATCATTATGGCATCCACGGCGTCGAGACGCTGTACGCGCTCATGGGGCCTGGCTGCAAGGAGGTTTCGTGCACGTTCGAGGAGGGGGCGGAGGTCTCCGTCGGGCGCTGGGCCGACGGGCGGATCGGCGAGATGCGCGGAACCCGCGCCGGGGCGCATTCGTATGGTTTCACCGCGTGGTGTGAGAAGCAGGTCGTGACCACCAGCATCAACGCCGGCATGATCTACCGCGAGCTTCTCAAGCAGATGATCTCAATGTTCGCGACGCGCAAGGCGCCGTTGGACATCAACGTGACGATAGAACTGGTGGCCTTCATCGAGGCTGCGATGCTTTCGGCGCAGCAAGGCGGGAAGGCGGTCCGGTTGGGGGTGTAGGGGAACGGCGCCTTACCCCCGTGCCAACCTGCGAGTCGAGGCGGCGCTGAACGGCCATTTGGACACAGAGACGCAGGAACGGCGCACAGGAACGTCGTTGAACGACGACAGAGAACGGCGTGTGGTCCTGCCGTCTTCTGTGCCGGCGGCGCTTGCGCCGCCACGACGTCTGTGCCCTGGAAATGGAGTGGGCGCGACAATCCTGTCGCGCGTGGGGCGGGCGTCTCGCCCGCCGTCGCCGTCATTTCCATCGTCCAGAGTGCCGGAACCCGGCATGACGACTGCCTCGAAAATCCCGTTTGCCGGGCGAACGGCAACCTCACCCCCGGCCCCTCTCCGCAAGCGGAGAGGGGAGAACAGCAGCAGTTCCCTACTGCGCGAGAAGTGCCGTTCGCCTCTCCCCTCCCGGAACGGGAG
>Ga0181520_10010064_pt1 | contig 12815 bp, 16 predicted proteins | sample PEATcosm2014_Bin_29_FD_132451 | JGI IMG/M metagenome (GOLD analysis project Ga0181520, IMG submission 132451) | Peatland microbial communities from MTU Mesocosm Facility, Houghton, MI, USA - PEATcosm2014_Bin02_30_metaG | ecosystem: Environmental > Terrestrial > Soil > Wetlands > Peat | place...
CGATCCCGCCACCGCTTCCAAGGTCCAGCACTACCTCCCCCGCTCGCAGTTCCGCAAGCGCGGTAGGATTCCCGCAGCCGAGCGACGCTAGGACAGCCGCTTGCGGGAGTTCATCCTTCTGGAGTTGATCGTAGAGATCCGACGTGATCGGGTCGCTGCCAGAACAGCACGACGACGGGCTACTCCCGCAGCACGCGCTTCCCTCGCCTGCGACGACGCGCATGGCTGCTTGTCCGTACTTCTCTTTGACGACTTCTTTGATGCCACTCATTGTTCTCCGCCTTCCTTATTTGCAACAAACGATTTTCTGGGGTTCAACGGCCCTGTTGCGCGTACAGCACTCCGCGTACAAGAACCCGAGCAGTTGTTCGAGTACCGGCGTGTTCGCCGAGTAGCGCAAAAACGTCCCTTCCCGCTGCACTCGAACGAGGTCCTCGTTCTTGAGCTTCTCCAGATGGTGCGACAACGTGCTAGCCGTCACATCGAGTTCCGTGCCAATCTCACCGACCACCATCCCGTCGGGATGAGCGGATAACAGCAAGCGCATAATCCGGAGTCGCGGTTCACTGCCCATCGCAGCAAACATGTCCGCGTACCGAATCACCTCTTCATGCTTCACCTTCGACGCCATGAAACCACTCCTCTTGCGATCTTATACTTCCATAATCATCGAAATATCGTAGAATGTCAATACCCCGCCTGCCCGGTTCCGCCTGACGAGACAGAAAGGAGTTGCAGCGAGGAACGAACGTCAGCAACCAAAAGGAGGCGGGCATGTTAGGACACGCCGTTCTCGGGCGGAGATCCGGTGAGTGGGGTTGACGCTGCTGGGATACAGAATCGAAGGGAGAGCGCGAATCACGCTGCGCGGAAAGCGGCGGATGGGCGGGCACTCTTCCGGAGGTACCACGACCGCGTTTATAGCTACATCCGAGGCATGGCGCGCGTACCGGGAGGGCGGAGGACCCAGGAGACATTCCTCCGGGTATCGCTCCTCCTCATCTCTGTCTCGATGTGGTGGACCGGCACCGCCGCTCGTTGGGTGGTGCATCGGGTGCCCGTCCGAGGCGTCGACCCTAGTGGAGTGCTGAGGGCTACTTGTCGCTGCAGCGCGTTTACCGTTTCTCAAAGAATAGATAATACTGGTAGGGCAGAGTCTCCAGCCGCTTGGAAACGGCGAATCCTGCTTGTTGAAACTCAGCGATGACTTGCTCGTCTGAGACCTTCATGGCTGGTGGCGGTCCAACGGGCAGATCCTTCTTGTAGAAATCGATCACCACGATGCGCCCGCCTTTCTTTAGGGCGGTGGCCAGCTTCGCGTAATAGGCCGGGCGGTTTTCGATGTGATGCAGCACGTCGCAGAAGAAGATCGTATCGATGGAGTTGGCCGGCAGCCGCGGATCGTCCGGCAGAGCCAGCACGGTTTCTAGATTCGCCGGAGCCTTTTCGCCGGCAATGGCGAGCAACTTGGCGTCGATATCGACGGCGTAGACTTTGCCGGCGTGATGGGCGAAGCGCCGCGCGAAATAGCCGGTGCCGGCGCCGATATCGGCGACGGTTTCCGTCGGCCTCAGATCGAGCGCCATCACTACCTCGTGCGGCTTCTGCCACTCGTCCCGCGCCGGATCTTCCAAGACTTTGGCGTATTCTTCCGAGGACGGCGGGTGGTGCTGGTGTGCCACCTGCCCCAGCGCCACTGTGGCAAAGAACGCCGCTGCAAGGAATGGCTTCATTGTTCTGGTTTGCTCCTTTACTAGCGGGACGCACGTGAAGCCGGGAAGTCCCAAGAATCTCTCTGGCCCCTCACAGCACCGCCCAGAGAACGCCGAGTCGAGAACCTCAGGGTGCCCCGATGGCGAGCCGCACGAACCGCCGCGTGCGCGCTTGACGTCCAGCGTGACCGGCTGGACGTCAGGAGAGCAAGTCATTTGAAATCATTAGATTGGGTGGGCACCCCTCCCCTCCACTCCGATAAGGACCAATGGGGCTGGCGCGCTTTGTCGCTAACTTGTTGAAAACATGGAGCGGGAGACGGGGCTCGAACCCGCGACGTCCAGCTTGGGAAACTGGGTAATGGTTTGTTTTGAATAACATGGATGCGCATGGCGTTGATTCAGGGTATGAAAAACGCTAACAAAACTAGAACCGGTTTCCGCAGGCGTGCTAATGGAGGGTAAATGGAGGGTTACGGAACGGTGCCCCTGCTCGCTCTTAGCTTGATGATCGCCGCCCGGCGGGTCCAGCACCGCAGTCGCCAGCCGGTTCGGCAACTAGTGTTACTCGTTTCCGGCTTGACGATGACCAAGGCAGGTCGCCAATCGCCCCAAACGTCGGATAGCCAGGCCCAGAGAAGTAGATCGGCGGACGTCAGTATCGGCCGCTTTGCCGAGCGACGCAGGAGGCCGACTTGGTGCCGAAGGGCGAGGTTCTCCAACTGGAGTGCGGCTTGAGATTTGAAGGCCGCCGACACGACGATTCCAATCCGTAAAGGGCGCTGGCCGCCGGACGGAGGATTTGACGAAGCGCACGCAAACTCCACGTTCTCATTCAATTCGACATTTTACGATAGGCGGATGGGCGACGTGGTACACACCGTGCTGTCGGGCCAGTTCCACCGCGGCCTGCCACTGCGACTCAGGCAGCCTCGTCCGCGGCGGCTGGGTGCTCCGAAACTGCTCCACCTGGCGCTGCAGTTGCGCCACTGGCTCTGGAATCGATGTGCTTGCAGGGTTCATTATCAGCCGCACCTCGGCGACTGAATGAACTTAACAAGGCGGGTTATCTGCCGTCACACAGGCTTGCCGAAAGGACACAGTGCATCGCATCTAAGGTCCCCGGGTACGGCGAATTCTTTGGGCGTACATCACTGCCGCCGCTTATCGCCATCGAACGACGTTCGAAGCAGCTGCATCTGCAGCTCTGCATCCGCGTACCCAGGTACCTCTCTGCGAGCTCTTGAGAACCATTGATAAGCGAGGCTCAGATCTCTTCGCCTGACCGCGATCTTGCCATTTATCGTGTAGGCCTCGGCTCGAAGACTCGGGCTGATTTGATCGCCGTAACTGTTGAGGACGTGATCAATGAGTCGTTGAGCCTCTTCGAGAAAATGCGTTGATTTCATGCGGGTCATGGAGTCGGCCGAGTTCAAGGATCCGATCACCGGTTGGGCGCGAACAGCTTCCGCAAATGCCTGCGTACCATCCTTAATCCTGCCAAGGCGGCACAGCGCTTCTCCCTTGGCGGCGAGAGCAATTGCCCAGCCGGTTGGGGTCGGTGAGTTCAGCGTGGCGAGGTCAATTTGTGCCAACGCTTCAGGGAACTTTTCTAGCTTGTTTAACACCTGAGCGAGATTGATGGCCGTCGACCGGACGAATTTGGCCAGATCTGATTGCGCCAAGGGAGGCGCGGCATGTTGTGCGACGCGCAAGCATTGCTCGTATTTCTTTTCTGCAGATTCGAAGTCGCCACGTTCGGCCGAGTGGAGTGCCGAACTAAAAAGATTGTTCATCTCTTGCGGATTCAATGTCGATCTCCTACTGAACTAAAACCCCCAAGCAAGTCGTTATCGCGAAAGAAGCGGAACCTCTTGCATTCCCACAACTCTTAGAGCCAGAATTCCCACCAGCGCTTATTAACAAGGGTCCGCGCAGCAGAGATGGTCGTTGCGAGCTCCCTTTTCTCCTCGTCACCAAGTAGGTTCGCAACAAGACCCTTCATTGTCTTTGCACGCTTTAGGAATTGGCGTCTAACTAGCAGGGGTTGCTGATCTAAATCCCTACGCTGTTCTCGTAGAACCAAGAGAGCTTCAAGAGCATCGACTGCGGCGTATCCTGAAGCCACGGCATCATAAAAATCCAACCTTATCCGTTGTTTCCTGTCCGGATACTTTGTTGCGCGGATCGCAGCAATCGTGTTCCTAAGCGACCGCCTCCCATTCTGCGTCAACTGTGACCAGTTCTTTACGTCACGCTCCACCGCGTCGATCGCAACCTTAGCGTCAGAGATCTGCATTCCCTCATGTATTGCCACGAACAGCCCCTGGAAGGCCTCCGGGCGCCCCGTAGTCTGTGAGGCCAAATACTCAGCTTCCATGGCTTGTTGGGTGCGAAAGGTGTCGAACGCCTGCTCGATGGGGGTCCATGAAGGACGTCCTTTCCGGTGAGGCTGGTATTTCTCGGGATGAAGTCCTCTTTGCAGTGCCGCCAAGACACCGATATCAGAGTCCGAGGCATCGAAGCGAATCCGTTGACCGGAGAGGTATGACTGAAGTGAGTCGCGCATCGTCTTTCCCCCTTCTAGTTTGGCTCCTCCTTAGAGAAAACCATGTTCCTTGCTCTGCCGAAGGCTCATTTTGTCTCTTGAGGAGAACCTAACAAGATATCGACAGTCCGGTTTCTAAGTCTCCCCGCGTCTGAATCGCACGGATAGAAACACGCGTCGTTCTCGGCCAGCCGTATTGTCCAAACGGATGCTGGAATGCTAGTCACCGAGCTTAGATATCGTATTACGGTGTCGGCGCGCGCGATTGCGAGGGCTTCATTATCAGGAAACCTCCGTTGGAGTATGAGCGGGAGGTCATCCGTGTGACCCACAATTGTCAGGGTTAGTCTCTGCCACCGCGGCTCGATCTGCAGACCAATGGCTTTCAAAGATCGCCGAGCCGCGGGGGTCATCAGAACCCCACGGCTAAACAAGCCCGCTTCGAATCGCAGTAGCGTTGTCTCCCCGGATCTGGTTTGAGTGACACCCGGAGCAGAGATGTCCATGCGATCCTCTGCCACGGCTTTGGTGGATCGGCGCTCGGCTGCTCGACCGGTTGCAGCCTGAGGCTTTTCATGGGCCGGCCGCTTCAATGCGATTCCAATAGCAACGAACAACAAAAGCGCCGTACAGATCGCGACCAAAGGTCGACTCCAGCGCATCCATGTGCCCTTCTCTGCGTTCGTCAGACCGCTTCGATACCTGGCATTACTCGGATCAAGGCGCAATGCTTCTGTCCAAAGCACGACAGCATCACGCATCCGTCCTTGTTGGGCGCGAATCCTTGCCAGAAGGTCAAGGGCGTCAGGCAGACCGCGGGGCAGGCTGCTGAGAACCAGTTCCGCACTGTCGTAGCGGCCGGTTCTCGCGAGGGCCGTTGCTCGCGAAAGAAGCGCTTGGGTCATCAACGTGGACGCGTGCGCTTCCAACCCCTGAGCCTGGGGGATTGGCGACTCACGGCTTTTATGAGGTCCGACCATGTTATGCAAGCATCACCGTCGACCCGGAGCCAACAGTGCTCTGCTGTTCCTGGGGCAGCAGTGCGATGAGTTGCTGGACCGCGGACTTGAGACCGGGCACGTCGCCAGTTTGAATGGCACGTTGCGCCATGTTAAAGAGAGCGTCAGCCTGCTGACTGTCGCGCATCTTGGAGCGGTAGTTGTTTCGAAGGTCCTCGAACAGGCCCACCCACCATCCTGGTTGTTCGCGCAGGATTTCACGCCTCGCTACACCCAATTCGTCGACCTTGCGACGGAGCAAGTCCGGCTCGTGCGTCTTCATTGTCTCCCGAATCTCGCGCTCCAACGTAGCGACCGCTTGCTTATCGCCTGCTTTGCCGTATTTCTGGCTGACTTCATCGGCCCATTTGATCTCTTGTTCAGCCTCGGCAACCAAGGCAGGCCATTCGAGAGCGTCCTCAGCCTCATCAATCGCCTGTTTGAGATCAAGTAGCCGCTTACCGCATTTGTCAGCCGCGTCTGGGTCGTCCTGAGATGCCGCGAGGGCGCCGTCGACCTCGTGCACCATCCTTTCGCCATCGACTCGTTGAAGGGCGGCATCCGCCCCATGGTCCCCGGTCTGTCTGGCCCTTTCCCTCACTTCCGCAAGGCGCTTCTTCTCTTTCTCGGCCTCAGCCTTCAACTCCGCGGGTTTGGGGTGCTCCATGCGAAGCTTCAGTACTTCCTCGAACTCTTCATCGAGGATCGGGATGTATGCTTTCGTACGGACCAAGCGCGACTCGTCGATCTCAATCACGACCTCGATTTCGCTGCCGGCCGGAACATCCCGGCGAATCTGCGCGCCATTGACTTCCAGTTTCCCAATCTGGCGATTCCGATCGGCGCGACCCTGGTTTTCGCCTTCCATCACGGGCACGCGGATTAGCTCCCCGGATTGGCCTTTTCGAACATCCACTGCCGTGCGCAGGATCTTCCTCGCCTTGTTGGGCAAGGCGGTGCCCTTCTCGACAAACATCGCAAGCTCGTTGTTTGCGAGGGCTACACCCACCGAGTGAATCAGAATCTGCTCAGAGATGACCAGGCCGACCCGGTAGGTAATCCTATCGGGCGAAACGCGCTGAAGGTTGCCGGCTGGGTCGCGCAACTCGATGTCAAACAGGTTCTCCCGCCCCTTTTCGGCCCACAACTGCGCTAAGAAAGTGCCTTCAGGAGAGAGCCCGACCTTGCCGCTGCGCCACGGAGGCCGCACGCCAGCATTGATGAATTCCACGCTAAATCCCGGCTGGACGGGACCAGCCGAAGCGAAGACGCGCCCGCCAACCACGGGCTCGGGATCCGAACCGACCGGTCTGTAGTCCAATTCGATCGCGTATTCCCCAGCCCTAACAGGCTGAGACTCGCCCTCTACCCGCTGGGTCCCCGAAAAGATCGCGGCCCCTCGTGCCACGGCGGTCATCGGGTCCACGCTGAAGTCCAGCGCAATTCCAAGACCCTCAGATGTGTCGGCGAGCCGCCGCCGAAGATAGGGCGCTTGCGTGGGCCCGCCCACCAGGAGAACTTTTTCGATGTTCCCCGGAGCCAGGCGCTTGTCAGCCAGCACTTTCTTGCATATGTTGACGGACCGGAGCACAAGCGGCTCCATCAGCCCCTCCACGTCAGCCCGGCGCAACTCGTACTCGAATTCGACGGGCGCGCCCCGGTCGTCATTACACAGGAACTCGATGTGAATCGGCGCGCTGTCGTCGTTAGAGACGCGAATCTTCGCCTGCTCGGCTTCGCTTTTCAACTTTGCAAAAGCTCCTCTCCATTTCGGGTTGCCACGGCGAAAATCCGTCAGCGGCCGATTCTTCGTCAACGCCGGGACCAAGAGCTCGGTGACGATCGCCCAGTCGATCAGCTTCCCGCCGAGATGGTTGTCCCCACCGTGGTTCACAACCTGGATCACGCCATCGCGGATCGAGACGACGGCGGCATCAAACGTGCCCCCGCCAAAGTCATAAACCAACCAGAACACCTTGTCATGCTTACTCTGAAAGCCGTAGGCCAAAGCAGCCGCAACGGGTTCTTGGAGGAGAGGAGTCTGTGTGAGACCTGCGAGTTGGGCAGCCACCTTGGTGGCCTCGCATTGCGGCAGCTCAAATGCCGCCGGAACGGTGATGACAACCGATTGCGGGTTCTCGTCGCGGCGTCGCAGCACGTCCGCTCGGAGCGATTTGAGGATCTCCGCCGAAAGCTCCTCGGGCTTCATTTGGCGGCCGCTACGCGCGAAAGTCCGTGGTTGACTCGTGCCCATCTGCAACTTAAACTCCGCATGCGCGTTGTCGGGATCACGGTCCAGTTGCTCGTACGCTTGACGGCCGGCGTAGAGTCTGCCGTTTTTATCGATCCAAACCGCTGACGGCGTGTACTCAAAGTTCTCGTTATTGCGAATGACTTGAATGTCATTGCCATCGAGCACCGCCACGGCGCTGTTCGTCGTGCCGAGGTCGATGCCATAATCGATTGTGCTTCTCATAATAGTTGCTCCTAAATTGGTACGAATCAGTTTTCAGGCGTTCCGACGATCACTTCGCCCATCTGCACCAAATCGTCCTTAGCATAGATGGTGGGCTTGATGGTTTCAGTGACGCGCTCCCGACGCAGGCCGGGCGTTGGTTGATACGCTAAGACCTTGATCGATCTTCCCGCGTCGAAGTTCTCGCCGGTATGATCATAGATTTTGACTCCGTCCTTTTCGAGCGTGTCCCAAACCGACTCTAAGTGACGATAAGCACGGCGCATTTCCTCCAGGGGCATATTCGTGCCCGGCTGGGTCATTTTTTGCCGCAGTCGCCACAAACCGGTGCCGATCTCCGCCAGAAATGCCCTTCGATCAGCAGCGGAGTCGGACTCTCTGCACTGCGCCAGTTCACGTGCCCGATCGGTGATCAGTTGGGCCACTCTCTCGAATTGAGCGACGACATCCGCATCCCACGGAGTGGCTGGAATCCTGAACTCGCGCGGAAACAGCATTTGGCGAAAACGGCCCGAGGTGTTCATGATTTCCTCTAAAACTCCGCCTTCTGATAGAAGCCTGGGACGACAAAGGCCGCGTTGGCAATGCCCTCAGTGGAAAAACCGCTGGCCGCCACGGAATAGACAATCGGCGGCGGGGGCGGCGTAGGAACGACACGGCCTCGCTTCCCAGGCTTTCGTGCAGTTGTAATTTGAGTGGACGGCAGTGACATTACCCGAACGGTCCCTTCCAACACAACACCACTCATCGAAGGAATCCTGGCATAAGCGTCTGCAAGAACGGTCTGCAAAACGGTATTCCCGGCCGCCGCGATCATGCTCCAGGGGAACCCAGTGGCCGTCCACGGAAAGCTTCCCCCGCACCCGCGGAAAAATGCTGTCAGCTCCGCGCTTCCCGAGATATCCCTAGAGCGCCACGTATCGAATTCAACGCGAGTCCGTCCGGACTGTGAAGTCTCCATCTCTATCGTCACAAGCACTTCGTTCGTCGAAAAGCCGTTTACCAGTTTTGTCTGGCCTGTTCCATTCACATCCATGCTCCGATGGGACTGGCAGCTTCGCCGATTTCACGCTGTCACGATGCACAATGCGCCGGGGCGAATTTCAAGAACAAATCGGCGATAAAATGGTTTTAAGGCATGCGCCACAGCCGCTTCAAATACTTCCACAACCCCGATCACGCTCAACAATTTCTCGACGGGAAGATGTTCTGCTGGAATGCTGCGTATTACCGCGACTATGAAGACGCCAAGGCCGCTCAGGTTGTCGGTGATGAATACGAAGGAACGCGGCTTTACCGACCACTGAATGGCCTTGAGATCAATAATCTCACTCAGAACACTCAAGCCAACCTACAGATGGGCGCTGAATTCATCACCAAGGCGCACGAAATATTCGTCTACTGTGTCAGCATGTCATTCGAGGATGCCCTGGTGAAAGAGTTCGATGCCAAGGCATGCGTCGAGATCTGTAACCCCCTGAAGTTTATCCAACGCTGGCAGAAGGCTTTACCGCCCGAAGCGCTCGTGACATCGGGAGCCGTTGGAGACTACCAAAAGTACGTCTGTCGAATGGTCGGCTATTACCACGCCCATGATTTGCCGGGTAATGTGTGGGCGATCCCCGACCTCATCACGACCACCAAGCTGAAGAAGTTCGCCTATCAGCAGGAATATCGATTCGCTTACACCAAGACCGATGCCTTCCGGTTCGAGAACGTCCGGATTCAATTAGTTGATCGCAAGGCAAGACCATTGCCAAAGCCAGACGAGCACGACCATGAGACCCTCGCTCTCGGCAATCTCCGAGATATTTGCAGGATCATTGACCTATAGGCTCGTCAGTTCACGTCCTTATTGATTCCATAGCGGTCATCCCGCCGATGCTTCAGAACGCCATTCTGGAAGCGCATAATCTCCGTTGGACAGTCGCCAATCCGCAAGAAATAACACCAGCCTTCGGTTTCAGATATGGACGTGTTCGCATACCAGATCTCTTCCACCTTGGCTATGTCGGGATACGATAGCGTCAGCTTTTCCAGCTCGTTTCGCAACTCGGTGTCGGACATCGAGATATGCTCTCTCTGCAAAAGCAGAATGTGAACGTCTGCCTACGTGCGAACCAGCTTCGGAACCTTCCTCTTCACCGCCTTTTCGACGACCTTGTCGAAGGTGTTTGGCTTGTCGCATCTCCCGAGCCAGCAATAGCCTGTATCGTTGTCCGTTGAAACGCTCCGGAACTTAACAGTCAAATTCACACCATTCCCGAGGACGACAGTTGCCTGCGAGTCGCCGACCGGGATATTGGCGTGATTCGATTTCATCCAGGCCAGGAGCCGCTCATCTGCATCGTCCCGATCTTTGACGCCTACCAATGCTCCGACGGGAATCATCACATCCAGCGCGCGGCCGGGAATGATGAGATCAGGATTCTTTTCGATCCGCCTTTCGAATGCCTCCACGAAGATGGTCGAATCATATTTTTCACCGGTGAACAGTTCGATTAAGGCGTGTTCCAAAGCCACCGTCTTTCCGGTTGAGCTGGTCGCAATCACCTCGACCGCATTCTCCTGCGTCTCCTCAATCCAGTTCAGGCTCGCGTCCTTCCACGCTCCATTGTCATACCCCGACAAAAACATCCTGATGAAAGGCCGTTCAGGATATTCCGGGTCTTCAATTGCTGACATGCGGACATTATCTCCGTCCGCCGAAAAGAGGGCAACCGGCACAGCGGGTGAAATCGATCTATGGTCAAGGTCTCTATCGATTGGTGGATCGGTGAGCTTCGACGGCATGGCGCTTCTGATGTAGATCAATATGAGGCGAAGCTTCGCTCGTTCAGAGACAATGAGCAGAAGGTTCTCGAGTTCATCGCCGAAGCCCGAGCCGCGCTCCTATTTCTGAGAAACGGAATCAAACTCGTCATGCAGGACCGGCCAGACCTTCGCCTGAGCTTCAATGGGGAGACAATCTACGCCGAGGTCAAGCACTACAACGAAAAGGAGACAGATCGGAACGACGCCAAGGCGATGGCAGCCACCCCTTTTGAGTTCATCCAAGTCGGGAATGTCGTCGATGATGAAGGTCTCCATGGATGGCAACAGATGTGCGCCACCGCCATCAAGAAGGCTCCGCAGTACGCTCCGGGATTCCCGAACATCCTGGTATTCGTCAATCACAGCGACGCCCTGGACTTGCATTTGCGATCCGCCGTCAACGAATTCGATGATGCGGTTCGGAAGGCCGGCGCGTCATCACCACTCCGCAAATTGAGCGGAATGATGATGCTCAAGAATTACCAATCGGTTGGCTGGAATGCGACAAACGTCGAGTTTTGTTACACTTCCTATGCCCTGCATGCGGTCGATCCGAAGTTCGTTCATCTGATGACCCAAGGCCAGCCCGCGTGAACCGCCGGGACGCGCGATAATGGACTCGTGTACATCGCGAGAGCCATAGCGCAGCAATCCGTATTCTTCGCGGCCGTCTCGCGGATCATGCTTCCGCCGCAAGTCGTAAGCCTCACGCCAATGCTCGGAACGGATGGAAACGGCAACGATGCTGTTTTCTTCAGGGTCGTCCTGGCCGACAATTCGGTCCCTCGCAACCAGCTCCTTGCCTTCACGCGCCAGATTTCGGCTTCGATCATCGCCCAGCTAAATCCGAACGAGGAATGGGGCGTCTGGCCATATTTCGATTTCATCACCCAAAGCGAAGAAGCTCGGAACAAACAACCAATATGGGCGTGATCGAATGGGCTACCCGGACGATCTCCTGCAATACGCAAAGCAGATGGCCGAGGCTTATCCCAACGAAGCCCATCAGCCAAGTTTACGGCGAGCACTCTCCAGCGCCTACTACGCCCTGTTCCATTTGCTGATTGCGGACGCGGTCGCTCATTGCTCTGATCCGCGATTCCGCTCTGCACTCGGGCGCCTGTTCGACCACGGCCCGATGAAGCATGTCTGTGAGAACACGGTGGAGAGAATCAAGAACCTATTCCATCCGACGCCGCCGGATGATCCCGAGCGCACGGTTCAATATCATCTCCACAACGTCGCTGACACTTTTTCCCAAGCGCAACAGAACCGTACTGACGCCGACTACAACCTGCTCAAGGAATGGCAGCCGGGCCAAGTCTCATTGCTAATCGAGGCCGTAGAAGATGCCTTCAAAAGCTGGCAGACCATTCGGGAAGAACAAGCCGCCAAAGATTTCCTAATAGCCATGATTCCGACTCGGGAGAAGAAGCAGGGTCAAAAAGACGGCCAAAAGCAGAAGCCGAGGCCCACCTTGGCTGACCCCAACGCTCCCTCTCCTTAGGGGCCCTTGCATACACGCACGAGCCAGGTACGGGCCGAACCGTACGATCTGACCAACTTTTCGTGCCATAGAAATACCTCCGCTGACGCGAGGCACACGAGTGGCACACGAAAGACAGCTATTGAGTTGGGTTGAATTTAGAGGTGCGATGGGATCGGGGTTCAGTCTTCACTCCGTGGAGTACGAACAACCGGTCCGGATCAGGACTGGGAAGTCGGCATCGCAACTGGAATGGGCGTCTCAACGCCTCCCGTCCAGAACCTGCACCATGCGCGTTTCTCGTCCAATCCAGTGACCTTGAACCCAGCTAGCGTCGTCGCAATGTCGTTGATTTGCCGGTTTAGCTGCCGGCCCACGTTTTTGGTAACTGAGCCTATAAGCTTGCCGCTCGTGCAACTTTAGCCCCATAACATTGTCAGAAATACATTGAGGCGCCGGTCCATCATTACAAAGCTTGAAACGTGGTTTCTGGTCAGCCGGGAACACTCCGGAGATCATGGACGCTAATCCCGGTCGAATCTTTTGTAACCACTACGGCGTCAGGGCTGATGTAACCGCCGCGGCCGGCAATGTCAGCAACGGGCGTTTTCCGTTCAATTGAAACGCCGCTCACGTCAGTTGGGCATCCCTGCAGTCCATGTTGACGGAAAGTCGCCATATACGGCCAATCGTGATGCCCGCGCGCCTGTAACTACGGTCGAATCTATTAATTAGGGGCGCGTGCACAGATTGGACCGCATATGGCGACAATAACCGGCCA
>Ga0181520_10010066_pt1 | contig 12808 bp, 4 predicted proteins | sample PEATcosm2014_Bin_29_FD_132451 | JGI IMG/M metagenome (GOLD analysis project Ga0181520, IMG submission 132451) | Peatland microbial communities from MTU Mesocosm Facility, Houghton, MI, USA - PEATcosm2014_Bin02_30_metaG | ecosystem: Environmental > Terrestrial > Soil > Wetlands > Peat | place...
CGCGTTGTTCGCGTTGGGAACCAACACGTTGTAGGTGTTGCCCACGGGGTCAGAAAGATTCGGCACGCCCTTTTTCAGACCGTCCATCCAGGCTTGGAGGGTGTAGACGCCGGGCGGCACGCCGTGAATGGTGAAGGCACCGGGCGCGGTGATGGCGGTGCCGGGTACGGGGTTTGACACGCAACCGCTCATTGACAAGTAGATTGGTCCGGTCTGAGCACCGTCGTAACCCGCCATACCGGTGACCGTGTAGCCCACGTAAGCGTTGATGTTGCTGTTGTTGACGAAGGAACCGTTCACGGTAACGGGCAGCGAGGTGGGCGTGAAGATGGAGGTCGCCGGCCCGGTGATTGACGGGGTGATGGTGTACGAGCCGTTGGGCACACTGGGGAACTGGTACATTCCCTTGCTGTCGGAGACCGCGGTCTGGGTGATTCCGTTGCCGCTGAGGTTGAGCGTAACCGGCGGTTCGCTGCTGCCGCAGCCGTTGAAGCTGATACTCCCGGAAACGGGGTAGTCGCCCGTTGTGTAGGGGTTGACGGTGATGGTGTAGGTCTGCCAACCTGAGCTGGCCCCGGTGCTGTCAGAGACGTACGCCTGGAAGGTGATGGTGCCGGTCTGGTTGGGGGTCCCGCTGATGATCAGCGAGGAGCCGTCTGGACCTGTGTTCCAGTTCAGGTTGTCATTGCAGGAGGTGAAATTCACGTTCCAATAGTAGGGAGCGACACCGCCAATGACGCTGATCGATCCATAGTAGCTTTGGTTGAGGATAGCTGTCGCCGGCAAGGTGCTGGGATTGGTAGTGGGCAGCGAGAGCGCGGTTCCCAGGGTCTGGAAGGCGACCTGCGTCGTGGCTTCATCGCCGTTGGCGTCGGAGGTGCTGATCCGCCACCAGTAGGTCGAGTCGCTGTTCAGGAGAGGATCGGAGGGCACATCACCCGATCCGGTCGGATCGACGGCCCAAGTGATGTCTGGCGTTATGGTGCTGGGGAAACCGCTGGAGCTGGAGTGCTGCGCGGGAATCTCCCAGATCGTGTCGCCGTTAGAGTCGCTCAACGAGAATGAATAAAGATCGCTGCTGCTGGCGCCGGAGGGGTAGCTCCAAGTGAAGCCGGGCATCAGGCTGACGCCAGTCGTGGCCGGCGCAAGGTTGGTGGCGAAGGCGTTCAGAATGGGGCTGACCGTGACGATCAGCGGATTGGCGGGAGTGTTCGTGGTGGAGTTCGAGCTGCCATCACTGTAGATGACATTCAGCTTATAGGTGTCACCTTGCGCCGGGATGTCGCCGTTAAGACCCGGCCAATAGTCAAACTCATCAGAGTAACCGTTGAAGGCGCCGGTGGCAATGTCGGTGGGAACGATGACGCCTGGAGTGGATTCTGTGGCAAGCTCGACGGAGACCGGCAGCTTGGCGAAGCTCAGGACGTCGAAGCGAAGGCCGTAACTATTGGTGGTGACGCCGCTCAGGTCAGTCGATTGCGTGTTCTGCATACGCAAGATGGCCTGAGCGCTCACGGCGTAGGGAGTCAGGTCGAGATCCAGTCCGGTCGTCGTGCCAGTGATGGGTATCAGGGTCATGCCGCTCAGAGAGTTGGTGTTGGATATCTGTCCCGGACCATTCATGATGCCGGTTTTGTTCTGATCGAGAGTTGCGAAGAAGAAGTAGCTGGAGCCGGTGGGCACATTGACCGAGTATGCGTTCGGCGTCGAGTTGGACGGATTGGATATTTCGGTTGCGTAGATCTGGCTGGTGCTGGTGTTATAGAAGCCCACATAAAGCGGACCGCCAGTAAGCGTAACTGTGGAAGGAATGGTAACCGTTCCCGAGACGGGATTGCCTGCGGGCGCGGCGATGGTCAGGGCTGGAGAAGGCGCGGACCAAGGTCCGGTAGACGTGGGTGTGGCGCAACTGCCCAGGATGCCCGCCGCACGGAAGTAGTAGGGGCCGCTGCCGGAAATTCCTGTCACGATCCAGGTGGTAGTGCTGCCGGTTGCCGCAAAGCATTGGCTCCCGGCGACGGAGCTGAAGTTTGAATTGGCACTCCACTGAACGGTGTAACCGGCTGCCAGCTCAACGCCGTTGTTCTTGATGATGTCAAAGTCGACCAAGGCGCCGCCGCTGAAGGCGCCCCAACCCTGACTGGTATCCCATGTTGGCGAGGAGGTGAGGTTCAAACCCGTAGCATCAATCAGCGTGTCGTTCGCTCCACTGACATTTCCGGTGGAGACGGTCACTGTGGCGCCACTGTAGCCCGAGGGGTCAACGGCGTTCTGGGAACCGTTGTTCAGGGTATCCATGAATGCGTACACCTGATAGGTTCCGGGCGTAACGCCGTGGATGGTGTAGGCGCCTCCGGCGGTGAGCTGGGCTTCAGAGGTGACCGTGCCCAGACCGGAGGTGCCGCCACCCTCGTTTATCAGCTCGATGTATGTCCAGCCGGTATGCGAGCCGGTATAAGTGATGTTGCCGGAAACGGTGTAACCGGCGGCCGGATTGATGATGGAGATGATGTACGAAGCTGTAGCAACGGGGTCGTTGGCACTGTCGTTCAAAGTGACGTTGAGCGGGACGTCGCCAGCCTGGGTGGGCGTTCCGGTGATATTCAGGATATTGGCGCCCGCGAGGGGGGTGGAGACCGTGAGGCCATCCCCGATGGGCACCGTGTTTCCAACGGTGACACCGGTGGTGGTTCCGTTGACTGTCACGCTGTAGGAATAACCGGAGTTGCTACCGCCGGAGGCCCAGAGATAAACGTTGGCGGGGTAAGATGAGACTCCAGATGGGTTATAAGTGCCGGAGGGCAGTGGATTGGAACTGGGCGACAAAGCCAGCGGCTGCTGCGGATTGCAGGCGATGGTGTACCGGACAGGGGTGCTGATGGCCTGGCCGGTGCCAATATCCGACACCGCAACGTCGAGCGTAGCCGTGCCGTATGTCGCGCATGGACCACTAATCGACAAGGTGGAACCGCCGTAGCTCTCGGCGGAGATGCCAGTAGCTCCGATGGCGAAGGGCGTCCCGCTGGTGAGCGTGGTACTGTTCACCGTCCAGGTGTAGGTAGCCTGGTCGCCGCCGGTTACGTTGATCGCATTCGAGTAAGATTGGCCGATTGTGGCGGCTGTCAGAGCACCGGCCGCGGGCAAACCGAGCGGCGCCGGGTTGGTGGGGGTGAGTGTGTAGGTGCTCGGACCGGCGATATCTTGCCCGCTGTCCGTTCCCTTGACGACAAGGGTAATCGCGGTCGTGCCGTTGGGCGTGCCACTGATGGTTAGTGTGTTGCCACTGCTGCTGGCGGTCAGATTGTCAGGCAGCGTCGAGGATGTGCCAGCCGTAACCGCGCCGCCGTTGATGCCCACGCTGAAGGCATAGCCGGAGTAGGTGCCATTGGTGAGTGAGATCGACTGATTATTGTAATTCTCCCCGGTGATGGGACCCGGTAGAACAGTGCCGGAGGCTGGTTGCAGCGTCAGCGGCGTAGTCGGACCAACGACGATGCTGTACTGGATTGCGCTAGTAGACAAATGCGTAAGATTGTCTGTCACCTGGACGGTGAAGTTGATGGTCTGGGCCGTGGAGGGCGCGGTTCCACCGATGTACATTTGACTGCCAGCGGGAGAGCCTCCGGTTGTGGTGTAAGTGAGGCCCGCAGCGGCCAATCCAGAATTTGTAATATTCCAGGAATAGTTGCCACTGCCACCCGTGACGTTGATGGCTTCTCCGTAGCCCACGCCAAAGATAGCCGGCCCTGGCACCGTTACGCTGGCCGCGGGCAGAGTGAGCGGCGCGTAGATGTTGATCGTCAACTGCGACGAGGTCGCCGTGGCGCCGCTGGAATCCTTGACTGTGATCGTGAAGTTGGCGCTGCCAGGATTCAGCGTTGAGGTTCCGTTTGAGATTACTCCTGTGCTGGTGTTGAGACTCAGGCCGAGCGCCGCAAGTTGTGTGCCGCCTGTAGTGACCGCCCAGGAAGAGTACGTGCCCGTGCCGCCGACGGCCGCCAGAGTTTGCGAATAGCTGGTTCCGGATCCGGAAATCCCATAAGGCAGAGTTGTAGTGGATACGGTCAGCGCGGCGTTGATCGTCACCTGCATGAGTACTGTAAGCGAGTTGCCAGCCGTGTCGGAGACCGTGACCGAGAAGCTCTCGGGGCCGGTTGTGGCAATTGGCAATGTCCCGGAGACAACTCCGCCGCCCGAAGCTGCCGCGCCAGTGAACATGGACAAGCCAGCAGCGGCAAGGTTCGTGACGCCCGACGGAGCCACCGCCCAGGAATACACTCCGTTGCCGCCCGATGCCAGCAAGTTCAGATTCCGGTTGTAGGACGTTCCTACAGCGCCAGTGGGCAGCGTCGTCACAGGAAGAGTCAGCATCGGATAAACCGTGAAGCTGGCGGTGACAGACGCGCTTGCGTAATTTCCACTGGAAGCCTGACTGGCTTGCAGATAGACTGTTTCGGCTGCTGATCCAGGATTGGTTAGCGTCACCAATCCGGTCGTGCTGCCGATCGTTGCCGGACCACTGGTCACCGAGTAGGTGATGGCCCCGCTCGAAACCGGGCCTGTCGCGTCGCTTGCTACGACTGTAAATGCCGGATTGGTGTAGGTCCTGTAGGCGGGAATCGTGGAAGAGGTAAATGTGAGAGTAACCGGCTCCGGCGCGATCGTCATAGCTTCAGATAGAGAGCCGGTGTAGTTCGCGCTCAGGCCGCCCGCCGCTGAGTTGACGACTACGGTGACGGAGTAAGTACCGGCGTTCGTCGGCGGTGTAGAGGTCGCCGGATAGTTCGTTGTGCCCGTGCCGGTATACATGAAGGTCACAGCAAGATCAGACGGAGTGGTGGTGACCGAGGCGGCAAGAGGCGAGCCGGTGTAGGTCTGCGACAGGTTGCCCAGCATGAATGTGGCCGTGGCCTGCTGAATTGTCAGTGTTCCGCTGCCCGAGCCAATGTAGTTCGCATTGCTGACGGTTCCGATGACGGAGTAAGTGCCGGCATTGGTTGGCGGTGTCGAGGTCGCCGGATAGCTCGTTGTGCCCGTGCCGGTGTACATGAAGGTCACAGCAAGGCCGGTGGGCGTGGTGGTGGCCGTAGCGGCAAGAGGCGAGCCAATGTAAGTCTGTGACAAGCTGCCCAGCGTGACGGTCGCCGTGGCCTGCTGGATCGTCAGCGTTCCGCTGCCTGTGCCGGTGTAGTTCGCATTGCTGATGGTTCCGGCTACGGAGTAGCTGCCCGCATTGGTCGGCGCGGTGGCGGATGGACCATAGGTCGTCGTGCCCGTGCCGGTATAAGTGAAGCTCACCGAGATCCCCGTCGGAGTGGTGGTGGCCGTGGCGGGGATCGGCGAACCGGTGTAGGTCTGCGTTTGAGTGCCGATTGTAACCGTGGCCGTGGCGGGCGCAATCGTCAGCGTTCCAGTCGCCGAGCCGGTATAGTCCGGATCACTGATGGTTCCGGCGACGGAGTAACTGCCGGCATTGGTCGGCGCGGTGGCGGATGGACCATAGGTCGTTCCGTTTGTGCCGATATAGTTGAAGCTCACGGCAATTCCAGAGGGAGTGGTAGTGGCAGTAGCGGCAAGAGGCGAGCCGGTGTAGGTCTGCGCCAGGCTGCCCAGCGTAACGGTGGCCGCTTCCGGCGCCACGGTGATCGTGGTGTTGACGGACGTTGCGACAAAGTTGCCGTTGGCGGCCTGACTGGCGGTCAGATAAATTGTTCCCACGCCGGTAATTGTTACCTGGCCGGAGGAGGAGACGGTTCCAGCGCTGATATGGCCATTGGTCAGCGCATACGTGATTGCTCCGCTGGACTGGGTACTGGACGAGTCGGATGCGCTGATCGTGAAGGGCGCATTGCCGTAAGTCTCGGCGGAAATGGTGGCGAAGGTAAGCGTGGGCACCTCGCCATTGACAGTGAAGCTGGTGGTTGCCGTGGCGGCGGCGTAGTTTCCGCTGGCCGCCTGGCTGGCGGTCAAATAGACTGTGCCCGCCCCGGTCAGTGTGACCATGCCGCTGCTGGTAACGGTAGCCACACTGCTTTGGCCGGGAGTCAACGAATACGTAATCGCGCCGGTAGAGGGCGTGCTGGCAGCGTCTGTTGCGGTCACCTGGAAGGGCGCGTTGCCGTAGGTTTGGGTTTCGATTGCGGCGAAGCTCAGCGTGGGCGTCTCGGGATTGACCGTGATTGTGTAAGCTTGGGGCTGCACGTCGCCAAAGGCGTCGGCGGCCTGGATGATGAAGGGGAATTTGCCGGCAGCCGTGAGCGTTCCGGTGATGGCGCCATTTGATCCCAGGGTCAACCGTGTAGGCAAGGGGCCGGAGCCGCTAGCCAGACTATAGGTCAAACCGCCTGCGCCACCGCTGGCCAGCACCGAGCCGGTGTAAGTGGAGTTATAGGTTCCGGTGGCCGGCGGAACGGTTGTAGTGCTGAAGACAATCGCCGGAGCCGCTGCGATAATCAGGTCCAATGACTGACTGGCGGTCATGGGGGGATTGCCGGAGTCAGTCACGTCGAAGGTGAGATTGGGGTCTACCGCGCAGTTTGCCGTCAGCGGGCCATTGCTGGTAATCAGGCCGGATGAGGTCATCCATAGGCAAGCGGGCAGGGTGTTGCCGGAGGCCAGAGTCCATGTATAAGGAGGGATGCCGGCAGTGGTTTCCAGCTGCACCGAATACGCCGTGCCTACCTGGCCCGCCATATTGCCGGAGGCGCCACCGGTGGTGGTGATAGTCAGCTTGGCCGGAATGGTCAGCGTCGCCGATGCGCTCTGGGAAGTGTCGGCCACCGAGGTAGCCGTGATGGTGACGGTCTGGACCGAAGACGTGGCGGCCGGAGCCGTGTAGGTTGCCGAGCTGGTCGTACTTGTGAGGGTTCCACCGCCGCTCTGCGTCCACGTCACTCCGTCGTTGTTCTTGTCGTTGGCTACAGTCGCAGTCAGCGTCAAAGTATTCGTGGGATCCAATGTTGCTGTTGATTGCGACAATGTCACGCTGACCGGTTTGGAGCTGCTGCCGCCGCAACCGGCAAGACACACAGCCACAAGAATAGCAACGCAAAAAAACACAAATCTCTTCGCGAACATAAGCGCCCTCACAATGTGAAACTTTTGATGCTAGCGATTGTAACCCGGAAAAATATAGATAGAGAATAAAAATCAAGCACTTAATAATTTATTTGAAGAGAATCCGTCTCGATTTAGTCATTTTTCAGGGAATTGACCCTCTTGAGCCCACCACCAAAGGAAATGTTTTTCCACAATTGGGGACAGGGGATGCACCGCCGCCTTCAGGCGGCGATTACGCTAGGCTGGAAGAGATGAGTATTTGCGCAATCTGCGATGGAGTAGGGCTGGTGAGGGTGGTTGACGCCGCCGGCAAATGGGTCTCGCGCGCCTGCGAATGCCAGGAAATGCTGCGCGAGGAGCGCCGCCTGGCCGCTGCGCATATTCCAGAGCGCTATCGGAGATGCACCCTGGACACCTTCGATCCGGCCCTTAAAGGCGCTGATCCTTCGCTTGGCAAGGCGCTCCAGACCGCCCGCTAGTTTGTCGAGGCCTATCCTGTTGACACTGCCGGCAAAGGATTGCTCTTTACCGGCTCAATCGGCGTGGGCAAAACGCACCTGGCGGTGGGAGTGCTGCGTCGTCTGGTGCGGGAGCGCGGCGTCAAAGGCCTCTTCTGCGACTACCGCGAGTTGCTGAAGAAGATACAGAACAGCTACAACCCCCAGGTGCAAACCACGGAGCTGGAGCTGTTGAAGCCGGTCTTTGCCGCCGAGGTGCTGGTGCTGGACGATCTGGGCGCGCAAAAGCCCAGCGAATGGGTCTGGGACACGGTCGCGCTGATTCTGAACACCCGCTACAACGATAAGCAGTCCACCATTATCACCACCAACTATCCTGACCTTCCGGCCGGCGCCGGCTTCAAGGCCGACGAAAAAGGCAACAAACCCGCCAAAAACGAAGATTCCCTCGGCGACCGCATCGGCGACCGGATGCGCTCCCGGCTAGCCGAGATGTGCATTCCCGTCGAAATGACCGGCGAAGACCTCCGCCGCACGACCGAACGCGCCCGCTTCGGCTGAGCATTCTGTATCCATATATATCGTCAAAAGTCGGGAGTCACTGCTCATCCTTTTGCAAACAGTAAACGCATTTTCCTTGTTTGTGTGGAGTGCGGCGTGGACTAGGAGGTCCACCAGTACCAACAGGCAAAATGCGCTCAATTTCGGGCCGGATCAATAGGGAATTTTTTACGCCAATTCAATTCCGGCGATTTCGGCTTCCAGGCCGCCGTAGTCGGCGTGCTGGTTTTCGCGGATGCGGTAGGCGAGGTCGATGAGGCTTCCCTGCGTCAAACCAAGCTCCGCGACGCGGGCAGCAAGGCCCCAGCCGACGGCGCGCACTGCGCCGCTAGAGCCGGGCAAGGGCGGCGGCTGAAGGGAATCCTGTGCCACTTCGAGACGAATGTGGCGTTCTTTCAGCACGCGCGGCGGGCTGAGCAGGCGCACGCGGCGGGCGACGAAGACCGGTTCGGGGTTGCCGTGACCAAATGGCTCCAGCTTACGCAACCAGCCTGCCAGTACTGAGGTGATGTGATCCAGCGGCAACTCGGCATGGATGCGCAGCAGCTGCTCCGGCTGGCGCGCGGCCAAGTGCTCTTCGGCGTAGAGGCGCAGTCGGCGCTTCAATTCGGGTAAAGCCTCGGCGGGCAGAGCAAAACCGACGGCGAAGGCGTGGCCGCCAAAGCGGGTGAAGAGATCGGCGCAGCCTTCAATGGCGGCAAGCAGCGGGAAGCCATCGACCGAGCGTCCGGAGCCGTAGGCAACGCCTTCTTCGACGCTGATGACGATGGCCGGCCTTGCGGTGCGCTCGACGACGCGCGAGGCGAGAATGCCGATGATGCCGCGGTGCCAACCGTCGCCGTCGATCACAAGCAGCCGGTCGGCGGCCAGTTCAGAGTCGCTGGCCAGGCGGGCCTCGATGGTGGTGAGCGCGGCGGCCTCAGTCTCGCGGCGTTCACGGTTGAGCCGTTCGAGCTTGGCGGCCAGCTCGGCGGCGCGGGCCCTGTTGCGGGTGGTGAACAGCTCGACGACATCGCTGGCCACGTCCATGCGCCCGGCAGCGTTGATGCGCGGCGCCAGGCGGAAGGCCACGTCGTAGCCGGTGAGCGGGCGGGCGGCGGGGTCGAGCGCGGCGGCTGCAAAGAGCGCACGCAGGCCAACGCCGGCGGGATGGCGCAGCTCCTTCAAGCCCAATGCCGCTATCACGCGGTTTTCGCCCTTCAGCGGCACGGCGTCGGCGATGGTGGCGATGGCGGCCATCTTCAAAAAGCTGGGCAGGGATTTTTCGCGGGTACGGGCGGCGTCGCGGCGCTCCAGCAGCGCCTGCGCCAGCTTCAGCGCGATGGCCGCACCACAGAGGAATTTTTCCGGGTAAGCGCAGGCCGGCTGGTTGGGGTTGAGAATGGCCAGCGCGTGAGGAACGGCGTCGCCTGCCTGCAACAGGTGATGATCGGTGATGATGAGGTCCAGACCGAGGCGGCGGGCGGTCTCAGCCTCGCTGAAAGCTCTCATGCCGGTGTCCACGGTGATGACGAGGCGCGCGCCCTCGGCGTAGGCGGCTTCCAGCACACTGGATTGCAGCCCATAGCCCTCGCGGAGCCGGTGGGGCACGTGGAAGCGCGCCGTTCCTCCAAGCATCTCGATGGCTGTCTTCAGCAGCACAACGGCGGTGGTGCCGTCCACGTCGTAGTCGCCGTAGAGCAACACCGGCTCACGCTGGGCGATGGCCCGCTCCAGCCGGGCGACAGCCTCGGTCATGCCCTGCATGAGCAACGGGTCGTGAAGTTGAGCGGATTCCGGGTTCAGGAAGGCAAAGGCCTGGTCTGGCTGGCTGATGCCGCGCGCCACCAGCAGCTCGGAGAGCACCAGAGGCAGACGGGCGGCTTTGGCCAGCGCGGAGGCCTCGGCCGGATGCGGCTCGACGAAGCTCCAGCGTTGGCGCGGGCGTACTTCGCCGCGCATCCGCGCAGCGTCCCTGTTGCTTTCAGCACCCGGTGTATTCACCGGGCCTATTCGTCCTCGTCTTCGTGCTCGTGGTCGCCGATGACGATGTCCTGGAAGGTCTCGATGTCTTCGAGAAGCGCCTGGAAGCGCTCATACCACTCGGTAGTGGTCTCATGCAGGTAGATCACACCCTGGTAAGCGAAGCCCAACTGAATGTAGCCGAGGTTGCCGGCGTACTTGCGCAGCCATTGCGCTTCGACCAGCTCGGTGGCCTCTTCGTCGGGGAAGTTCATCTCCCCGGCCTCCTCGATCAGCGCGTCCAGCTCATCGGTCTCCAGCGTCATTTCGCTAAAGGTGATAAAGGGAGCGCCGACGTGCTTGGCCATTTCGACAAAGTCTTTCCATGCGTCGGGGTTGTCGGCGCCCTCCCACACAATGGAGGGGATATCCTCGGTGACGTAACCGGGAAGGCGTTTGAGTCCGTGACCCTCAATAAAGGCCACCATGTCGTCTTTCAGCGCGAGTAGGTTGTCTGTGCTCATAGTCAATTTATATTTTCGCAGACGCGGGCGGGGATGCGCGGCAAGATTGTGGAAAGTTTTCGGCGAAGAGGAAAAAACCGGAAAAAGACTCTTGCATGATTGGAGCAACAACCGGCTGGTTTGGCTCACTCCATTGCGCTTACAGGTAGCGCGTGGGCCTGGGCGGCGGGAACTGGGTGTCGGGGACGCCAGCCGCCGGTGAAAGCCCGGAAGGCTCATGACCGCCCGCGGGTGCGTTCGCGGCAGTTTCAGCGGCGCGATAGTTGCGCAGGTCGCGCAGAATCTCCTGCTTCTCGCGGGCATACTGGCCGGCCAGATGGGTCAGGGCGTAGGTGATGATGTCGCTGTGATGTAAATCCTGCATGGAGGGGTCGCGACGCATATTGAGCCAGAGGCGATGCACCAGTTGCACGTCGTCGGCGCTCAAAGTGGGTGCATGCGGCCCAATGAAGAAGACCTTGGTTTCGCCGCCAGGACTAATGACGAAAAAGTTGAATTGGCGCTTGGGCTGGGGCAGCGCCTCCCAGGCCTGACCCAAATGGAAGGCCTGATCTTCAGCGGTCATGGTGCTGGAGAGGCCGGAGACTACCATGTCGATCTCCAATGAATTTGCCCCTTGCGCCAGCACGGCAAAGACATCACCGGCGGGGACCAGCAGCAGAGAAACCTTTTTCCCAAAGCTCTCGGCCACCGCTACGGCCTTGGTGAAGATCATCTGCTCGTGCTCGCTGAAGCTCTGATCGACGGCGCTCAAATACTCCGGCCCGCCCACGCCCATCATGCGCACGTTGAGTACCACCACGTCCTGATCTCCGGTGATGATGTGCGCCAGGGTCCACTTCAATGCGAAGGGATTGTTGGCGTCGTGCATGGTCACCATGACGCCGCCGGGACGGATGGCGGCCGACTCGCGGCTGACCGTATCCTGATGTTCAAGCTGGAACTGATCCTTCATCTGCCGCGCTGTCAGTGCGTGCTTGCGCAGGTTGGCGCGCTCAGAGACGGTGAAGATGATGAAGAAGCCCGCGGCAAAGATGACGCCGCTGATCGTGGCCACCGATTTGGTGAAAAGGTTTACGACAGCCACCGAGAGCAGCACCATAAATACCGAAAGCAGTCCGATGGGAATCTCGGTCTTGCCAATACGAATATTCGGCGGAACCTTCCAGCCGCGTTCGCCATTGTACTTCCAGCGCAGCACCAGCATGGCCAGGCTGTTGAAGGTGAACGACCAGATGACGCCAAAGGCGTAAGCTTCGCCCAGCGTAATGACGTCGCCCCGGCTGGCGATGATGGTGATCATCTGCAAGATGAAAACCATATTGACGATGCGATGGCTGGTGCAATACTTGGGATGCGGCTTGCGGAACCAGTCGGTCAGTACGCCGTCCTCGGCCACGCGCATCAGTACGCCCGTGGAGCCGATCATAGAGGTATTAATGGCGCCGGAGAGTATGAGGAAGCCGACCAGCACCACGAAGATGCGGAAGGCAATGCGCCAGAACATCGGCCCCACCATGTACATGGCCAAACCGGCGATCAGGTTGTCCTGGTAGATGTGGGTCCGCTCCCATGTGGGAATCAGCATGGAAGCCAGCAGCGTGGCGCCGCCGGTGAAGATCAGGCTGTAGATAGCGATGACAATTGCCGCGCGCTTGAGGTTCTTGAGCTTGGGGTGCTCAATCTCGCGATTGACCTGCGCAAGGCTCTCCTCGCCGCTCATGGCTAGCACAGAGTGGCCGAAGGCCATCAGGATGCCGAAGAGGCCGAGCAACGGCACCAGCCTCGTTCCCTTCAGAAACCCCAGCGCATCGGTGCTGAACTTGAGATGGGAAGGCGTGGGCGGCGGCGGCAGATGGACGCCCCGGACCATCACGGAGAAGACGCCCCAGAACAACAGGATCACCACCATTACCGTGGTGACCTGCATGACGCGCAGAGCCTTGCCGCTGGACTCCTCGATGCCCTTGATATTCTGCCACCAGTAAAAAATCGTCACGGCGGCCGCAAAGACCGCCGCAGTGTGATTCATGTCGAACTGAAAGGGATGGTTGTGCGCGTCAATCAGGGCCGGAGGAAGCCAGTGGCTGCTGTTGGCCACGACCAACAACTCGTTCATCAAGCCTGTAATATATTGGCCGGCGGAAACACCGGAAATTGGCCCGGTGAGAATGTAATCGAACATGAGGGCCGAGACGCTGAGCTTGGCGAAGCCGCCGCCCAAAGCCTCCTTGACAACGCGGTAAACGCCGCCGCGAGTGAACA